>ENA-OSCG01000093-OSCG01000093.1-marine-sediment-metagenome-genome-assembly--contig:-NODE-93-length-15872-cov-5.620661_pt1 | contig 15872 bp, 23 predicted proteins | sample MGYA00237880_ERZ529332 | MGnify/ENA primary metagenome ERZ529332 (study PRJEB26373, sample SAMN05710708) | marine sediment metagenome | biome: marine; feature: ocean trench; material: sediment... | reverse complement strand
AGGCCACAGCCACGACGGCGAGCACGATCTGCCAGTCCCATCTCATCGCGCCCAGACCGACATACAGGACGCGCATCGGACCGACGAGGGCGACGAGTTTGGTCGCGACAGCCATCCAGCCGCTAACCGGCGTCGGAGCGCCAGTGTAGAAATCGGTGGTCCACGTAAAATTAAAAAAAAAACTAACATAGCTAGAGTAAAGCACCCCAGCGGTGGAGTCTGGCAGTTTAATTTTAAGAACCTCACTATTATCCATAATGAGGTTGCCCTCTGCGCTGGATAGACTGGGTAGTACCTCTACGTCGTCTAGGATCACGCTGGACTCGGTGGTATAATTTGCGACACCAATGATCACGTCTTTGATGACGGCCTGGGTTGACCCCGTTGTGGTGGCTAGCGTGATCTTGTCAGCTACAGCATCCGCTCCCGTCAGGATGCCGCTTGTGAATACTTTTAGGGCTTCGGCCATTTTAGATTGCTCCTGCTGCCATGTAACTCGCTTGAGTGGGGGCCGCGCTTACGGTAGTCACAAATGTTGGGGCCACGCCCGTGCCGCCAGAGGTTAGGACTTGACCGGATGTGCCGACTGCGACTGCCGCAGCGGCACCAGCGGCGCTCCATGTGATTAGTTCGCCATCAGTGCCAGCGGCCAGCATCGCAAGCGTGACGACGCCAGGGGCAATGACTTGCGCGCCGTCAGCGGTGGAGGTGACGTCGCCAGAGTGATTTGGATGGATGTATGACACGACGGCAGAGTCCGAAATCGTACTCCAGTTAGTGGTGCCGACGGCTTTGTATGTTCGGCTTTCGCCGAAGGCCAGGGAGTTGGCGTCTACTGCGTTGGCAGCGCCGCCGTCGATGGTGTCGCTGAATGTAGCGCCAGGCCAGACCTGGAGGGACTGGGCGGCGTCGGCGTTGATTATTGTACAAGTCTTGCCGTTGACGGCTGTTGGCAGGGCGACGGAGTCGCCATTGGTACCGACGACGGTCACCCGGTTGATTTCGGCGGTGAGTGCTGTGGCCCCGGCCTGTGTCTGGGTTGTGCCAGCGGTGATGCTGTCTGTTGTGGTCACATTTAGGGGGCCGGTCATCGTGCCGCCCGTTAGGGCTACATAGAGGCTGGCATTGATGGCGCTGGCGACCCAGAGGGAGCCAGAATATTTGAACACCGTGTCGTTGCCGGAGTTTAGGTAGACGTCGCCAGCCTGGAGGGCTGAACCACCGTCACGGACGGTGGGGGCCGAGGCTGTCGGGAGGATGAAGCGGTCGCTGGAGGCCTGGGCGTTGGCCTCTGCGGTCTCAGCGTTGGTTTCGGCTGTCTCTGCGTTGGTCTCGGCTGTCTCGGCGTTGGTTTTAGCAGTCGCTGCGTTGGTTGCGCTGGTGGCTGCGCCAGCCGCGCTAGAGCTTGCAGCAGTCGTGGAGGTCGCTGCGTTGGTTGCACTGGTGGCTGCGCCGGTTGCGGCGTTGGTTGCGGTAGTCGCGGAGGTCGTAGCGCCGGTCGCGCTAGTGGCTGCGCCGGTCGCGGAACTCGCGGAATTGGTCTCCGCAGTTTCCGCCGCGCTTTGTGCGGCTTGAGCGGCCACTTTTGCCGCCGTAGCGGCGGTTGTGCTTGTAGCAGCAGCCGTTGCGCTGGTGGATGCGCCGCTGGCTGATGTGGATGCCCCGGAAGCCGAGGTGGCGGCGTTTGTTTCGCTGGTTGCCGCGTTGGTGGCTGAGGTGGCCGCGTTTGTTTTGGAAGTCGCGGCGTTGGTCGCGCTAGTCGCTGCGGCGGTTGCGCTGGTGGCCACGGCGGAGACGTCGACGACCAGGGCGATGTCGTTGGCGGAGACGTCGGTGGCAATGGAAGTCGAGGTGTGGCTGACCAGAGTGACGTAGATGTTGCCATTGGCTGGGTCTTCAAAGGTGTCGCCGTTGGTGTAGGCCGTAGAGGTCGTCCAGGTGCCCTTCCAGTCGTAGAGACCGGCAGCGACGAAGATGCCGGAGTTGTCGAAGATGTCGCCAAGTAGGGCGGCGAGGGGGCGACCGCCGATCTCGGCAGCTTCGAGATAGGTGTCGAGGTTGGTGGTTCCGTTGATGGATGAGCGGAACTCAAGCTGGTCTGAGGGAACTCTTGTTGGACCTGCCATTAGTTGATTTCACCTCTGGTACGGCCCCTGGCTAGAGGGAGGATGCGGGAGGAGAGCTTGGTGACGGCCCCACTGGCCTCGGCCAGGGAGGCGGTGAAACTGGTCTTCTGGGCGGCCAGATCGGCGCGAAGAGAGGCTAAAGAGGCTTCGAGAGGGGCCACGGATTCGCGCACAGCGGCGGCTATGTATTGGCGAATTAAAGGCTCAAGGTTCTTGAGCTGCGAGGTCGATGGAGTAGGCATCTAGGCATCCCGAGGTTGTTAGGGGAGAATATATGTGGAAGGGGGGTGGTGTCGTCCCTATGCGGCAGGGATGAGGTTGCCCTTCTCTACTTGGCGGGAGACTTGCTCACCGGGCTGGACGCTTGCGCCACGGGCTAGTTCGCGAAGATTCATTTCCTGGGAGGGAGTTGGGCCTAGTTCGCGGTCCTCAGTGGAGATTTTGAACTGGTCGAGGTCGGTGATGCCCATTGAGCGGATGGCCTCTTCGAGGATTTTGCCAGTTTTGTATTCCATCTGGAGGCCAGTTTGGTTGATGGTCTGGAGCATGGTCATCCAGGTCTCGGCGTTTCTTGTTGGCTCTACGGGGAGGGTGCCGTCGACGACGAGGTAGTCAATGTCGCCCTGGAGCATGGAGACGTCGAAGTCCAGGTAGTCGTCGTTGATGAGGTCGCGGAGACCTGGCGGGGCTTCGGTGGCCGACATACGGAGGGAGCCTTCGTAGATGAGGGCGTCTTGGATGTTGCCAACCATCATGCGGGCCATGGGACGGATGGTGGTGGCGGAGGCGATGCGGGCGATGACGCCGAGGCGCTGGGAGCCAAGTTGGGAGAGGCGGACGATCTCGGTGGCAGTGCGGACGCCACCATCGGCAGTGGGTACGCCTTGTTGGGCGTCGGAGGCGGCGGAGACGCGGAACTGCTGAGCGCCGAGGGTGGCGATGTCGTTCCAATGGGAGCGGGTGACGTCTGGGACTTCGGCTATGTAGACGCCGTCGCCAGGTTTGACGCCGGGGAGGGTCTGGACGACGCCCCACGGGTTTCGGTCGATGAGGTCGGCCACGTTGACTTGGGTGGGGTCGACGAAGATGAGGTTGTTGAGGGAGGCTTGGACGTTGTCGACACGAGAGCGAAGCAACCAAGTTGCGATGTCGTGAATGGGGAGAAGGAGGTCGTAGAGAGACTGGCCGAGAGATTTGTGGCGGTCGAAGTAGAGGGAGCCGATGACGATGGGAAAAATGCGGCCATAGGGATTGAGCTGGAAGCGGATGATGGCTTCTTCGTCGATGACGGTAACGAGCATCCAGATTTGACCGACGTTGGGGAGGCCGACTTCGTAGCCGTTAAAGCGTATCCACATCTCGTCGATCATGCGGGCCGGGTCGAGGTGCTGGTCAAAGTCGGTGACAGTTGAATCAGAGGGGTCGTTGCGGTGGGCGTTGCCTTCTTCGCGTGCCCACTTGTGGATTTCCCAGCCACGGGAGGCTGCGGTTCCCTTGCCGCGCCGGAGGCCGGGGTACTTGTTGAGCTTGGGATACTGGCCAGTGGCCAGGAGGGCGGAGGTAGAGACGGTGTCGACGAAGATCATAAACTGCATCCGTTCCCAGTCGCCCCAGGTTACGCGGGGGTCGGGGAAGGCGCGGCGCGGATCAAAGTTGACGATGTGGTTGGTGTTGGTGTTGCTGTCCCAAACGATCTTGGTGGGGGCGAAGCCGTAGCGGATACCGTCGAGTTGCATTTGGGCCATGCGGCTCTCGCCAGCGGTGCGGCGCATGTGCTGATGGAGGAGGCGTTCGAGGATTAGGGATGCCTTACGCGACTTACGGTCCATGCCTTCGAGCTGGAACATGGGATTGCGGCCAGTGAGGGCCGCCATCTGGTAGGTGAGGACGGTATCGGCAACGGCGCGGGTATCGGAGATGACGGCCTTCTCGCGGAACTGGGTGGCGTCGGGTGGGACGTAGAGGTCATGGGCGCGGTCAGCATCGCGCCAGTGGTCGTAGCGCTTTTCCATTTGGTGGTGGGAGAGCTTGCCGCAGGCGCGGACGAAATTGAGGAGCCGGAGTTCCTCTTCTTCGGTGAGGTCGTCGGAAATGTCCTCGTACTGGGAGAGCTTCTGCCAGTGCGAGGAGAGGTCGACGATAACCTCTTGGTGAGAAGAGGCGAGGACGGTGCGGTAGTTCATGGACGGCTAAGCCTCGGAGAGCTTGTGGCTGGTTTAATATAGGCGTCGCTTCTCCTCTTAGCGGCTGCAACGGCTTCGCCGACGGTGGCATACCCGGACTTGCTACCCAGGATTGTCCCAGCATTAGGCCCCACCGTGTCGTAGTTAAACCAACGAATACCCTCCCTTGTCAGGGCTGGCTTAGTGATTGACTTCTCGTGCGCCATGATAGGCTCTTACTTCATCGGAACGATGTGGACGACGCCGTCAGATGACTTCTTGATGGCGGCGATCTTGTCTGTACCGTTGAGGATGTGGAAGAGGCGTGGGAGGCTGGCGGGAAGGTACATGGTGGTGGCCGAGGCTGTGGGGGCGGAGCCAATGGCGATGTAGCAGTCCAGGGTGGCCGTGACCTCGACCAGGTCGTGGGAGAGGGCGGCGGAGGACGCGGAGGACGCGCCGGAGGCTACTGTGACAACGGAGCCAGTGTCGGGGCGGAGTGCGCCATCGGTGTGGCCGTTACCATCGCAGGCGTAGAGGAAATCGGGGAGGGCCATGGGTTGTTCTCCGGCTAGAAGTGTTTGGTGCTGTATTCTTGGTTATAGGGCCTGGCCTGAAAGTCGTCGTCCCTACTCGCCCCAGCGGGAGGAGAGGAGCGTGGTGGTGAGGGAGTCGCCTTGGTACTGGGCGGCTAGAGAGGATTTTATTAGGGCGTGAGGGTTGGAGGCTAGAGAGGAACTCCATGCGGACGGGCCAAGTGCTGCGCCCATCTTGGAGAGGATGTCGAGGCCCATGGTGAGGGCGTCTACTTGGTCGTCGTGGGTGCCAGCGGGGAAGGTCTCTATTTCGTGGATGAAGTCGTCGAGCCAGGGGGCTTCGAGGGGAAGGAAGACCCTGCCGCCCTCGATGAGGGGCATGACGACTGAGGCGCGGGTGACCTTGTCGAGAGAGCCAGGTTTGTAGGGGATCACGGCGATGCCGGATTCGTTGCGGAGTTCTTGGATGAGGGATTGGCCGGAGGCTTTGTCTTCGATGTAGAAGCCGCGTAGGCCGGAGCCACGGTGGCGGGCATTGTAGGTTATTGCGACGCGCTTCAATTCTGGAAAGTCCAGCTTCTTGCGGAGGACGTCGAGGATGTAGATGTCGCCAGAGGCGGTGAGGCCCATGTGCATGAGGACGGAATAGTCGGCCTGTTCGGTTTTTTTGAAGGCGGTGTCGGCAGAGACGATGGAGGCGACTATGGAGGCGTCCTTGTCGGCGGCTTGGAACCACGAGGCTTTAATCATGTTGCCGCCCTGGATGTAGGGCTGCTGGCGGTAGAGGGCGGTGAACTCGCGGAGGTCTCGGCGTTCAATCTTGTTGAGTTCTGCCAGGGGGAACCTTGCTGGCCACAGGGCGTCCCTGACCATGCGGTTGACGTGGCGCTTGCCGGGGCTGATGTTGCGGAGGCCGCCAGAAGGAAGCCAGTCGGGGTCGTCCTTGGGAAGGGCGGTACGGGAGATTTTGGCGTCGGTTTTTCGTTCTTGGTAGGCGTCGAAGTTTAGGTGATACCAGTCGCCGTCCTTCCAGTCTTCGGTTTCCATTATGCGGCCAGCGGGGTCGTCGGGGTGCCAGCGGGTGAGGATCATTATTTCAATGGGCAGGGTGCCGTCCACTTCGGGCTGTTTGCGGTTGAGGAGAGCTGAGATGTAGTAGCTCCAGAAGTGATTTCGGTACGTTGCCGATTCGGCTTCCCTGCGGGCCTTGATGGGGTCATCGACCAGGAGAAGATTGGCTGCACGGCCAGGGGTGCCGCCGCCGATGCCAGTGGCGAAGTAGCGGCCATTGGCGGTGGTCATCCAGTCGTCTGCTGCGGATGCTTCCTTGGAGATTTCAAAGTCTGGGTAGGCTTGGTGGATTAGGGGTTCGGCGGCCAAGTTGCGGACTTGGCGTCCGAAGGTCTTGGAGAGTTCGGCGTTGTAGGAGGTGGAGAGGACTTCGCGGTTTGGCTTCTTGGCGATGTAGTAGGCCGGGAAGTGGATAGTGGCTATGGAGGACTTGCCATGGCGGGGGGGCATGGTGATGAGGAGGCGGCGCTTGCCGAGGGTGCCGTTTTCGAGCTTGTTGAGGACGTCGATAAATTCGAGCTGGAAGGGCGGGATGTCGAAGGTTGGGTTAAGGGAGCGGAAGAAGCCAAGGAATGAGGAGGAGGCGTCGAGGATCGCGGCTGCGCGTTTGGCTACGTCTAGGTTGGTGGCATTAGCTGGCATCGTCAGGTTCCTCGTAATAGCCGTTGGCTTCATTGATGGCGTCGAAGGTGTCGTGCTCGATTATGTCGCGGGTTAGAACGGCGCGGACGTAATCGGGTACTTGGACATAAGCGACAGGGACCACTGTGGGGCAGTGGATTTTGGCTATGTAGGAGCCGTCACTGCGCCAAGACACAATGGCGAACCCGGCCAGATCGCCAGTGAGGGCTTTTGAGTGTTTGTGTGCCATGAGGAGGATGGGGCAGGGGCCGGAAGCGTTATTATGGATGATGGTAATGCGGGCGCGGCCATCCTTGAAAGTGACGGAGCGGAGGCGGGGGATGCTAGTTTTCATTGAGGGACACTCCAACTGAGGGTGCGATTTCTTCAAATTCTACGTCGATGGGCGGGGCCTTGGCGTCCTCGGCTGCGATGAGTTTGGCGTCCTCGACGGCTGCTTCCTCCTCCTTCAATCGGGCCAGGTGGGCGAAGACTTCCTCGCGGGACATCTCGTCGACCGGCTTGCGCTGATCGTCGATTAGATGGTGTGTGGATTTAAGATCTGGGCGGATTTTATTAAGGCAAGTCTGAAATATTCGGAACTGAACCGTAGACCAGGTAATTTTTCCGTCCATAACGTCGTTGATACGGCGGAAACCTTCTTTGACTACTTTAAGTAATGATCTATCAATATTATCAAGTTCTTGAATAGTTACTGGTGGCAGTGGAGAGTTACGGGCTTTTCCTATTCTTTTTTGTTTTTTATTACTTGCCATTAGTTATCTAACCTTTCGGAATGTTTTATTTTTTTACTGTCGGGTATAGGGGTGGTGGACATAGGGTGCCGCGACTGCGTCGGCGGGGTGCTTACCCCGCCCCCCCCTGTCGCCACCGTAGGGGGGAATTTGTCACAGCCCCCAGAAGAAATCATCATAAGACCTTGAAATAGCTAGGAAGTAGCCTCCTAAGAAGGGAGAATACTATGGGAACGCTTAGAAAAACACTGGAGAAACAAGCTAGTAATTACCCTTAGAGACTACTCACTAATCACTACAACACACCAAGAAGATCATGTCGTCCAGGGCTGGCCAGCTTCATTCACCCCTTTCAAAGAAAGGCGGAAAGCATTGATCCGACAGCGGTTCGTCGAGCCGCGTTTCACTCCGATCTAGGAGACTACTATGCCATACGTTGATGTGACTATTGCTGGTATTCCGGTAACCCTTGGCAAGATCAAGGTCAAAGACTTCATCGCCAACGTGTTGCCGAAGGCAACCAACCGCGACATCGCTGTGCTTCGCACAGCCTACAGGTTCTACCGCAGCAGCGAAGCTGCTCTGGTGCTCAAGTTCAACATCGCCAAAGACGCTGGCAAGAAGCGCCCAAAGGGCTACAACGCTCGGAAGCATTGGGCCGCCGAAGGCCACAAGGCCTGCCTCAAGTTCGGCAAAGCCATGGTGGTTGCTGTTGAGCCGAAGGCTGAGGCTTACGCCATGGTCAGCTCCGCTGAGGTGCCGGTTGAGCTGACTGCCCTGGAACAGGCCATCATCGACATGGCCAAGGCCAGCAACATCGACCTGGCCAAGTTGGCCAGCCTCTAATCCCAACCACTTGAGGCCAAGGGCAGCGCCTCACCCTTCGGGGTGGGGTGTTGTCCTGGGCAGCAAGCCCTTAACCCGAACCAAGGAGGAGGCATGACCTTCCCAAGACCCGCTGATGAAGCCCTTGTTTGGGGCCTGGTTGAGATCACCACTAGCGGCCTCAACATCGGCAAGGACGAAGACCCCGCCGTGACCATTGGTAAGCTGGTGATGGAGGTATCCACCCTCCGTCACAAGCTCAAGGTCATCCAGGCCGTCATCAACAACGAGTAACCCTTTGGGACCGGCCAGCGTAGCTGGACGGCCTCATGGTGCTACTCAGCACCAGACCTGGCAAGAGCCAAGTCACCGCTCACCGAACCAAGGACTACCCATTATGATGCACGCACTCAAAATCCAGCTTCACATCTCCGAGACGCTGGATGCGAAGATCGACGCCATCAAGGTCATTCGCATGGCCTTCGGCCTTGGCCTTGTGGAATCCAAGACCCTTGTCGACCATGGCATGTCGTCCGGCAGGTACACCATCATCGCAACCGACCACGAGGGCTTAGGTCGCCTCGTCGCAGCCATCCTCGACAAGTCACTCGAAGATGACATGATGGTCGTCGGAACCCAGCCGATCCCCGACACCGACTACGACTACGACTTCCGCCCTATGGGCTACCGCTAGGCGTCACTGGGGGAGGGCAGCTAAGGCGCTGCCTTCTCCTGGTGCCACAAGGCACCTTCACCGGGCAGCTTCGCTGCCTATACGTCAACGGCCTCGCTGCTCCAAGCAGCGGGGCCATTTTAATGGAGGCCACAGCATGGCCCGTAACTTCAACTGGGGCGGTATGCCCTCAATCAACCGACCCGAAGGCACCAGTGGCCGCAACTTCGGCCCTCAATGCGAGGACTTCGGCCAACGTGCAATCGACCGCTTCAATGCAGCCGAGAACGAGGCGTCCGGCGTCAGTGGCTTCGAGCTGCTCGCTGAGAGCCTCAATGCGAGGACCAAGTGAGCATCACAGCATGGCTCATCGCAGGCAAAGCCCTTAGCTGGCTCCTGATCCACATCGGCAGCGACTAACGACACAACTTTTGACGGCAGCTTCACCCCTTCGTGTGACACATCGTTGACATCTTGCCGCCAAACTGTCACACATCCATGACACTAAGGTCATCAAATTATGAAAACCATTTACACTAACGACTACGCACTCTTCGACGAAGATATGCTCCAGACCGAGGCTCACACTGGCTTCGGGCCATGGTTCGACACCTTCGCCGTGGTCACAACCACCGACGACACCGACGTTGGCCACTTCATGGCCAATGGCAGCTACGCAGCCATCGACGACGACCCTACCGACTGGACCATAGCCGAGAGGTTCTACGCAGCGCGTAGCTTCCTCGACGGGCCAGTGATACGCAACGCCGTGACCAAGCTCGACCCTGGCCTCTACAAGTACGACATCCTGACCGACAACGACGTGATCATCACCGTCTGGGCCAAGTCGGCAGCCGAGGCAGTCACCCTCGCCAACAAGCACGGCGACCAAGCGGTGGCCGAGAGCATCCGCTCCACCACCATCCTCATCAACAGGTATCAGGAGGCAGCATGACACCCATCAAACCCATTGACCCCTACGTCATCGACGGCAAGCCGGGCTGCGTATCGTGTGGCTTTAGCCCCGTCGAAGCGTTCGTAAGCAGGCAGACATTCCCCGTTGGCCACCACGTCGATGGGGACGCCATCCAAGTGTCCGCCGCCGTCATCATACACCGCTGCCCAAAGTGCCACTACGAGTGGACGGATTGGCACAGCGAACTCCTCCGCCACTACGCAGCGGTCGAGGCAACAGCAAGTGAGGCAACAGCATGACAACATCAACTATCGGCGCGCTCACTGTGGCGCGTGATGTCTTTGAGGACCTACTCCACGATGGCGAATATGTTCTCGACCGACCGGAGGTACAGGCGGCCCACGCCAAGGTTACGCAAGCACTTACCGCCGTCGAGGGCAAAGAAGAGATACGCTTAATGGTTACGCTGTCTGTGGACCCAGGCGTCGACCTCAAGCTGATGGAGGTACACCTTCACCATCTCATACGTGACACACCGGCATCGTCCACCTTCACCAACGGCACGGGCGGCATCTACCACGTTTTTATCTCCGTAATCGACACAGCAATAGGGGAGGACGACACATGCAGTTAGCACCAACTCGCGCCAAAATCAGGGCGATGGACGCCGCGCTTGCCAAGCAGCAAGCATCATGGACACAGCAAGAGAGGGACGATCACAAGGCTTTCGTTGATGAGATGTGTGACCTCATCGACAAGGACGGCGATGCATGGAAGGACGACCTCATCAAGCAGGGCTTCAACATCAAGACCATCACGCTCTAACCCTACGGAAGGACTAAACATGACCAAATATATCGCCTTACTCATCAACAGAACCGCGCCGCGCTGGACAAACAGCGGGTACATACTAGGCGCAGCAGCGAGCCGGTTCGGTGCAACAATCACCCGCCGCCAAAAGGGATTCAGCGACTGGGATTTATTTTCAAACCTACGCCGCGCCAACTGGATCGAGCCGCGAGCGACCGGCCCCAGGGGCGGTAAAACTTGGCATGCCACGGCGCAGGGCCGCTACCACCTCAAAAAAGCCCGCGCCGCAATGAACCAGGAGCATTCCTCCCTGCCGTCGGCGGATTCACTCGTAACCTGCATCAAAGGATGACCCCATGACCAACACCAAACACCAAACACGCACGGGGCTACCCCTCATCGAGGCCGTGCAATGCCTGCATGGCTTCGTGCCACCGAAGCAACTGGACCTCGTGGGTAGCCTCGGGCGGCTCAAGGCGGGCACTCACTTCCGCGACGTGCTCATCGAGTTGGCCACGACCATCACCAACATGCCCAAGACCTACGACCAGGACGATAAGGGCGACGATGCCATCGTCCATCTGCACTACTTCTACGGCTCCGCCGACTGGTGGATCACCGAGAAGGACTGCGAGCCGGAGCAGCACCAAGCCTTCGGCTTCGTCAACTTGGGCGACCCACAGAACGCTGAGCTTGCATACATCTCGCTCGTCGAGCTTGGCTCCGTCCCTGGCGTGGAGATCGACCTTTACTGGACACCCAAGACCCTGGGCGAGGTCAAGGCCGGAGTTTTTAAGGAGATAGACACATGAACGCCACCATCAAGAAACTGTGGCTCGCTGCCCTACGCTCCGATGAATTCGAGCAGGGCCAGGGGGTAATGGACTCCGGCAACAAGCTATGCTGCCTCGGCGTCCTGGTGCGGATCGCATGTGACCAAGGCGTGGTCAAGCGGACAGATGACTCCCTCTACGTCAACAAGCGGTTTAGAGGATATGGGTACGGAGAGGCGCAGTCCACATACGAATTGCCCTCAGAAGTAGTAAATTGGGCAGGCTTGAGCAGCCCCGACCCCATCGTAATCGGAGGCAGCCTTGGCGTTCACAACGATGACGGTGCCTCCTTTAAGAAGATCGCCGACATCATCGAACTCGAACTGTAACCACTCACAGAAGGACAAGAATATGAGCACTGACATCAAGCGGCGCAAGCTGGATGGCAAGTACGAGCTAGTCATTTGTATGCCGCTCACTGAAATCTTCCCCGATGAATATGGTGGAGACGACACATTCCAACCCTTTCACGCTACCAAGTGGATAACGGTGGCCGTATCGCACGACCCCGACATGCTCCAGGCCGAGCGTAACGAGTGGCGCACTGGTAAGCGCGGCGTCCAGGTGGCGACGTGAGCATCAAGGGCGACGACCTCATTGAGATGGAACCTGGTGACTTCAATGAGCTGAGTGAGGCCATCCAGACCATCACGATGAATACTTATGCCCAAGTAATTACTCCACGTCTGACGACGGAGGACTGTTCATCGGATGACATCGAGTTCACCCTGAACTTGGCGGCTAATGTCTTCGGCGAAACTCTTGCAACCATCATCAATGCTTACGTTAACAAGGATAAGCACGATGAGGTCGCCGAATGGATAAATGCCATCGTCATCAAGTACATCGATCAGCTATCACAAGAGGAGGCCAGGACGAGACACATAAGCGCAGCGCTCACGGTGCGGGCCATCGTCGCCGGGGCCGCTCCTACCCAGGGCAACGCATGAGGGCCAGGATGGGGGCGGTCGCCAAGTTCATCGCTGAGGCGATGGTCTTCCTGGCCTCAATGGGCGGCATCATCACCGGCCTCTACTTAATTCACATCATCATCAACTCGTAACTTTATAGGAGGAGCTAATGACTAACAGTCATGCTCACGCTCAAGCGACCATTCTGCTTGGGGTACTGAACATGGACTCCAAGAAACGAACGCAGGCACTCAAGGGCCTATACTCAAGCCGCATCTCGACCCTTCGCTGGTCAGAGGAGGACAACCTCACTAATAAGCTGCGGTCAGCATACCGAGCCAGCCCCATCAGTCGTGACAACCACCAGTATGGCGTACTGCTCAAGCGCCTCACCCTGCTCGAACTCAAGGACTACATCCCTTGGGAGGTGATCGCCGGGCTACTGGCCTCAAGGTTCCTTCCATCGGGCTTTGGTGGGCTCGCCTTCGACAGGGTGTTCGCGGCCATTGAATACCCAGCAAGCCGGGGGTGGGCGGGCGGACGAGCCAAGCACGGCTACTACTTTGGGTATCCAGCCGATGCCCACCAAAGCCCTAGGCGCCTCCCCGGCAGGCTCAGGGCAGAACTCCGGGGGCTACTGCACGCCGAGGAGCACGGGGTTCGCCCCGTCCCTTCCAACGTCGAGAACATCATCAGCTACGACGTAACATCACAGCTATTACACAGCCCGGCCACCAGCGCCGCGAAAGGACAACAGGACATGACATTATCTGCCCAAGTAGCCGCCGTCATGGCGGTCGCCTCATCTGAGCTGACCACAATGACAAAGGACTATCAGGATGAGTACGGCACTGCCGTATCAGTTGATGAGGCCGACCTTCTAAAGGACACACTCACCATCTTCGCCAAGTGCTACCCTGACATCGAGATAGACCCCATTACGGCAGCATGTGCGCTGGCTCTGAATGCGGCTGATTTGACCAATGAGTCACACCGCAACATCGGCTTCATTAACGGTGCCGATGCATACTTCAACAAGATGACGGACTTCACTGACCCACTGGCTGCGGAGGAAGAGGAGCCAGCACAGACACCAACCCCTGTGGTAGTCGTAGACCAAGTAGTCATCGACCCCACCCTCGCACCAATGCTGGATGCGGTGATGAACAAGGCCACGAACGGTGCTTATGACAGTATCGTAGACATGGCGACAACCATCAACGTCCAGGTGACTACGCTGGAGGAGATGGAGAAGCAGCTCAAGGTGGCACAGCTAGTCGCTCATACTGCCTTGAGGGTGCCCGCTAACACCACCCCCATTAACGGCATCGTCACCACCTGGGAGATGAAGAGCGCCGCCGAGGTGTTCCGCGTACCGGGCAACAAGAAGACACGGTCACTCGACTTCCTGGTGCCCGTGTTCACTCACAAAGACGATAGTGGTCAGGTGGTGGATCATCCAATGGTGCCAGCCCTCGACCCCAACTATGTACCGAGGCGCAGACTCATCATCAAGTTCTTGGCTGGCATGGTGCACCACCAGAATATTTACTTGCATGGTCACACCGGCACGGGGAAGAGCACCCTGCCCATGTGGATTGCAGCAATGCTCAACATGATCTGCTTGCGGGTCAACCTGGATGGCAACATCGAGCGGCCCGACCTGGTGGGCGAGAAGGTACTCAACGAGGTCAACGGGGCCACGGTCAGCCAGTGGGTGGACGGTGTGCTGCCCCAGGCCATGGGCATGGCGTGCATGTTGGTCCTTGATGAGATGGATGCCGGTCGACCGGAGGTCATGTTCGTATTGCAACGTGCCCTTGAAGGGGTCGGCCTGCTGCTCAATGAGGACGGCGGACGACTGGTCGAGCCGCACCAGATGTTCATGTTCGTCGCCACCGCCAACACCAAGGGCCAAGGTGATGAGTACGGTGTCTACCCCGGAACGCGGCCACTCAATGCAGCCACGTTAGACCGCTTTACCTGCTGGATCGAGGTTGAATACCTCAACGTTGAAGAAGAACGTAAGCTGCTTGCTGCCCATGCCCCCAACGTCGATGCAGGGTTCATTGAGCAGGCTGCGAACTTCGCTAAAGACCTACGCTCCGGGTTCATTGATGGCGAGGTGGGCGTGACTGTCTCACCCCGTGGATTGATGGCCCTTTGCACCTACTACGGGATGCTGTCGAACACCACTCCGAGCACCAAGACGGCCCTCCAGATAGCACTGGAGATGACCATGTTTGGACGCATCCCTTCCGATGGACGCCAGCGGGTAGAGGAGATTGCCCAGCGCTGGTTCACCTAGACCACTCACACACACAAGGACAAACACAATGATCTACACCATCACGACACGTAACAAGACCCTCTCCACTAGCGTCTATCCCCGACGAGATGATGCGCGGACAGCGCTGAGTCAAATCATACGGCTCGTTGCCAAGGCGGGGAGTGAGAGGGCGGCCGCCAAGGCCGCCATGAACGGGGGCTTCACCGCCATGAACGGTGTCACCGTGCGCTATGAGGCGCACGTCGGCATCACAGCCAAGAAGAAGGAAGCAACAACATGACTAACACTGATCCACTAAAGGACATCACGGTCGACCCACAACAAGACCGACCGATGATGAGCGTGCGTGACTTCGAGGACGGCACTACTGGTGTCGTCCGGGTACTTGGAGATAGGGGAGGCGTCGGAGTCATCTTCGCTGGCAACAAGGCCAAGACGAATGGCAACAGAGTGGTGCTTCCCAAGCTCAACGACGGCAAGATGCTAACCAAGAGGCAAGTGGGCGCTGGTCGCGGGTACGCTGACCATGAGACAGCACACAACATCTTCACCGACTTCGAGAACGGTGGCGGTGCCATGCGTGAGGCCAAGGCGGCAGGGAATAAGCTCCTCGCTCGCATGATAAACGCCGTCGAAGACATGCGTATCGAACATGCCATGGGCAAGATGTACCCAGGCTCACGCAGCAACCTCAACAAGGTGGGTGGGCATGTAGCCCGTCACTTCTTGGAGAATAAGTACAAGGAAAACCCCGACTGCGTCACCGACTTCAAGCGCATTGGCCCCATCGCAGTCACCTGGGCCGGGCGTAAGGCCATGGGCTATGAAGACCCCTGCATTGAGGCAGCCTTGAGCACCCTGCCTGATGAGATGCGGGCCAAGGTGGAGAAGTGGGGTCAGATGTGCCTCGGCCTGGACACTGGCGTCAAGGGGCTGGGCAAACGTGACAAGGAAGCATCCTACAAGGGCTGCATGGACGGCGTAGCGCTGGCCAAGCTGCTGGTCGAGAAGTGCGAGGAAGAAGAGGAGAAGGGATCAACTGACCAGGAAGGAGACGACAACGATGAAAGAGAGCAAGAGGCGAGGGATAACGAGAAGGAACAAGAAGAGAGGGACGGTGGCGAGGGAGATGATGCGGAACATAGCGAGAATCGAGGGGAAGATGAGGACACCACTGGAGATGATGACGTCACCGCTGAGGACGGAGATGGAGATGAAGATGAAGATGATGGTGGAGGAGAAGAGGGAGAAGAAGACAACCAGCCCGACCCCGTAGACCCGGACATCAACCAGATCATTGAGAAGCTGATGAACGAAGGCTCCAACGGGCCAGGGTTGGGGCA
>ENA-OSCG01000092-OSCG01000092.1-marine-sediment-metagenome-genome-assembly--contig:-NODE-92-length-15898-cov-8.940289_pt1 | contig 15898 bp, 15 predicted proteins | sample MGYA00237880_ERZ529332 | MGnify/ENA primary metagenome ERZ529332 (study PRJEB26373, sample SAMN05710708) | marine sediment metagenome | biome: marine; feature: ocean trench; material: sediment... | reverse complement strand
GCTTGAGCTTCAGGCTGACTGACTCGGTCACACCCGCAGCTTCCGTGCGAATGATGCCCCGGGTGGTAATGTCGTAAAACCAACTGAAGATCAGCGCGACCGGAAAGCACGCGACCGCTGCGAGGAACAGATACCGCAAGGCCGAATCGGGTACACCCCAAGCCTGGAACAACATCTCGGCCACCTGGATGACCAGCCATGCTCCAACAATGTAAAGACCGGCCATCCGGTAAACGCGCCGTCTTCGCAGTTCTTGCCAGAATCCCATGCCCAGATTATGACCTAAAAGTTTGGAGTAGAGAAGCAACCGACAACCCAGCCAGCCTTCAACATCAGGCGGTTCACACGCTGTACAAATCCGGCGGGGTCTTCCAGTTGCCCGCCTTCCGCCAGCACAGCCTGCTCAAACAATAATGTCGCCCAGCCCTTGAAATCTTCATCAGAATCTATCCCGGATACCTGCTTGAGCAACTGGTGATCCAGGTTGACTTCCAGCACCGGTTTGCTGTCAGGCTTCGCACCTGACCCTGAGAAAACCGTATTCAAGCCTTCCACATTTCAAGTACTCGTCAAATTCTTTGGTGACGTATGCTGGCAGGTAACTGACAACAGCAAAACCGTTTGTTTCGACCGTGATCGCGGCGGATCGAATGGTGCAATACCTATTGAATTGGCCTTTTTCGATCCATGCCGAAATACCCTGCCACCGCCAGGTTGATGGGTGCCAGCAACGCAAGTACATCCAGGTTGTATTGATGTTGCGGAATTAGCAGCAATAAAAAGCTGATCGTAACTCCACCGGCCAACAGCAGCGCCCCGAACCTGTTTAGCGCAGGAATCAACCCCAACAGGACAAGCGGGTTGAACAACAGCAAATTGGCATTGAACCCGGCAACCGTGTGGTCGGTAAAAAACCATAAGTATGCAAGCGTCAACCCGCCGGTAGCACCGATCAGCAGCCAGGCATGACACAAGCCGGCAAGCCACACGGGAGGCATCAACCTGCCGCTCAACCAGGCAACAGCAGTCACCAGCAATCCCAGCAACAGATAGCGATACCAGATATTTCCAGGCGTGGCTGGGGGGGCAGGCAGGGAAGACGTAAACAACAGCATGTCATTCAACACCAGCGACTGACCCGCTCTTCCACCCGGCACTGTCATAGCTGCGATTTCATCTGCAACCACCATGGGTATGAACATTTCGTCCCAACGGCTGACCGAGTGGTCCACCGGGTAGCCAAGACCCAGTTCCAGCCCCAGATAATACCAGTATTGCAGCTGTGTCAGGCGACGGGTCTGGTCGCGGAAATTAAGACTTGCCGCTACGTTTTCAGAGCCTGCTGCCAGTGCACCATCCAGTGCAATATCCAATGTGTCCCGGACCCGGGTCGAGCAGTTATTCAAATAATAATCGTAGCGGTATTCGCGATTCTCCGGTTTGATTTCATTCAGCAGGTAATCACGTAAACGAACATACTGTGACGGGTTCAAATCCAGCTTTTGCAAACGGATGCTGCGACCTTGCTGCCGGTAAAATTCAAACTCCCGGGCCGCAGGCTGTGCAACAGAAAAATAAAGCATGCGTCCACGCGCGAAGCGCAGGATAAAATCTTCCTGGCCGAAATCAAAATAACCAAAATTAAACGTGTGGTCGATGCCTGCAGCAGGCTCTCTTAACCAGATGGCGTTGTGCCCGAATCGCTCCCAGTAAACTTCCCCTGGCCCGAATGTGACCAGCCAGGCCTCTGTGCCATGGTCTGAAATTTCAGGGACTTCTGTTGCAAAACCGGCCGTGGACCAGGCCAGCGCAACCAGAATAATATATCGGAAAAAATTAAGCAGGCAGCTACTGCGCCTCAAGGTCGTTCATTTCCAACATGATGATTCGCCGGCTATCGGCCGCGGTAATCCGAAACCGGAACCGTTCTGCCAGGACTACTTCGTCGCCCTGTTCCGGAACGCGGCCAAATTCGGCCAGCAAAAGGCCACCGATTGTGCCGTAATCCTCGTCGCTAAAATCATAGTCAAATACATTGTTAAAGTCTTCGATTTCTGTCAGAGCATTGACCTGGAAACGGTTCTTGCCGAGCGGCTTGATGGCGGCTTCCTCCTCTTCATCGTGCTCGTCATCAATTTCTCCGACAATCTCTTCAAGCACGTCTTCAATCGTGATCAGGCCGGAAACACCGCCATATTCATCGACCACGATGGCCATGTGATTGCGGCTGGCACGAAAATCTCTCAGCAACATATTCAGACGTTTGCTTTCGGGGATAACGACCGCCGGTCTAAGCAATTCCCTGATATTCATCGGGCCATCACTTTCTGCATAGTGCCGCAGCAGGTCTTTGGCCAGTAATATACCCTCAACCTCATCCCGGTCTTCACCAATGACGGGGAAACGCGAATGGCCGGATTCAAGAATCAACGGCAGGGACTGGTCAAGCGGGACATCCAGCGGAATAACGACCATGTGAGAACGCGGCACCATCGCATCGCGGACCTGCATTTCAGATACCGCCAGCGCACCTTCAATCATGGCGACCACTTCGGCGTCCAGTATGCCCCTCTCACAGGACAGGTTTATCAGTTTCTTCAGTCCTTCACGATCCCGGGGCACGGTTGAAAACAGTTCGCCGATGCGATCCATCCAGCTTCTTAGCCCGGAAACGCTACTCGATTGATCGTCGCTCATGAACATATTTTAGCATGCAGGAGGGAGAAGGTGAGACCGGGAACCGGTCGAGAGGCTGGCCTGGGCCATGCGCAAGCTCAGCCCCCCTGAAACCAACTAATGTCAGAGCGCCTCATATGGGTTGGGAATATCCAGCCGGGCGAGAATATCCGTTTCCAATGCTTCCATAACGACGGCATCCGCATCCTGCTCATGAGCATAGCCCAGCAAATGCAGGACGCCATGAATGGTCAGGTGGGCCCAATGATCAATTTCAGGCTTGCCCTGCTCCATTGCTTCCCGGGCAACCACAGGCGCACAAATCAGCAGGTCACCCAGTTGGGATTGTTTAATCTCAGTCGGGAGGCCTTCAGGTAGCTCAGGCGGAAAAGACAAGACATTGGTTGCACTGTCTTTACCACGGTATTGCCGGTTGAAGCGCTGGCCTTCTGCCTCATCAACGATGCGAATAGCCAGCGTATACTCACTCTTGCCCGGCTTTATTTCTTCACGCCCAACCGCAAGCTCCGCCCACAGCAGGAATTGCTCGTCAGCGGGTGTCGTTGCAGATTGTGTGGCACGCTGGACTTCCAGGTCTACACGCACAGGTTCAACCGGCATCTGAACTGTCGTCCGCGCCGGCCTTATCATAAGCCTGCACGATTCGTTGCACCATCGGGTGCCTGACGACATCACGAGCGGTGAAAAAGGTGAAACTGATGCCATCCACATCCCTGAGGATTTTTGCTGCATGTTTCAGCCCCGATAGCTGATGTCGCGGCAGATCAATTTGTGTGACATCCCCGGTAATGACCGCAGTTGAGCAAAAACCAATGCGTGTCAGGAACATTTTCATTTGCTCCGTGGTGGTGTTTTGGGCCTCATCGAGGATAACAAAGGCATCATTCAAGGTGCGGCCGCGCATAAATGCCAGTGGCGCGACCTCAATAACATTGCGCTCAATCAGCCTGGACACATGCTCGAAGCCCAGCATTTCATACAACGCATCGTACAGCGGACGCAAATAGGGATCGATCTTCTGAGCCAGGTCGCCGGGCAGAAAACCCAGTCGCTCGCCCGCTTCGACTGCCGGGCGTACCAGCACAATCCGCTGCACGCTATCTGACTGCAATGCATCAACCGCACTGGCAACCGCCAGGTAAGTCTTGCCGGTACCGGCCGGACCGATTCCGAAACTCACCGCAAACTTGCTGATATGACGTAAATACTGCTTCTGGTTCGGCCCCCGGCCGCGTATCGCCCCACGCTTTGTGATGATGCTGATGGCGTCGGCATGTGATTTCGCCTCATCAAAATCGGCAGCGGCAATCTCGGCAATGCCTGAATCCTGTAGATGCAGATTGATGACTTCCGGCGTCAACATTTCTACTTTGGATAGTTTGTACAACTGCTTAATCAAGCGACTGGCGGCACGGGCCTGGCGCGCTTCGCCCTGTACCGTGAACAGGTTTCCGCGGCAAAAAATATCCACCTGCAGACGGCCTTCGATCTGCTTCAGATGCTGATCGAATTGTCCACACAGGTTGGCCAGGCGTTCGGTATCTGCAGGCTCCAGTTCCAGATTTACACGTTGGCTCATAACAGATTGGAATTCAGGCAGCGGCGGCAGCTTGCGTAGTTGCCACGACAACACGGGCCCGCAATGAATTGCTGAGCGCCTCGGTGATGACCACGTCAACAAACTGCCCTATCAGACGCGGGTTACCATCGAAGTTGACCACGCGATTGTTCTCGGTGCGGCCGGCCAGTTGCTGTGGATCTTTTTTGCTGCAGCCTTCCACCAGGATACGCTGTATGCCCCCAATCATGGCTCTGCTGATCTCACCGGCCTGCTTGCTTATCAATGCCTGCAAGCGTGCCAGGCGTTGTTTTTTAACCTCCATCGGCGTGTCATCCGGCAACAATGACGCCGGCGTACCGGGACGAGAGCTGTAGATAAAGCTGAAGCTCTGGTCAAAATTCATTTCTGCAATCAACTTCATCGTATCTTCGAAATCACCTTCAGTCTCACCCGGAAAACCAACAATAAAATCAGAAGACAGGCTGATATCCGGTCGTTGCTCACGCAATCGACGGATTTTCTGTTTGTACTCGAGTATGGTGTGGCCGCGTTTCATCATCGCCAGCACACGATCGGAACCGCTTTGTACAGGCAGGTGGACATAATTTGCCAGCTTGCTTACTTCACCGAACGCCTCGATCAGACTGCCGGAAAACTCCACCGGATGCGAGGTGGTAAAGCGAATTCTTTCAATTTCCTCAATGGCAGCGACATAGTGGATCAACAGCGCAAGGTCCGCCCTGTCACCATCGTCCAGGACACCGTCAAAGGAATTTACGTTCTGTCCCAGCAGGTTGATTTCCTTGACACCCTGTTTGGCCAGGCCGACGCACTCGGCCACGATGTCATCCAGCGGGCGGCTGACTTCTTCACCACGGGTGTAAGGCACCACGCAGAAAGTGCAGTATTTGGAGCAACCTTCCATAATGGTAACAAAGGCGCTTGGCCCCTTGGCAGCAGCGGTCGGCAGTCGGTCAAATTTTTCGATCTCCGGAAAGGAAATATCTACCTTTGGCTTGCCTGTGTTGCGTACAGCATCGATCATTTCCGGCAGCCGATGCAAAGTCTGCGGACCAAAGACCAAATCCACGCACGGTGCTCGCTTGATAATGGCATCGCCTTCCTGGCTGGCCACACAACCACCCACACCAATAATGACTTTGCGACCATCAGACTTCAGTTTTTTCCAACGCCCCAATTGCGAAAAAACTTTCTCCTGGGCCTTTTCGCGAATAGAACAGGTATTGATCAGGATCACATCTGCATCGGCCTCGCAATCGGTTAATTGCAGGCCATGTGATGCCGCCAGCACGTCCGCCATCTTGTCGGAATCGTACTGGTTCATCTGACAACCGTGGGTTTTGATAAATAGCTTGCCTTGCACCAACTTTTCTTTCACTGGCTAAGCCCTGTCCTGAACCATAAACTGAGAACCCGATAGAATACACGCTGAACCGCCACTTGGCCATTCGCAGTGAGTGAGTTTACCAAAGCGCAGCCCGGCGCACTGTCCGGTATAATTCATAAGTGTGTGTGGGCGATCGCCTGCCAAGCCATTACAGGAGCAATCATGTCGCAAACCATGCGCGCACTGGTTAAGCGGGAAGCCAGGCAGGGTATCTGGCTGGAGAATGTCACCATTCCGCGGACCGGTACCAACGAAGTGCTGATCAAAGTAGAAAAAACATCCATTTGTGGCACGGATGTGCATATTTACAATTGGGATGAGTGGTCGCAGAAAACCATCAAGCCGGGCCTCATCATCGGCCACGAATTTGTCGGCAAGATCGTCGAATTGGGCCTCGGCGTCACTGATTACAAGCTCGGCGACCGTGTGTCCGCCGAGGGCCATATCGTTTGCGGCCACTGTCGAAACTGTCGTGCAGGTAAACGCCATTTGTGTCCAAACACGGTCGGAATCGGCATTGACCGCGATGGTGCCTTTGCTGAATACATCGCTGTTCCTGCCAGCAACTTGTGGTCGATTCCAGACGAAATCGCCCCCGAACTGGCGGCCTTTTTTGACCCCTTTGGAAACGCCGCCCACTGTGCACTGCAGTTTGACCTGGTCGGCGAGGATATCCTGATCACCGGCGCCGGTCCCATCGGAATTATCGCGGCTGGAATTTGCAAGCACGTCGGTGCCCGCCATGTGGTTATTACCGACGTGAACGATTATCGTCTGAACCTGGCGGCAGACATGGGTGCCACGCGCACCGTCAACGTGACCCGCGAATCCATCGCAGACGTGGTTGAAGAACTGGGTATCGAAGGCTTTGATATCGGTATGGAAATGTCCGGCCAACCCACGGCGTTCAACGATCTGCTGCGTCACATGTTTAATGGCGGGCAAGTAGCGTTGCTGGGATTGTTACCCGCCGGAACCAGTGTTGACTGGGATCAGATCATATTCAAGGGCCTCGAACTGCACGGTATTTATGGCCGCCGCATGTATGAAACCTGGTACAAAATGACCCAGATGGTGCTGACCGGGTTCCCCCTGCATAAAGCCATGACGCATCATATTCCCATTGATGAATACGAGAACGGGTTCCAGCTAATGCGCAGCGGACAATGTGGCAAAGTAGTCTGTGACTGGACCGGTAAAATTTGAGGATATATTGCGATGGTTTCACTGCACCGCCTGAACACAACGCTGGCTGAAATCCGTGCTGCCGGGCTGTACAAAACTGAACGTGTGATCACCACGCCGCAAGGTGTGGAAATCAAGGTTCAGAGTGGTGCAGAAGTATTGAATTTTTGTGCCAATAATTATCTCGGACTTGCGAACAACCCGGAAGTCATCGCTGCGGCGCACAAGGCCCTCGATGACCATGGCTTCGGACTCGCCTCGGTGCGTTTCATCTGCGGTACACAGGATCTGCACAAACAGCTTGAAGCAACCATTTCAGACTTCTTCGCCAGCGACGACACCATCTTGTACACCTCATGTTTTGATGCCAATGGTGGCCTGTTTGAAACCCTCCTTGGGCCCGAAGACGCGGTCATATCAGACGCACTGAATCATGCCTCCATCATCGACGGTATTCGCCTCTGCAAAGCGCAACGGCACCGCTATGCAAACAGCGATATGGCCGCGCTGGAGAAAGCTTTACAAAACACGCAGGACTGCCGCACTCGCCTGATCGCCACCGATGGTGTGTTCAGCATGGACGGCACCATCGCCAGGCTCGATAAAATCACAGAACTTGCCGATCGTTACGATGCACTGGTCATGGTCGATGACAGCCACGCCACCGGCTTCATGGGCAAAACCGGGCGCGGTTCTGCCGAATTTCATGGGGTAATGGATAAGATCGACATCTTTACCTCTACACTGGGTAAGGCCCTGGGCGGCGGTTCCGGTGGCTTCACCGCCGGTCGCGGTGAAATCATCGAGCTGTTGCGGCAGCGCTCGCGCCCTTACCTGTTCTCCAACACACTGCCACCACCACTGGTTGCCGCGTCAATCAAAGTCTTTGAAATGTTGTCCGGCTCCACACAGCTGCGGGATAAGCTGGCAAGCAACACAAGCTATTTTCGGGCACAGATGGGCGCGGCCGGTTTCGACATACAAGAAGGCACACACCCGATCGTGCCGGTCATGCTGTATGACGCGCCACTGGCGCAGGAATTTGCCAGCCGCTTGCTGGATGAAGGCATCTACGTGATCGGGTTTTTCTTTCCGGTGGTGCCCAGGGGCAAAGCACGCATCCGTGTACAGCTATCAGCCGCACATGAGCAACATCACCTGGATCGTGCGGTCGAAGCTTTTATCAAGGTGGGCGATGACCTGGGAGTGACCTAGGGTCCTAGTGTTCTGTATTAAATGACTATTAATCGGCCAACTCGGCGCGCACCAGGCTGGCCAGTTCTTCGGCGAGCCGACTGACCTGCTTTTCATCTGTTCCTTCCAGGGTCACGCGAATCAGTGGTTCGGTACCTGATGGACGCAAAATCACCCTGCCGGTGTTACCCAGCTGGTCCTGAACAGACTTCACTGCGGTATTAATTGTTGCGGAGCCGGCAAGATTCGCAGCAGCCTTGTTGTTGACCGGCACGTTGATCATGACCTGCGGAAGCAAGTGAACATCAGCTGCCAATTCAGCAAGGCCTTTGCCGGTGCTAACCATCACTTCGAGTATCTGTAGCGCACTGACAATGCCGTCACCGGTGCTGGTTCTATCCAGGCACAGCAGATGGCCGCAAGCCTCGCCGCCCAGTGTCCAGCCGTTGCTGACCAGCGCCCTGTGCACGTGGCGGTCACCGACCGGTGTACGCAGGAATGGGATGTTGCGTTCCTGCAGTGCCAGTTCCAGGCCGAAGTTGCTCATCACCGTGCCTACTACGCCACCTTGCAGCTGCCCCTTGTCCTGCCGTGCTGCAGCCATGATGAAAAGCAATTCGTCACCGTTAACGGTCTTGCCATTGGCATCTACCATGATGACCCGGTCACCATCGCCATCCAGGGCGATGCCGACATCCGCCGCATGTTCCAGCACGGCCTGGCTGACAAATTCAGGGTGGGTTGAACCGCAACCATCGTTGATGTTCATACCATCGGGGTCGTTACCAACGGCGATAACTTCTGCGCCCAGTTCTTCTAACACGGCCGGTGCGACGCGGTAAGTTGCACCATTGGCACAATCGACCACGATCTTGAGACCACCAAACAGAATACTGAAGGGTATTGTCCCCTTGCAAAATTCAATATAACGCCCGGCAGCATCTTCAATGCGGACTGCTTTGCCCATTTTTTCAGAAGCTACTGTAGAAAACGGCCGGTCGAGTTCCGCTTCGATGGCCTGTTCAACATCATCGGACAATTTTTCGCCGTCCGCAGAAAAGAACTTGATGCCGTTATCGTAAAAGGGATTATGTGAGGCGCTGATAACAATGCCCGCACAGGCATGCAGGGTCCTGGTCAGATAGGCGATGGCGGGTGTCGGCATGGGTCCCAGCAAAGCAACATTGGCACCTGCTGCTGCCAGGCCGGCTTCCAATGCTGATTCAAACATGTAGCCCGATATACGTGTGTCTTTGCCAATGACGACTGAGCGCGAATCCTGGTAAGCCAATACTTTTCCGGCAGCGCGGCCTAAGCGCAACATGAAATCTGCGGTCACCGGTGCATCACCCACGCGACCGCGTATTCCGTCTGTGCCAAAATATTTGTTTTTCATCTGAGCCATTTTACAACTCTGCAGACCACAGCGCAGTCGCAATATTGAGAGCATCGCGTGTTTCTGCCACATCATGCACGCGAACGATTGCGACGCCCTGTAAAACAGCAAGTACCGCAGCAGTAACTGAGCCCGGCATCCTGCCTGCTGTCTCCCTGCCCGTTAGCTGCCCAATCATGGCTTTGCGGGACACAGCTACCAATATTGGATAGCCGGTTGCAACCAGCGACGCCAGAGCGTGGAACAACTTGATGTTGTGTTGCAGGGTCTTGCCAAAACCGAAACCCGGGTCAAGAACGATATTCTTCGGCAGTATGCCGCTTTCCTCACACTGTTTTGCCCGTTCCAACAGAAACTGCATTACTTCACTGCCAACATCATCATAGTCCGGTTTACGCTGCATCATCCGCGGTTCGCCCTGCATGTGCATCAGGCACACCGGAACGGCCAGATCAGCAGCAGTTTCCACGGCACCGTCGACTTGTAATGCAAAAACATCATTGATCATGCCCGCCCCTGCGGCCACAGCTTCACGCATAACCCCGGGCTTACTGGTATCAATCGAAACGGGTACGCTAAGTTGCGCTACGATAGCCTCAATTACCGGGATGACCCGGTCGAGTTCCTGCTGCAAGCTCACAGCCTGCGCACCTGGGCGGGTTGATTCGCCACCGACATCAATCATGTCGGCACCTTGTTCCTGCATCAGCAGCGCATGCCGAACGGCCTCATCCACACCCAACCACCGGCCACCGTCAGAAAACGAATCGGGCGTTACATTAAGAACACCCATGATGCGTGGCTGGTCCAAGGTGACTTCCCGTGCGGCGTAATCTAACTAATGCTGTTCAGCCGGATCACCTATGGAAGGACTGTCAGCCGAGCTCTCCGATGAGACATCGGCGGCGTCTTTTTGAGCTTTTTTGCCACCATGGGAACTGGAATTATCCCAATCCGCTGGCGGATCCGGTACTTTGCCTGCCATGATCTGGTCAATCTGACCAGCATCGATGGTTTCATATTTCATCAATGCCTCGGTCATGAGCTCGAGTTTGTCCCGGTTAGCCGTAACAAGCTCCGTTGCCGTCTTGTATGCACTTTCCACGATACAGCGAATCTCATCGTCAATCTTGTGTGCGGTCTCATCGGAAACATGTTTGTGCTGGGTCACCGAGCGACCAAGAAAAATTTCCTCCTCTTCTTCAGAATAGGTCAACGGACCCAGTGCCTTGGACAAACCCCAGCGGGTGACGATTTTCCTGGCAATGGATGTCGCACGCTCAATGTCATTCGAGGCACCGGTGGTGACATTCTCAATGCCAAAAACCAGTTCCTCGGCAACCCGCCCACCGAACAAGCTGGCCATCTGACTATCCAGCTGCTTGCGTGAAACACTGTACTTATCCTCCTCAGGCAGGAAGATTGTTACACCCAGCGCCCGTCCACGGGGAATAATGGTTACCTTGTAAACCGGGTCGTGCTCCGGCACCAGGCGACCGACAATGGCGTGGCCGGCCTCGTGATAGGCCGTCAGCTTCTTATCTTTCTCTGACATCACCATGGAACGCCGCTCCGCGCCCATCATGATCTTGTCCTTGGCGCGTTCAAAGTGGCTCATGCTAACCGTCTTGCCAGCATCCCTGGCAGCGAACAACGCAGCCTCATTCACCAGGTTGGCGAGATCCGCTCCTGAAAACCCCGGTGTGCCACGTGCTATGGTACGTGGAACGACATCGTCAGCCAGCGGCACTTTGCGCATGTGGACTTTCAAAATGCCTTCACGGCCACGGATGTCCGGTAATGGCACAATGACCTGCCGGTCAAAACGGCCAGGGCGCAACAATGCGGGATCGAGTACATCCGGACGGTTGGTTGCGGCAATAACGATAACGCCTTCACCGCCTTCAAAGCCATCCATTTCAACCAATAACTGGTTCAATGTCTGCTCACGTTCATCATGCCCGCCACCGAGGCCGGCACCACGATGGCGGCCCACTGCATCAATTTCATCGATAAAGATGATGCAGGGCGCGTGTTTCTTGGCCTGGTCGAACATATCGCGTACCCTTGATGCACCCACACCAACAAACATTTCCACGAAATCGGAACCGGAAATTGAAAAGAACGGCACCTTGGCCTCACCGGCAATGGCACGCGCCAGCAGGGTTTTACCGGTCCCCGGCGCGCCCAGCAACAACACACCACGTGGAATGTGGCCACCCAGTTTCTGGAATTTTCCCGGATTACGCAGGAATTCAACCAGCTCTTCAACTTCTTGCTTGGCCTCTTCCACACCCGCAACGTCGGCAAAAGTCACCTTGATCTGATCTTCACCCTGCAATTTTGCCTTGCTCTTACCAAACGACATGGCACCACGACCACCGGCGCCACCCTGCATCTGGCGCATGAAATACACCCACAAGCCAACCAGCAACAAAACCGGAATGATATTGATAATCAGGTCGAGTATTACAGAACGCTGTTCAGGTGGTTTAGCAGTAATCTTCACCTTGTGTTCTATCAGATCATCCACCAGGCGAGGGTCGGGCATCCCGAAGCTGTGAAACTCCTTTCCGTTTACATCCCGTCCACTGATCGTATTACCTTCTGCACTGCTGCTGATGGTAACTTCAGCAATCGTGCCATTGCGTACGTTATTGAGGAAATCAGAATAAGTGAGCTCCTCTGGTGTGCTTTCAACACTGCCGAAGTGATTAAATACAGACAGGAGCACCAACAGGATAATGCCCCATGTAATCACATTCTTTAACAAATCATTCAATCGTTTATCCTCATAGCCTGGTCAGGTGATCATGTCTGCCGAAGCACAGATCAGATGCACTATTGTAACTTTCGCCGATGTCCGAGTACATATACTTCACGGCTGCGTGGGCGGGAAGCCGCTGGCTTACGCACCTGGACTTTCTCAAACATTGACCGGGTTTGCTTCACATAGTTGTCAAAACCTTCCCCATGGAAGGCTTTGACAACAAAACTCCCACCCGGGGCCAACCACTGTTGCACAAATTCGAGTGCCAGCTCAGCAAGATACATCGCGCGCGGCTGATCGACTGCCACCACACCACTCATATTGGGTGCCATGTCCGACAACACAAGATCAGCCTGTATACCACCCAAAGCCGCTTCAAGTGCTGCCAGCGGCTCATCTTCGCTGAAATCACCGTGGATGAAGGTGACATTTTCAAGCGACTCCATCGGCAGAATATCCAGTGCAATGATCTGGCCACTTTTACCCAGGGCGTACTGCACCACCTGGGTCCAGCTACCCGGTGCCGATCCCAGGTCAACCACGCGCATGCCTTTCCGTAACAAGTTGTACTTGTCATCCAGCTCCATCAGCTTGAAGGCCGCCCTTGACCGCAGGCCCTGTTGCTGCGCCATCTTGACGTACTTATCGTCAAAATGTTCTGCCAGCCAGCGCCGACTGCTTTTACTTCTCGCCATTATTCAATCATTCCCAAACAGCATAAATTCAAACGGCCCGGTTGCAAAAATTTCCACGCTCTCAGGTGCTAAAATAGCAGTTTGCCACAAAGAGAATAGCCTGATGACACTGACAGCATCGCAGAAAAAGCATCTGCGCGGCCTTACCCACCACCTTAAACCACTGGTTATCGTTTCCGGCAAGGGCCTCAGTGAATCAGTTGTGGTCGAAATTGAGCGCGCATTAAACGATCATGAGCTAATCAAGGTCAAGCTGCGTGGCGAACGCGATGTGCGCAAAGCATGGGCGACAGGTATCGCTGAGCAATGCAGGGCTGAGCTGATTCAAAGCATCGGCCAGGTTGCCTGTTATTACCGGAAAAACCCGGACAAACGCGTTATAGACCCTGGCTAAGCCGTTGGACCTCAATCTTGAGATACCCCGGAACCACCTTTTTATCCGCTCAATAAGCGCTAAAGGGATACGGGTCGGCGATGCTTACTACAACCACCCATTCATATTGTCCGGCCAGCAAATCGTAGCCGAATGGAAGGTCGATTCGATCAGTGATATTAATGAAGAAACTCTTCAGCCCATTTTTGCTATGCAGCCAGAGCTTGTGCTGATCGGTTGCGGAAAAACCCAGGGCTTTTTACCACCGGTCACTCAGGCGCTTTTCTTCCATCGCGATATCGGATACGAGGTGATGATTACGAACGCTGCCTGCCGCACCTTTAATCTGCTGATTGCTGAAGGGCGGAATGTGGTTGCGGCTTTGCTACCGGGATGAAAACCCGGATCCCTGGTGAAATGTCCGGGCTAGTCCATAAACGGCGCTTCCATCACACCTTCACGTTGGGAAATTTCCCGTAACTGCGTTAACGCCGCCAGTTGTACCTGTCGCACCCGTTCTCTCGTCACACCGAGCAACTGACCCACTTCTTCCAATGTGCTGCGCCCTTTGCCATGCAGACCGAACCGGTGTTCAACCACAATGCGCTGCTGGCGGGGAAGCAGTTCAAGCCAATGGCCTAACAATTCTCCTGCCGCCTGCTCCGCATACTCTGCTTCCGGATTCCGACACTGGTCGTCAGCAATGGTTTCAATAACAGTTTTTTTGGCGCTGTCGGCAGCAGTGTCTGTGGAAGTTGTGGGCTCATTGAAACCGAACAACATGCGCACTGCTTCACTTGATTTTTCAAGTCTCTGTGCAACTTCCTCAACGGCGGGACGACGGCCATACTGCTGTTCCATAATGCGGGTGGTGCGCAAATATGCCGTGAGTTCACGTATGATATGAATCGGCAAGCGCACGGTGCGGCATTGATTCATAATGGAACGCTCCACCGATTGCCTGATCCACCAGGTCGCATAGGTAGAGAACCGGAAACCCCTTTCAGGGTCGAATTTCTCAACCGCCCGAATCAGGCCAAGGTTACCTTCCTCGATCAAATCCAGCAGGGGTAGTCCACGATTGATATAAGCACGGGCAATTCTGACCACCAGCCGCAAATTGCATTCAATCATCCGCTGACGACTGGCCTGGCAACCATTTCGTGCTGCCCGGGTCAAAGATTTTTCTTCGTCTGCGGTGAGCAAACGGGCACGCCCGATTTCACTCAAATAGATGCGGGTAACATCGCCATGATGCAACTCTTTATATTTTTCCCGGGGAATTTTAGCCTGCATGCACCTAAGGCCGGATTTTGCCGCCCTGCCATTCCACACAGACTTAAGCTTAATACTATCTTTTTCCATCCCCCCCCCAATCCTTGTGTCAATAAGCGCACAACAAGGCCAGGCCCATCCTGTGAAATATCTTCCCCTGACCGCAAAACAACAAGTCTGTTTCCAGCAGAATGGAATAATCACGCTAGCATAATTTGCAGCCATTGTCACAATCCCGATACATTGTCACCGCTTGCAGACTCAACTATGGATCCGCGCAGAAAAAGCTGTGATTACTTATTGGGAAGGTATTCGAGGGGGTTGACGGGTTTGCCGCGGACACGGATTTCGAAGTGCAGCAATTGCTCATTTCGGTCATTCCTGCCCATTTCAGCAATTTTTTGACCCGCTGAAACTTGCTCGCCCTCCCGCACCAGCCGCACCTTGTTGTGGGCGTATGCGCTGAGCATTCTCTCGCTGTGCTTGATGATAATGAGCTCGCCATAGCCAATCAGGCCATTGCCGCTGTAGACAACCTTGCCGGCTGACGATGCCTTGATGGACTGGCCTTCCCTGCCCGCGATATCCAGGCCATTCCTTGCCGGGTCACCGGCGACATACCCCCTGAGCACAGACCCATTTGCAGGCCACTGCCAGCTTTTGGGGTCCGCCGGGGTCGGGGCAGAACTGGTCTTGAGCGCTGCTGTTCGTAAGGCTGGTTCTGCTGCTGTGCTACCGGTTTCTGGTGTTGTAAGCTGTTTGGGCGATCTATTGGCTGCATGCATCCGTGTGGTTGCTTTACCCCGCGTTTGTATTCCTGAAATCTGCACGGCCGATGACTTCCCCCGGTTGCGAGTATCAGCCGGGGCCGGCGGGGACAGGCGTAGTTTCTGCCCGGGATAAATCACATAAGGGCCGGGAATGCCATTCCATGCAGCAACATCACGATGATCCAGACCATAATTGAATGCGATGGCATACAAGGTATCACCTGAACTGACGCTATAGGTGCCATTCGCATTTAGCAGGCGTTTTCCCCCGGTAGCAGAATGCTCTTCTATCGGTGCTGGCCGATGATGGCTGCAAGCCGTCAGCAGAGTCAGACAAAGCGCTGCAGTCAGTCCCTTTGCCAGACACTTCATGCCGAACTGCCGTTCAACTTAATAACTATAAAAACCGCCGCGGCAACCACGAGAACGACCCAACCGATCACATCGATATACTTGCGCAGCCGCATCGCGAGATTCTCACCGCCAAGGCGAAGCAATCCGGCAACAAGAAAAAACCGACCTCCCCTGCCAACAGTTGAACCCGCCACAAAAACCAAAAACGGCATGCCGACCA
>ENA-OSCG01000091-OSCG01000091.1-marine-sediment-metagenome-genome-assembly--contig:-NODE-91-length-16136-cov-8.888440_pt1 | contig 16136 bp, 17 predicted proteins | sample MGYA00237880_ERZ529332 | MGnify/ENA primary metagenome ERZ529332 (study PRJEB26373, sample SAMN05710708) | marine sediment metagenome | biome: marine; feature: ocean trench; material: sediment... | reverse complement strand
CCAGTTCAAGCAAGAAAGCAACTGGCCCTGAGTGGCCGCCAACTTTAGTAGCGCGCAAGTTGATAAAACGGGTATGGGGCGAGGCAGAGTTATAAAAATGGCGCGCCCGACAGGATTACTCGTCCCATCCCTGGGACTCGCCCCTGCGGGGTTTGTCGCTTCGCGACTGCATTCGAAATTCGCTCCCGGCGTAGTGTCGAACCTGGCGCGCTCCGCGCAAGAACCAAATCCGGGTGCCAGAACACGAAAATAGCAAAAGCCGCAAAAGCGGCCTTTTGCTATTTTGGCGCGCCCGACAGGATTCGAACCTGTGACCCCTGCCTTCGGAGGGCAGTACTCTATCCAGCTGAGCTACGGGCGCATGAAAATTCGAGTTGCGTAGTTTAGCCGTTTTGGCGGCATAAGGAAATGCAACTTTGCTTCTGGTTACCCGGTGTTGTGGCTATAATATGCGTCCTTTAATGATCCAGCCCTGGCAATTGCCAGCGCAAATGAACGCAGCTTCAGAGGTGGTGTGTGGAAGAACAAACCGATAAGGTCTTTATCAGAAACTTCAGCCTGGTCGTGGTCGCTCTGACCCTGTTTACGATCGCCATCGTCTTTCTCGCAAAGTCCGTTGGCTTTAAGGAAGAAGAAGATATCCCCAGCCGCGCTGCGATCACTGCAGAGCGCATCAGGCCTGTTGCGGGTGTTTATACGACTGAAGACAGTGCGCCACCAGAGCAGGAAGCTGTGGCCGAAGCGGCCCCGGTGCAGGCGCCTGCTGCCGATGTCAGCGTGGATGCTGAGGGGATTTATACCAGTGCTTGCGCGGCCTGCCATACAACCGGCGTGCTGGGGGCACCGATGCCGGGATCAGCCGAAATGTCGCAGCGGGCTGAAAACGGAATGGATGCCATGATGCAAAACGCTTTAAACGGTCTGAATGCCATGCCGGCACGTGGCGGGCGACCTGACCTTTCAGATGAGCAGATTCAGGCGGTTATTGAATTTATGCTTCAATAGGTTAAAAGTGCCAGGCCTGCAAACCAAAACGCTGCTATTCGCGACGTTTTTCTGTACCGGTATTTCGGCCTGCTACGCCTCAGATCAATCCAATCCGCAAGCCGCTGTCGCACCATGCCTGGCTGCAACCACCCCGATCGCCTCGGTGCAGGGTGATGGGCGTATTTCACCATTGCTCGGCCGGCAAGTCGCTGTTCAGGGTATTGTGACCCTGCTGCAAAACGGTCATGGGCTGTACATCGAAGAGCCCGGTTCCGATCAGGATCCCGGCACATCCAACGCCATTTTTGTTCAGACCACAGATTGGCCAGACAGTGTCGGCCAGGGTTCATTGATCAGCATCCTGGGGAGCGTGTCCGAAATTGATAATGGACGGCATTCACTGACCGCACTGACCGACCTCACGCTACTTACGCAGTGTTCAGACGGACAGCCATTGCCAGTAACCAACGTCACCCTGCCGCTTGATGAAGATGGGCGCGAAGCCCTGGAAGGCATGCGTATCCACATAGACGGTGCGCTTACTGTCACTGATGTTTACCGGTTCAACCAGGGTAATTTTACCCTGGCGGCCAATGGTTTCCAGTACACCCCTACCGAGCTAATGCCCCCCGGGCCGGAAGCTGCCAGGCAGTCAGGGCAGAACCGGGAACACTCCCTTCCGGTGATGTTGCCGAAAGATTTGCAACTTGATGGGGTGCTCGCCGCCGGTAATTCCATCCGTGCGGCCACCGGTGTGCTGGCACACGATAGGCGCGGGTTACGGCTGGCACTACAGGCGTTCTCAGCCAGCTCAAGTTCGGGTTTTGACCTGCCGCATGCGGCACAGGCCGGCAGCCTGCGCGTGGTGGGCATGAACCTGTACAATTATTTCAATGGCGACGGCCGGGGATCAGGCTTTCCTGCACCCAGAGGCGCCGAAACCGTTGAAGAATTCCACCAACAGCGTGAGCGCATTGCCGCCGCCATTCGAGTGCTCAAGCCTCAAATCCTGGGTGTGATGGAACTCGAAAATGATGGTTTCGGCCCGCACAGTGCGGCGGTGGACTTTATTCAACTGGCAAACGAAGCGAATGGATTAAACCCGGGGGCAGGCTGGCAAGTAGTCCATCCTGATAATGCCAATACCGGCACCCAAAAAATCAGGGTTGCTTTGTTTTACCGTGGCGACACGGTAGCAGCGGCGGGGCCCGCGCAGACCTTAACCGGTCCGGAGTTCAGACGTAGCCGGCAGCCCATCGCGCAGGTTTTTCAACAACGATCAGATGGCAGGAAAATTCTGGTTGTCGTCAATCACCTCAAATCCAAGGGCTCCTGCCCCGATTCCGGCGAAAATGCAAATCAGGGTGACGGCCAGGGCTGCTGGAACCCGGCAAGAACGGCGGCTGCGGTAAAAATGACGGCCTGGGTAAAGGCGCTGGCTGTCAAAGCCGGCACCGACAACATCCTGATATTGGGTGACATGAATGCTTACCGCCGCGAGGATCCTGTCAACGTCATCCGCAATGCCGGCTTTGATGAACTCATGGATGATGCAGCGGGCCGGGTCTATTCATTTATCTATTTTGGTCAGGCCGGCACTCTGGACTACGCGTTCGTCTCTGCTGCACTACAACCGAAAGTCCGGCAAGCCTTTATCTGGAACGTCAATGCCGCCTTGCCGCCAAATATGGAATTGCCACAGCCCTGGCTGCGCTTTTCGGATCACGACCCGGTGGTGGTGGACATCCGCTTGCACCAGGCAACGACGTCTGACTGAATCTGCGGGAAAAACTCCCGAAAAGAGAGACGAAATTCCGGCGCGAGTTGCGGCCATATTTCTGCCACCCGATGCAGTGGATTCGCCCTTGAAAGACGGGTGCCAAGTCCTGTCAGTGCATACAGAATGACATCTTTATCACGGTAAGTCGCGAACAGGCCGTGGCGATCAGCATAACGCATGAAGTGGGTGAGTCCGTCCGGTATCATGGCGGCGTTGTCACGGATCAAATCGCGGGTTTCTACATCAAAACGCTCCAGGCTCTGGGGCATATAGCGCCACCAGTTAAGTGCCAGTTCATGGTCGAACGCCAGATCGATGATGATGCCGGAGTAACGCCGGAATTCGCGCGGGAATTTTGTCCTCAGCTTTTTTACCACCGCTGAATGATCGGTACGCCGGTCAATATAGCGGTGCAAAATGATGCCCTGTCGCACCGGCTCAGGAAATGCACGTAAAGCCCAGCGTCCACGGATGAAATCTCCGAACATGCCACCCAGCATCAAGTCAGAATCACCACTGGCAAGACACAGGTGGGCAAGGAAATTCATCTGTTCAGCCTACCATAGAGTCGTCGCGTATTGTGGTCTCTCAGGTACAAGTTGTTGTATGATGCAGAGCCTGCCTAACAGAAAGTACCGGGCCATGGCGGAAACTCAGGACACAAAAAAAGTAGTTGAATTCCCAAGCTCTCGACAGGAGTTCTTTATGCGCGGTCCGGCGGGTAAGCTGGAATGTGTCAGCGATGTGCCCGATCCTGCTGAGGAACGCCCGGCCACTATCGTAATTTGTCACCCGCATCCTCAGCATGGCGGCACCATGCATAACAAGGTCGTCACCATTATTGAGCGTTCCATGCGCGAACTTGGTCTGCGCACGATCCGCTTCAATTTCCGTAGCGCTGGTGACAGCGAAGGTGAACACGATGAGGGTTACGGGGAAACCGATGACCTGTTTGCCGTCACCGAGTGGGTGCGGCACAGCCGGCCAGATGATGACCTATGGCTGGGCGGGTTTTCTTTCGGGTCGTATGTTGCTTTGCGGGCAGCACAGAATCTGCAGTTGGGCCAACTGATCACAATCGCACCCCCGGTCGACCGTTTTGAATTCGCCGAATTGCAACACCCCGGTTGTCCATGGCTGGTCATCCAGGGTGACGAAGATGAGGTGGTCAGTTTAGACAACGTAGCTTCCTGGGTGGGAAAAATTGAACCACAGCCCGAGCTCCTCGTCATGGAGCAGGCCGGTCATTTCTTCCACCGGCGGTTGATGGATTTGCGCGGCCTGCTCAAAAACGGCCTGGGCCCGAATCTGCCGGAAAAAAGCCTTACTTAGTGCAGCGCAATCCCCTGGCTATTTATGCAGCCCTGATCGACAGCGGCGATTACACGGCTGATCCGGCGCAACGACGGGCAGTCGAGCAGCTTGACCGCGTCTGGGTCGAGCTCAATGCCCACCCGGTTTCCGGCTGGTGGGCAAAACTCCGTGGCCGGCAACGCAAGTCGGTCACTGGTCTGTACCTTTGGGGCGGCGTCGGGCGCGGCAAGACCTGGCTGATGGACATGTTTTTCGACAGCCTGCCCGGCACCGACAAACAACGTATTCATTTCCACCGATTCATGGCTCGCGTTCACGCAGCGCTCAAAAAAATGCCGAATGCGCGTGATCCGCTGCCGGAAATCGCCCGACAATGGGCAAAGCAATGCCGTGTGTTGTGTTTTGATGAGTTTTTTGTCACCGATATCGCTGATGCCATGCTGATTGGTGGCTTGCTGCAGGCATTGTTCGCGGAGGGTGTCACACTCATCGCGACTTCCAACGTTCCGCCGGACAAGCTGTACCAGCACGGCCTGCAGCGGGCCAGGTTCCTGCCGGCGATCGAAGCATTAAAAAAACACACCCTCAGCGTACATGTCGATGGCACACAGGATTTCCGGCTGCGCATACTGCAACGCTCAGAAATATATCTGCAACCACTTGATGATCACGCAGAAACCAGCCTGCTCAGGGCATTCAAACGCATGTCCGGTGAATGTACCCTGAAGCCCCAGCTGGAAGTCAACGGCCGTGTCCTGCATGCCCGGCATCGAAGTGACGGCATCATCTGGTTCAGCTTCGCAAGCCTGTGCGAACAAGCCCGAAACACATCCGACTACATGGAAATAGCGCGCACTTTCAACACCGTACTGCTATCGGGTATCCCGCCGATGAACGAGGGCAACGCCGATGCCACACGCCGCTTCATCAACCTCATCGACGAATTCTACGACCGCAACGTAAAAATGCTGATCTCCGCCGCCACCCCCATCAATATGCTCTACACCGGCGACCGCCTGCGCTTCGAATTCCAACGCACCGCCAGCCGCCTGACCGAAATGCAAAGCCTCGCCTACCTCGCCAAACCCCACTTGCCGTAAAAAAAGCCCTTGTGGGTTTAATTGCGAGTCTCATTAATAAAAGAAAGGACCGGTAAGGGGTAAACCGGTCCTTTCATCAAAGTCCCTGCAAAAGTAGCCAGGACCTCAATACGAAAATGGCGTAAGGGGAACGCCATTCTCGATTCTGCAGACCCAAAAGGGTCGTTTTTAAAAAATTCTTGGGGGATATAAATAGCCCTTATCAAGCTAAGCATAGCGCAAATTAAGCAATTTTTATATATCGGTCGTTGATTCCTGTCTGCAAAACGTAAAACAAGCATTTCATGATCTTAAAGCAAGCTTCTAACGTGATTGTAATGCAGCAACAGAAAACGTGGCGACATCACCGTCCAGAAACCGCACCGGCTGGCCTCCCGCCGGGGCAAAAGCCGCACCGTATATCACTTCATAACTGGCTGGATAACGGTCGTTGTGGCGGAACTTCTCATAGGCTTGCTGCATTGCCTGCAATCGCGATTTTCCGGTCAGACCGCGAAACCTCTGCGTGGCGACGTTATGCGAACCACTGCCTTTGAGCTCCCGCATCAATGCCATAACATGCGGATATTCCAATCTCAGACGCTCAACATCCATGACCGGCTCACGAAAGCCTGCCGACATCAGTTCATCACCGATATCATGCATATCCGGAAAGTCATGCACATGTGGCAATGCGTCTATGGCCCGCCATGCCTGTTTTAGTTCATACAGGGTATCAGGCCCATAGCAGCTGAAAACCAGCATGGATTCCGGCTTCATAATGCGGCGGAACTCGCGTAAAACTGCGGGCAAATCATAGCTCCACTGCAAGGCCAGGTTGGAAAAAATCAAATCCACACTACCTGCCGCCAGGGGCAGTGAATGCATATCGCTGCACACCAGCCAGGGCTTTTTTCCAGCAAGCTTGCCTGCCTGGTTAAGCATGGCAACCGACCAGTCCAGTGCAATGACATTGGCCTGTTCAAAGCGCGTGCCCAGCGCTCTGCTTGCTGAGCCGGTACCACAACCGATATCCACTACCAGACTGGGTTCAACGCGCAAAAAATCGACACGTTCAAGCAGGCGTGATTCAATTTCGCGCTCTAATACCGCATGTCTGTCATAGCCCGATGCTGCACGGTCAAACGATTGCCTGATGGCATTTTTATCTAATGGTGTAAGGCTCATGCCGCCTTCCCCGTGAAAGACATACTGTCGATTAGCGCCTGACCTGATAACTACCGGAACAACACCTACAAACTTCAAGGTAAAAATCTGACTTGAACCAGGGCAATTGCTGATTTGAACTTTAGCAGGGTTGGGGTATAAAAAGCACATAATGGTGTCCCACTGCGAAAACGTCTTTCAGCCTGCCGACCACTGGTGGCACGAAGCGCTAAACCTGTTGCTGCCGCCACGTTGCGTGCTGTGTGGTCAGCCTTCAGGGTCAATATGTATTTGCGGGCCATGCAAAAATGACCTGCCATGGAGCGGGCCACAATGCCGCCAATGTGGCCTGCCATTGCCTGCAGCGCAGAATCAGACCTGTGGTAAATGTTTACAGCACCCGCCCCCTTTCGACCGCACTGTCAGCCCACTACGATATTGCTTTCCTGCCGACCAACTGGTGCGGGCGTTAAAGTTTCACCGCCAGCTCGCTGAAGGCAGGGTATTGAGCCACCTGATGTGTGAATACATCATGGCTGAGGGATTAACCCTGCCGGATGTGTTGATCCCCGTACCCCTGCACCGTATCAGGATGCTGAAACGGGGCTTTAACCAGGCCTGTGAGCTGTCGGGCTATGCCAGCAGAGTCCTTGGCATCCCGCAAATCACCACCGGCCTGCGAAGAAAGCGGAACACCAAAGCACAATCAGGCTTGAGCCGTAAACAGCGTCGGAGCAACGTGCGGGGTGCCTTTTATTGGCACGCTCGCAACCAACCGGGACGGCACGTGGCTTTAATTGATGATGTAATGACCACCGGCACGACCGTGTCGGAATGCGCCAGGATACTGAAAAAGGCAGGTGCAGAGCGGGTAGATGTATGGGTGCCTGCCCGTGCCGTCCCTGCCAGAACTTCTGCAATATGATTTTACCGTATTCAGCGGGTCGGCAACCCGTGCTGAGCATGGTCGGCAAGCACGGCCCAGCGTTCATGGTCACACCATTGACCGTTGATCCTTAAATAACGTGGGGAATAGCCTTCATAGCAAAAGCCGACACTTTTTGCCAACCTGATTGAGGCCGTGTTTTGCGGCTGGATATTGGCCTCAAGCCGGTGCAACCCGAGTTCATCAAAGGCATAACGAATAACCTGATATAAACCCTCTTTCATATAGCCTCTTTCTTCCAGGCCAGCCACGCCGAAATAGTTGGTATAGGCACTGCACAACGCATCAAAGGTGATAAGGTTGAGATTAACGACCCCGCAGATCAGACCATCTTCCAGTCGTTTTACCAGGAATCCGGCCTCTGTTTTCCGCTCGAGGCGGGTCATGTAGCGCTTCCAGCCTTTGTGGTCTTTGGGGGCTGATAGCCACGGATAGTGCAATCCCACGCTATTACGCATGGCTGCCAGAAAGGGTTTTTCATCGGCCGCCTGCGGTGGCTGTATGAAGGTTCTGAACCCCGACATTGATGGCTTCCAGGACATCGTTGTCAGGCACTCATGTAAGCAGCCAGCAAACCGGCAAAGATTGCCATACCGACCCAGTTATTGTTCAGAAATGCCCGGAAACACCCGTCGCGGTCGCGCTTCAAAACCAGCTTTTGCTGCCAGCCGAACAGGCCCGCCGCGACCACAACCCCAACCAACCATGGCCAGCTCAGGTGTAGCTTCACACCCAGGACCAGCAACAAGGCGAGCATCGATACTTTTAAAATACGCAGGATCAAAAGGTCATGCCTGCCAAACAAAATAGCGGTCGATTTTAACCCGATGGAAATATCGTCGTCGCGATCCACCATCGCGTACAGCGTATCGTAGATGACCGCCCAGATTACGTTAATCAGCAGAATCAGCCACGCAATGGGTGCCACATACCCGTTCTCTGCGGCAAACGCCATCGGAATCCCCCAGCCAAACGCCAGCCCCAGGACCAGCTGGGGAAAATGTGTCCAGCGCTTGAAGAACGGATACGAGGCCGCCAACACTGCACCGGCAAACGCCAGCTTGATGGTGAGTGCGTTGGTCATCAACACCAGCCCGAAAGCCAGCAGCATCACCACAAAAAAGGCAAACAACGCCTCCCTTACGCTCAATTCACCGGCAACCAGCGGCCGGTATCGGGTGCGTTCCACGTGCGCGTCAAAATTCCGGTCCGCAACATCATTCATGATGCAACCGGCCGCGCGCATCAGCACCACCCCGGTGCAAAAAATCAGCACATTTTTGAGCGAGGGGCTGCCCCCGCCTGCAATCAACAGCGCCCACAGCGTAGGCCAGAGTAACAGCAATATGCCGATCGGCCGGTCAAACCGCATCAGGCGCCACAGGGCGTTGGTCTTAACCCGCATCATGGGAGAGAATTGTATGACATCGGAACGCGGGTGCAAGTACCGCTGTTAAAAAAACCATTACAATGCGCGCCTATGGAACTGATCGATATCGGCTGCAACCTGACGCATGACTCATTTGACCGTGATCGCGAAGCGGTTATTGACGCGGCACAGCAGGCCGGCGTTGTACAAATGATCATCACCGGTGCCAGTGCTGAAGGCAGCCTGGATGCAGTGAAACTGGCCAAAGCCTGGCCACAACAATTGTTTGCCACCGCTGGTGTGCACCCGCATCGTGCGTCTGATTACAGTGCTGACACGGATACCTTGTTGCGTGCCATGGCAGCCCGGCAGGATATTGTTGCGGTCGGCGAAACCGGACTGGATTACTTTCGTGATTTTTCACCACGGGATGCCCAACGCGCCTCTTTCGAGCGCCAGATTCAGATCGCCATCGATACCGGGCTGCCGCTGTTCCTGCATCAACGGGACGCGCACGATGATTTCATTACCCTGCTGGACAGATATCGTGATCAACTCAGCGAAGTCGTGGTTCATTGTTTCACCGGCAGCAGGCCGGAATTACGCGAGTACCTCGATCTTGACTGCCATATCGGCATAACCGGCTGGATCTGTGATGAACGCCGCGGCACCCATATGAAAGAATTCATGCGGGATATTCCGTCTGATCGCCTAATGATAGAAACAGACTCGCCTTATCTTAAGCCCCGTAATTTGCGGCCGAGGGTCAAAAGCCACCGCAACGAACCCCGCTGGCTGCCATGGATACTCGGCACGCTGGCCGCCTGCCGAAACGAACATCCACAGGCGCTCGCCGCAGCCACCACTCACAACGCACGTGCGTTTTTCCACCTGAACCCGTAGTTATGACCTTCATTATAGCGGGCTGCAGGAGACGGGCATTTAAACCCACACCGTCAGGCAAGTTGTTAAGCTTTCAATAAATCCACATCAGCTTCGCAGACCGATACCCCGGTGCAGCAACCACAGGCACAAACTGGCTAGCAACACACCAAAGAACACGATAATGGCATATGCCCAGCCTATCGGCACATCCGACACACCGAGGATTCCGTAACGAAAGCCATTGACCATGTACAGGATCGGGTTGAAGGCCGAAACTTTTTGCCAGAATTCCGGTAACAGGCTGATAGAATAAAACACACCGCCCAGGTAAGTCAGCGGGGTCAGGATAAAGGTCGGAACAATCGCAATATCATCAAATTTGGTGGCAAAAATGGCGTTGACCATACCAGCCATTGCAAACACGATGGATGTCAGCAACAGTACAGAAACCATGATAAAAGGGTGCTGCACCTCGACCCGGGTAAAAAACAGTGAAACCACCATCACCACCGCGCCCACCATCATGCCCCGCGCCAGTGCACCGGTAACATAGCCGGCCAGGATGATCCAGTTCGGCAGGGGTGAAATCAACAGCTCCTCGATATGGCGGCCAAACTTGGCGCCGAAAAAGGACGAAACCATGTTGCCGTAAGAACTGGTAATGACAGACATCATGATCAGTCCCGGCACGATGAACTGCATATAGTCGAAACCGCCCATTTCACCGATACGGCGACCGATCAGGTTGCCGAAAATGATGAAATAGAGCGTCATCGTTATTACCGGGGGCATGACTGTCTGCGCCCAGATACGCAAAATTCGCGACACCTCTTTGCGCACAATGGTTTTATAACCGATCCAGTTTACCCGGGCATTCATGTTGTCGAGCCTTTATTTACCAGGCGTAAAAACAGCTCTTCGAGACGATTGGCCTTGTTTCTCATACTCAGCACGCGAATGCCTGCAGCATCCAGCGAGGCAAACAGGGCATTGAGCGATTTCTGCTTTGGCAACGATGCTTCCAGCGTGTACTGGTCGCGCAAGCAGAGTTCCATGCCTTCTATCTGCGGTGCCGTCAACAGGGGCTCGCGCACATCAAGTACGAAGGTCTCCACATCCAGCGATCCCAGCAATGTTTTCATGTCTGTATGCTGGATGATTTCACCGTGGTCGATGATGGCGATATTGCGGCACAACTGTTCTGCTTCTTCAAGATAATGGGTGGTCAGGATCACCGTCGTACCGTTTTCGTTGATCTCGCGGATAAACTCCCACATCGACCTGCGAATTTCGATATCCACACCCGCAGTGGGCTCATCAAGGATCAGCAGACGCGGCTCATTGACCATCGCCCGGGCAATCATCAGGCGCCGCTTCATGCCACCCGACAACGACCGTGACACCAGGTCGCGCTTGTCCCATAGCTGCAGCTGTCTGAGATACTTTTCAGCCCGTTGCAAGGCGGTTTTGCGGTCAATTCCATAATATCCCGCCTGGTTGACGATGATTTCGAGCGGCTTTTCAAACTGATTGAAATTCAGTTCCTGGGGAACCAGGCCGATAAAGGACATGGCGGTTGAGCGTTGCTTCTGCACACTGGTGGCAAACACTTTTACCTCGCCCGAACTGCTGTTTACCAGCGAACTGATAATACCGATCAGGGTAGATTTACCGGCACCGTTGGGGCCCAGCAAGGCAAAGAAATCGCCTTCTTCAACATTCAGGCTGATGCCTTTCAATGCCTCCACACCATTGGCGTAGGTTTTCTTCAGATTATTAACTTCAAGTGCATGCATGGGGTGGCCGGGCCAGCGCGGATAAGCGGAAGTAGTATAACGTAACATGACAAATAGCCTATGGACGCAGGCAGATCATCTGTTTACTCTGTGCCTCGGTCAGATAAAGTTGATTGCATGAACAAATTAGTCCTCCTGGTGATACTTGCATGGCTGGCACAGCCAAACGCGGTTATAGCTTTGCCGGATTCGAACCAGATCGAATTCAGTAACTGCATGCTCACCCTTCCCGGCACGAATTTTACCGCCAGTGCCCGCTGCGGCACCTTTGATGTGCCGGAAAACCCGGCGGACCCCGATGGCCGGATGATCAATCTGAATATTGCCGTGGCACCGGCGACCGGCAGCAGCGTAGATCCTGATCCGGTTTTCTTTTTCGCCGGTGGCCCGGGCCAGGCAGCGACGGAAACCTGGGTCATGATACGGCCGCAAATGCGGCAGATACGCAAAACCCGGGATATCGTCATGATCGATCAGCGCGGTACCGGGAAATCCAACAAGCTGGCATGTACATCCACGATCGAAGACGACCTGAATCTGGAAATCGACCTCGACCTGATCCGCAGTGAAACCGAAAAATGCCTGGCCGGACTGGATGGTGACCCCCGGTTTTATACCACCACCATCGCCATGGGCGATTACAACCGGGTACGTGTGGCCATGGGTTATCAGCAGATCAACATCATCGGTATATCGTATGGTACCCGCTCAGCCCAGGTGTACCTGCGTGAGTTCCCGGAAACCGTACGCACAATGACACTGGATAGCGTGGTGCCGATGCAACTGGCACTGGGGCAGGAGCATGCGCCGATGCTGGATCAAAGCGTCGCCGCAGTGTTTAAAGATTGCGCCAGCGATAAGACCTGTAACGCGCTGTACCCACGTCACGCTGACGAATTGAACGCGTTGTTTGCCCAACTACGCAATGAGCCCCGGGAAATCACCATGGTCAATCCGGTCAGCGGCGAACCACAGACGATACGTTTGACCGCCGACACACTGGGTGTTGCCATCCGCTTCCTCAGCTACTCCAGTGAGACCCAGGCGTTGATACCGTTACTGGTCCACGAAGCGCTGACCACCGGTGAGCTGTCAAGACTGGCCGCCCAGGCCGTCCTGGTCATGTCCGGCCTGAACGAAATGCTGGCCCGTGGCATGGAGCTTTCGGTGCTGTGCAGCGAAGACTATCCCTTTATGGATTTGCAGGTGGACTACGGCGACACATTGATGGGTAATCTGTTCCTGGAAATCATCGACTTACAATGCAAGGTCTGGCCGCATGGCAAAGTACCACAGGGTTTTCACGAACCTGTTATTTCTGCTGTCCCGGTTTTGCTGATGTCGGGCGAGCGTGACCCGGTGACGCCGCCACAATACGCAGCCCAGGCCGCTGAGACGTTTAGCAACAGCCTGAACCTGGTGGCTCGTGGCCAGGCACATGGGGTGATGAAGCATGTATGCCTGCGGGGCATCACCACCGCATTTATCGAGCAGGGCAGCATTGACGATCTCGATACCAGCTGTGTGGAAAATATCCGGTCGGCCCCCTTCTTTACCAGTCTGCTGGGACCTGAGCCATGATCAAAGTCACTAATCTGCACAAGTCCTTCGGTGAGATTAAAGCCGTCAGGGGAATATCCTTTGAGGTCCATGATGGTGAAATCACCGGTTTGCTGGGACCCAACGGTGCCGGCAAAACAACCACCTTGCGTATGCTTTATTCATTGTTGCCACCGGACGAAGGTGAAATCCGTATTGATGGGCTGGATCCAGGCAAAGATGCCATGGCCATCAAACGCACGCTGGGTGTAGTGCCCGATAACCGGGGCCTGTATACACGCTTGACTGCGCGGGAGAATATCGCTTATTACGGTACCCTGCACGGCATGTCGCGCGCAGAAATTGACAGCCGGATTGAAGCGTTGGTGGAAACACTGGATATGTCTGACTTCATTGAGCGGCGCACCGAGGGCTTTTCACAGGGGCAGCGGGTCAAGGTAGCCATTGCCCGTGCGATGGTTCACCAGCCACAGACCGTGATAATGGACGAGCCCAGTAACGGGCTTGATGTCATGAGTACCCGTGCATTGCGACGCTACATCCTGGGTTTGAAAGCAGCCGGGCATTCGGTGGTGTTGTCCACGCATATCATGCAGGAGGTCGTGGCATTGTGTGACCGGATTATCATCATCGCCAAGGGTAAAATTGTCGCCAATGGTACTGCCGAAGAATTATTGCAACAAAGCAGCTGCGACTCGCTGGAAGATGCATTTGTCCACCTGATCGGCACAGAAGAGGGATTGCTGGCATGAGCGGACTCGGAACGATCTACAGAAAAGAAATACGTGAGAACCTGCGTGACCGGCGTTCGCTGTTCAATTCGGTGCTGTTGGGCCCCATCCTGTTTCCTATCCTGTTTATCGGGCTGGGTTATTTCGCTGCCAGCAAGCAGCAGGAACGCGCAGAGCAGGTACTGGAAGTGCCTGTGGTGGGGGCAGAATACGCGCCTAACCTGGTCGCTTTCCTGGCGCAACAGGGTGTGCTGGTCCAGCCGGCACCGGAAGACCCTGAAAGCCTGGTCAGGTCGCAGCAAGTACCGGTCATTATTCGTATCCCCGAGTACTACCCCGAGCAATGGAAACAGGGCAAACCTGCCGTGGTTGAAATCATCGCCGACCCCTCAAGGCGGGAATCGGAGACACCCATCCGGCGGGTCAGGAGTCTGCTGCTGGCCTATGGCGCACAAATCGGGCAATTACGCTTACAGTTACGGGGTGTTTCGCCATCCATCCGGACCGCCATCATGGTCAAAGATGTGGATTTATCCACGCCACAAAGCCGGGGTATGCTGGTTATGATCATGCTGCCCTATGTACTGATGATCACCGCATTTACTGGTGGCATGCATCTGGCTATTGATTCAACGGCAGGTGAGAAAGAGCGCAAGTCACTGGAGCCCTTGCTGATCAACCCGGTACCACGCTGGCAAATCATGCTGGGGAAGATGTCTGCTACAGCGACCTTTTCTTTCGCATCGCTGGTCTTGACCCTGCTGTCGTTCCGTTTTGCCTTCCCGCTGTTACCGACCGGTGCGCTTGGCGTAGACCTGAACCTGGGTGCCATGGCAATCGGTGGAATCCTGCTGGCAGTCGCACCTGTAGTCGTATTGGCAGCCGCCATGTTGACCACCCTGGCTGCGCTGGCCAAAAGCCTGCGTGAAGCCCAGTCATATATGGGGCTGGTATTCATGATTCCGATGATTCCAAGCATCATCTTTATGGTTAACCCGGTTACACCCGTGACCTGGATGATGTCTATACCGATGTTTTCCCAGAATCTTCTGATTGGTGAGTTTGTCCGCGGCGAATCCGTGCCCTTGCTGTGGCTGTCCTTATCCATGGGTAGTACACTGCTGATCGGACTGGCATTTGCAGCAATTGCGGCAACCTTGTTTAATCGTCCACGAATCGTATTTTCATCATAATCTCTCACCCTACCTTTCAGAGTACCCGACCATGAGAAAAATCCTGCTTTCACTGCTTACCACGCTTTTATCTGCCCCGATATTCGCCGGCGAACCACCCGCGGTCGGCTCTGACGCCCCAACATTCAGGCTCCAGGATCAGAATGCCGAGTGGCACTCACTGGAAGATTATCACGGGCGGTGGCTGGCGGTTTATTTCTACCCCAAGGACGGGACGCCAGGCTGTACTACCGAAGCCTGCAACTTCCGCGACAATATTTATGCATTTAAAGCCATTGGTGCTGTGGTGGTGGGCATCAGTGTTGATGACGTGGATTCTCACAAGGCGTTCTCTGACAAGTACAAACTGCCATTTACCATCCTGGCCGATGAGCGGGGTAATGTCGCTAAAGCCTACGGTGTGCTGCGTGATTACAAACTGTTGAAACTGGCGAGCCGCCAGTCATTCCTGATCAACCCGGAGGGTAAAATCGTCAAGCACTATGCTGATGTCGACCCCGACAGCCATACCGACGAGGTGTTGGCTGATATCAAGGCATTTATGGATGGTGAGCGGACCTAACCCGCATATTGCAACAAGCGGGCTAAGGGCAGGAAAGTAACCAGTGCCATTTACAGTTTTTGCTGGAAACCCTTGTATTTATGGGTGGAAAGCGTATTGTGGAGGATCAGTATAACTAAGGGAATGGACTTACTGGAGAAGTTTTGTCATGGAAGACGTACTCAAAGTTTACGCCACACCTCTTGCACCATCCGAATTAGACCCTCATTCTGACAGCACCGGCACAGGGCCGGAACGGGATCAGGCTGCAGCAGTGCAGGAAAGCACGGACGAAAAGGCGCTGGACCGCTGGTTCCTCGAGCAACGCGGCGGCAAGCGCGTTCCCAAGCGGCTTGATCTCCCCAATGAACTGCTGGTCATCAATGGTGGCCCGTTGAGATTGACGGGAAATATCACGCTGATCAACGAAAACGGGTCTGTAACGCACGCCAATCACCTCAGTCTTTGTCGTTGCGGGGCATCAAAAAACAAGCCATTTTGTGATGACCAGCACCTCGAAATTGAATTTCTCAACAATGGTGCTGTACAACGGGTTTCAGACTCGATGCCAGTCACCCGCCCGCAGACCATCACGGTTACCTGTGTTGAAAATGGCCCGCTGAAATTCCGTGGCTATTTGCGCATCTACAACAAGAAAGGCCAGGAATACGTCACCATGAGTGGCGTACTTTGCCGCTGCGGCAAGTCCAGCAAGAAGCCTTTTTGTGATGGCAAGCAAGGATGTTCCAGCTGCTGATATCAGGGGACGGTCTCAATCAGCCTGAAGC
>ENA-OSCG01000090-OSCG01000090.1-marine-sediment-metagenome-genome-assembly--contig:-NODE-90-length-16149-cov-6.002920_pt1 | contig 16149 bp, 13 predicted proteins | sample MGYA00237880_ERZ529332 | MGnify/ENA primary metagenome ERZ529332 (study PRJEB26373, sample SAMN05710708) | marine sediment metagenome | biome: marine; feature: ocean trench; material: sediment... | reverse complement strand
GCTTCTTCTAGGTGTATGCAGGATTTGGGAAACCAGCAAAGATACAAACTCGTTCCGAAACCTCAGCAGACTTTTATCCAATCCAGCGGCAACCGCACACATAGCCGGTGACAAATATGAGGATGAGCGTCGGAGAGCAACAGGCGATTTTATCAAGACGGTTAACGAATTTGTTCGTTCTGACCCCTGTCAGGCGTTGTTTGTTTCCCGTAACGAAGGCTTCGCACATAATGTAACTGTGTCGAGAGCCCGACAAAAGATGATAAATCCACGTCCCGCGAATTTTGGCGAGGTATACCAAGCCGTGTCTCTTGCCATTAAATGTTTTGACAAAGCCGATCTGGCTCTCAACTCAAACTCGAACGGATACGGTTTCCTTGAAGATGAATATAAGGGATTGTTCGCTCGAATATTCGACGATATCCCCAACTACGGGGAACCGCAAAAGTAGGGTGTGTGCTCTGCACGCACCGTTTGTATGTCGGGTGTTATGGTGCGTGGAGACCACGCACCCTACGGTGCCATCCTTTGAGGTATTTAATGTTCCTCCGAAATCTTTCGGGAAATCGGCGTTTTTTGTAGGGTGTGTGGTCCCCACGCACCGTTACGATATTAAAGGCGCGCGGGTGACATCACGCCACGGGATTTCACAACCTTATTCGTTTATTAATCATTTCTAATGTAGTGAACAAAACACACCCTTCGGAGAGCGATATGAATAAGTTGACGTCTACTGCGATTGCACTGGTTTTGGGCGCGGCATCCTTTGCCACTAGCGTCAGCGCCGAAATCATCGGGGTGTTCCTTCGCAATGGTAGCGAGTTTATTCTGGTGCGCACCACGGACGAAGGCCTGATGTATTGCACTCGCGTTGGTGATGGGTTCGAGATGTGCGGCGGCATTACCGAGCAGGACGACGGGTCGTGGTCTGGCAGCAGTATGAAGCACCCCGATATGCCAAGTTTCATGACGTTCAACGGCAAAGTTGTGTTCAACGAAACCGCGATGCTGCTTGAAGGTTGCGCCATCGGAAACGCCCAGTGCGAGTCCGAGATTTGGCCCAGACAATAGGGTTAAGCCCGCCCTTTTCTACCAGTTGATGGAAATTTCGGCGCGGGGTATCTATATACGGGTTAACAATTCGCAACGGAGGCTTTGATGCCGTTTACCTTTGACAATAGCTATGCACGCCTGCCCAAGCGGTTCTATTCGAACCAGCTGCCGACACCCGTGGCCGCCCCTTCAGTGGTGAAAATAAACCATCCATTGGCGACACAAATCGGCGTCAATGCAGATGCGTTAAACGCGGCGATCCTTGCGGGAAACGAGATGCCCGAAGGGGCGGAGCCAATCGCCACGGCCTATGCAGGGCACCAGTTTGGCGGCTGGAATCCGCAGCTCGGCGATGGTCGGGCCATTCTGTTAGGCGAGGTTATCGGGCCGGACGGGGTTCGGCGCGACATCCAGCTTAAGGGTTCTGGCCAGACGATGTTTTCGCGAAATGGCGACGGGCGGGCGACCCTTGGCGCCGTGCTGCGCGAATATCTGGTTAGCGAGGCAATGGCGGCCTTGGGGCTGCCGACTACGCGCGCGTTAGCCGTTGTAACGACGGGCGAGCAGATTATGCGCGACGGATACGAGCCGGGCGCCGTGCTGACACGCGTGGCGCAAAGCCACATTCGTGTCGGGACGTTCCAGTTTTACTTTGCGCGCAAAGATAACGAGGCTTTGCAACTGTTGGCCGACCATGTGATTGCACGCCACTACCCCGAAGCCGCAAATGCAGATAATCCGGTGCGCGCGATGCTGGATGCAATTGTTGTGCGCCAAGCTGAACTGGTGGCGCGCTGGATGCTGGTGGGGTTCATTCACGGTGTTATGAACACCGATAATAGCGCGATTTCCGGTGAAACGATTGATTACGGACCCTGTGCTTTCATGGATGTTTTCCACCCCGAAACGGTGTTCAGCTCGATCGACAGGCAGGGGCGTTATGCGTGGAACAACCAGCCGGAAATGGCGCATTGGAACATGTCACAACTGGCGCAAGCCTTGGGGCCGGTGCTGGGCGATGATGCAGAAACCGAGGCGAAAGCGGCGTTGGCGTTGTTTAGCCCTGCGTTCTCAAAAGCGTTTTACGGCGGGTTTGCAGCGAAAATCGGGATGGATCAGGATACGGCGGAACTACGCGTGTTGGTCACGGATTTGATGGAGGCGATGGCGCAAGAGCGTGTGGATTTCACGCTGTTCTTCCGGCATCTGACCACTGGCGTTAAGGCTGGTGATTTCACAGACGTTAAGGCGATGTTTACCAACCCCGAACAGATTACCGCATGGTTTACGCGTTGGGATCACACCAAGGCAAATGCTGCGTTGATGCAAAAGGTTAACCCTGTGTTTATCCCGCGAAACCACCGGATTGAGGAAGTGATCAAAGCGGCCAACAAAGGCGATCTGGAACCGTTCGAGCGGTTGCACAGTGTTCTGTCGCGCCCATACGAGGCGCAGCCGGAAAATGCGGAATACGAAAACGCCCCCAAACCCGAGGAAATCGTGCAGGCGACGTTCTGCGGGACTTAGGCTGCGGGACTTAGGATTTTGTTTGCATTCAGCGGGGTTTTACCAAAGAGTAAACGCCTCTGAAACCAGCGCCCGAGGCCCCTATGAGCAGCCCCACCTTCCCCCCGATTTTTGATGGTCACAACGATGTCCTGTTTTTGCAAATGAAGGCTGGCAAGAGCGCTCGCAAGAAATTTACGGACGGGTACGATGCGCATATCGATGTGCCAAAATCGCGTATTGGCGGGTTTGGCGGCGGTTTTTTCGCGATCTACATTCCCTCGCCCGGGAATTTTGACCATTATTACGAGATGATGCGGCAGCCGAAATACGACCTGCCCCTGCCCGCCCCTGTCCCGCAGTCAGAAGCGGAGCCCGTCATGCTGGCGCAGGTGGATATTTTGCGCGAATTAGAGGCCGACGGTGCCCTTAAGGTTTGCACAACGACTGCCGAAATTCGCGAGTGTCTTAACACAGGGTTAATGGCCGCGATCATGCATATCGAGGGGGCCGAGGGCATCGATACCGACCTCGATATGCTCGGCAAAATGTATGACTTGGGGCTGCGGTCTTTGGGACCGGTTTGGAGCCGCCCTACCGCGTTCGGGCATGGTGTGCCGTTCCGCTATCCCTCCGATGCTGAAACTGGCGAGGGGTTGACGAACGCGGGCAAGGATCTGGTGCGCGAATGTAACAGCTTGGGGATTATGCTGGACCTGTCGCACCTGAATGCCGCCGGCGTGCGGGATGTTGCCAAGATTAGTGACGCGCCTTTGGTGGCGACGCACTCGAATTGCTATGCGATCTGTCCACATGCGCGGAACTTGACCGACGATCAACTGGCGATGATAAGAGACAGCGACGGCATGGTCGGGCTGAACTTCGCGGTGGCGTTTTTGCGACCCGACGGGCAGATGAAAACCGATGTGGGGCTGGATGTGATGATGCGGCACCTCGACCATTTAATCACACATCTGGGCGAGGATCGGGTTGGATTGGGGTCGGATTTCGACGGGGCAGAAATACCGGACACTATCGGCGATATCGCGGGGCTGACGCACCTGCGCGAGGCCATGCGACAACATGGAATTGACGATGTGTTGATGGAAAAGCTGTGTAATAAGAACTGGTTAAGCCTTCTGGATAGAACCTGGAAAAACTAGGCCACCCCCGCTTCTTGACCTTCCCCCTACTGGAATCTCTAAGTGGTTAGTAAATAGTATTTTAAGGGCAGAAACATGACCATATTCACCCGCCGAAACTTTCTGAAATCCACCGTCGCAAGCGCGGTTGTTCTTGGCGGAATTGCCGTCTACTGGCCCCGCTCGGGCTTCGCGCAGCCTAAGGATGGCATGACGAATGTGTTGAAAATCCCGCCGCTGGAAACAGGCCGCAACGAGGACGGCGTGCAGGTTTACGACCTGACCATGCAAAACGGTACCACGGAATTTTTCAAAGGGTACCAGACCCCGACAAGCGGGATTAACGGCAGCTATCTCGGGCCGACGTTGAGGGTTCGTAACGGTGCGGCGATCCGGTTTAATATAACAAATGATCTGGGTGAGCCGTCAACTTTGCATTGGCACGGCATGCATTTGCCCGCCCGCATGGATGGTGGCCCGCATCAGGTTGTGCAGGCCGGGGAAACCTGGTCCCCGGAATTTACAATCAGGCAAAAGGCGGCCAGCCTGTGGTATCACCCCCATCTGATGGGCAAAACATCCGAGCACGTATGGCGCGGCATGGCGGGTATGGTTATCGTTGAAGATGCCGAGTCTGACGCCCTGCCGCTGCCCAAAACTTACGGTGTCGATGATGTGCCGCTGGTGTTGCAAGATCGCTCGTTCACGCGCGACGGGCGGATGGATTACAATCTTTCGATGCATTCGCGCATGGTGGGTCTGGTGGGGGATATCCCGTTTGTGAACGGAACTTATGCGCCCTATTTCGAGGCGACGACCACAAAGCTGCGGTTGCGGATATTGAATGGCTCCAATGCCAGCACCTATAATCTGGAGCTTAATGACGGGCAAACATTCACGCAAATTGCAACGGATGGCGGATTTCTTGAGGCGCCGGTAGAGTTGACCTTGCTGCAACTGGCCCCGGCAGAGCGCGCCGAGATTATCGTTGATCTGGTGGCTGGTAAAAACGTCCAGCTTAATAACATAGCCGTTAGCGGTTCTGGCGGTGGAATGATGCGCACAAACAACAACGCCCCCGCCTTCCCGTTCCTTGAAATCCGGCCTGCGGCAACCCTGACGAAATCCGCAGAATTGCCTTCGCGCCTGACCACGATGGAGTGGCTGATGGAGGCCGACGCCGTGAAAACCCGTGTATTTAATTTTGAGATGCGCATGGGCATGGGGGCGATGATGGGCGGCGATAATTCGCACACCATCAACGGAAAAGCGATGGATATCACCCGCATCGACGAGGTTGTGACGCTGGGTGATACCGAGATATGGGAGCTGCGAAATAGCTCGGTGATGCCGCATCCATTCCATATGCACGACGTTCAATTCCAGATTCTGGACCGCGACGCCCGCCCGCCAGCCGCGAATGAGCGCGGTCGCAAAGACGTGGTTATGGTCAACCCCGACGAGGTCGTGCGGATCATCATGCGCTTTGAAGATTACGCCGACGCGAACGCGCCGTTCATGTACCACTGCCACATTCTCGAGCACGAGGATGCGGGTATGATGGGGCAGTTTGTGGTCGTCCAAGCCACGTAATCACGCGATTACCCTATGAATTTGCACGGATTTAGGCTAGTTGGAGGCGATCACCTCTGACAGCCCATTTCGTACGGATATTTTCATGGAAGACGCCTCTAACGAGTTCCCGCTGAAACGCATTGCTGCGATTACCACGGTTCGGAACGATACGATATTTCTGGAAAAGTGGGTGCGGTATTATGGTCAGCAGTTCGGTGTAAAAAACCTCTATGTTTTTATCGACGGGCATGACCAGCCGCTGCCGGAATGGTTAAGCGACGTTAACACTCTGGTGTTGCCACATATCCCGATGAAGCGCGCAAAAGCGGATGCGCGGCGTGCACAAGTTATGTCGCATCTGGCGCGTGGGTTGTTCAAGTATTTCGACGCCGTGATTGTCACGGATGTGGATGAATTTCTAATCGTTGACCCTAATGTGGGCGTTACACTGGCCCAGTATTTGTCGCAATCAGAGGCAAAGGTTACATCGTCTGGACTCGGGATGGATGTCGGGCAACATTTAGAGCAAGAGACCGCCTTAGACCTAAAGCGCCCGTTTCTGGATCAACGCCAGTTTGCGCATCTTTCAGCCCGCTACACCAAGCCTGTTGTGGCGTTTCGCCCTGTGACGTGGGGGTCCGGTATGCATCGCATCAAAGGGCGGAATTTTCACATTGATCCAAACCTTTTCCTGTTCCATTTCGGCATGGTCGATTACGAACTGGCCACAGGCAAAACCGCTGATCAGGATCGTTTGGAAACCGGTTGGAAAAACCATCTTTCGCGGCGCGAGGCCCTGTTCAAGATTATCGCCGAGGCGGAGCCGCTCGCAGGTGATGCGTATTTCGCGGAGGCCCGACAACGGCAAAGCCGACGGCGTCCGCTTTATGCGCTGAACAAACCCGGGATGATACGCGGCAATCCGGTCGTGAAAATTCCCGAGCGGTTTCGCGGAATTGTATAGACCCGAAATCAACGGCTTGACCTCGGTTATCCGGCTGGCTTAAATTCACGCCAAAATCACACAACTCCGAGACCTTTTCATGGCCCTTTCCTATCGTCATCAAGCGATCCTTGACGTTGCCCGCAGTATCGGGCGCGTGGCTGTGGATGATCTTGCGGAAAGGTTAACCGTTACCCCGCAAACCATCCGGCGCGATCTGAATGATTTATGCGAGCAAGGTCATCTAAGCCGCGTACACGGCGGCGCGATCCTTGAATCAGGGGTCGCCAATCTGGCCTATGACGCGCGGCGTTTAATGGCCGCGGATGAAAAGGAGTTGATCGGTCGGTTATGTGCGCGAGCAATCCCTGACAATGCTTCGATCTTCATCAACATCGGCACCACAACCGAGGCGGTTGCCCGCGCGCTGCTAAAACGGCGGGATATTATGGTGATCACCAATAACCTGAATGTCGCGAATATCCTTGCCTCGAACCCTCACTGCGATGTTGTGGTGACGGGGGGAATGCTGCGCCGCTCGGATGGCGGGTTGGTCGGGGAATCCACCGTCGATATGGTCGAACAGTTCCGCACGGATTACGCGGTGATCGGCGTATCTGCGATCGACGAAGACGGATCATTGCTGGATTTCGACTACCGCGAGGTGCGCGTGGCCCAAGCGATCATCAAAAATGCGCGTAAGACGTTTTTGGTGGCGGATAGCAGCAAACTGGCCCGCTCCGCCCCTGTTAGAATTGGCCATATGCGCGAGATCAGCCATTTTTTCACCGATACGATTACATCCGAAAATTTGCGGCAAGTCTGTGAACAACACGGCGTCGATATTAGCACCGTCGAGACCGCGTAAAGCCGCTTACGATTTCTTAACTTTTTTCCGGTATTCATTCCGTCATCAGCACCTGCCCACCCAGTTGTCGCGTCACCTCGCGGGCAAAGTCGCTGACGGTTTCACCGATCTCGGTGGTGGCATTTTTGGGGATGCGGAAGGTCGGGCCGGAAATTGACAGCCCTGCGATCGGGTCGCCGTAGGCATCGAAAATCGGGGCGGCGATGCAGCGCATGCCCTCGGTGCGCTCCTCGTCATCGACGGCGTAGCCTTTGCGTCTTATGGCTTCCAGTTCGCTAAACAAGTGGTCGGGGTCGGTGATGGTGTTGTCGGTGAAGCGCTCCAACCCTTGCTCGGCTATGATTTTTTGCACGCGCTCTTTAGGGAAATTCGCTAGTAAGGTTTTGCCAATTCCCGAGGCGTGCATCGGGTTGCGTGTGCCGGGGGGGAAGAAGGCGCGGATGGTTTGGCTGCTTTCAACTTGCGAGACGAACAGCACCCAGTCGTTACGCTCGATCCCTAGATTGGCGGTTTCTCCGATTATCCGCATCAGTTTTTGCATCACGGGGCGGCTGCGTTGCAGGATGTTGGTGCGGTTCAGGAATACGCTGCCAATGCGGAAGGCACCTGCGCCGATGTACCAAAGCTGTGTGTGTTCCTCGAACTCGACAATCTCGCGGGATTGCAGGGTGATTAACGCGCGGTACGTGGTGGCGGAGGATTGGCCGGAGCGCGCGCATAATTCGGACAGGGAAATACCGTCGCCCTCGGACAACGCGGCCAATATCAGCATTCCACGGTCAAGCGAGCGCACGATTGTGTTGTCGCTCTGGTCGTTGAACGACTTGGGACGACCGCGGGATCTTTTGGTCTGGAGTTCCATGAATACGCGCCTTTCTGCCAATGATATATTTTTCCGAAAAATTACTTCGGAGAATGAAAAAATGTAACTAGCGGAAATAATGCACAAAATCACTGATTAATCAATAATGAAAAACTATTTCGAAAAAATTGTATAATTCATGCGCGGCCTATATATTGGAGGAAACCCACAACCACGAGAGCGAACCATGTTCAATCAAAACCCTGTATTCATCCCCGGCCCGACTAATATTCCCGAGGTTATCCGCAACGCTTACAACATACCGACAGTTGACCACCGCTCCGGTGCTTTCGAGGGGATCATCCAGCCAGCACTGGCCGGCGTGAAGAAAATTCTGAAGACTGAAGCTGGTGAAGTTGTTATTTTTCCGGGTTCGGGCACTCTTGGTTGGGAAGCCGCAATCAGCAATACCCTATCCGCTGGCGACAAGGTTCTGGCTGCCGCGCAGGGAATGTTCTCGGAAAAATGGATCGAGATGTGCAACCGTCACGGCCTTGATGTGCAGGTTCACGAAGTCGCGTGGGGCGAGGCTTGTCCGGTAGATAAATACGCCGAAACGCTGAAGGCTGACACCAACCATGAGATCAAAGCGGTTCTGGTTACACATAACGAAACCGCCACCGGTGTTCTGAGCGACGTTGCCGCCGTGCGCCGCGCGATGGATGACGCTGGCCACCCTGCGCTGTTGTTTGTGGACGGGGTTAGTTCCATCGGCTCCATGGATTTCCGTATGGACGAGTGGGGCGTTGATATCGCCATCGCAGGTTCGCAAAAAGGTTTCATGCTGCCTACAGGCTTGGCCATTGTCGGTGTCAGCCAAAAGGCGATTGCGGTAATGGACGACGCAGATTTGCCGCGTTTCTACTATGATATCCGCGAAATGCTCGCCGCCTTGAAGGTTAGCGGTTACCCCTACACACCCGTTGTCGGTCTGCTTAACGGTCTGGCTAAATCCACAGAAATCCTGCTGGACGAGGGTTTGGACAACGTGTTTGCCCGCCATCACCGCATTGCCGAGGGGGTTCGCACCGCCGTTCGGGCTTGGGGTCTGGAAATTTGCGCGGTGGACGAAAGCACCTATTCCAACTCTGTTACCGCGATTTTGGTGCCCGAAGGGTTCGATGCAACCGCGTTGGTGAACCACGCATCGAGCAAATACCACGTCTCGTTCGGCGGTGGTTTGGGCAAGGTCGCAGGCAAAGTATTCCGCATCGGGCACCTTGGCAGTATCACTGATGTGATGGTGCTTTCGGGCATCGCTACGGCGGAAATGGCAATGGTTGATCTTGGCTTGCCAATTACGCTAGGGTCTGGTGTTGCGGCAGCGCAAGAATACTATCGAACCACGGCTTAAAGGACATTTGATGTATATCCCCACATTTGACGACGTGAAAATTGCGCGCGAACGCATCACGCCCTACATCCACAAAACGCCGGTCCTGACCAGCTCGTATCTGGATGATCTGACCGGGGCAAAGCTGTTTTTCAAATGCGAGAACTTCCAGAAAGCCGGAGCGTTCAAGGTTCGTGGAGCCTCGAACGCGGTGTTTGGTTTAAGCGATGAGTTGGCTGCGAAGGGTGTGGCGACGCATTCCTCTGGCAACCATGCATTGTCGCTGGCTTATGCGGCGGGGCGACGCGGAATTCCGTGCCATGTGGTTATGCCACGCACAGCCCCGCAGGCCAAAAAGGATGCGGTTATCGGATACGGCGGGATTATCACGGAATGTGAACCCTCTACCACGTCCCGCGAGGCGGTTTTTGCTGAAGTGCAGGCCGCGACCGGTGCTGATTTTGTGCATCCCTATAATGACCCGCGCGTGATTGCGGGCCAAGCGACCTGCTCGCTTGAACTGCTGGAACAAACAGGTGGTTTGGATGCCGTCATTGCCCCGATTGGCGGGGGTGGTATGATTTCCGGCACGTGTCTGGCGTTATCCAACGTCGCGCCTGATACCAAGATTTATGCAGCAGAACCCAAGAACGCGGATGATGCCTATCGCTCGTTCAAGGCGGGGTATATCATTGCAGATGATGCGCCCGATACCGTGGCCGATGGCCTTAAGGTTCCGCTAAAAGACCTGACGTGGCATTTTGTTTCTAACCACGTCAGCGATATTCTGATTGCTACCGAGGACGAAATCGTAGATGCGATGAAGCTGATATGGCAACGCATGAAAATCGTGATGGAACCGTCAAGCGCTGTGCCGCTGGCGACCATCCTCAAGAATAAAGACCTGTTCGCGGGTAAGCGCGTCGGGGTGATTATAACGGGTGGCAATGTCGATATGGACAAGCTACCGTGGATGAAAAACTAGGAGAGTACCATGAACGCACCAATTAATTTTGCTGACCTCGAAGTCGGCTACGACGTTCCTGCCATTCCCGGCATGGACGAAAAAGACATCCAGACCCCTTGTCTGATCCTTGATCTCGACGCGCTGGAGCGTAACATCAAAAAGATGGGCGATCTGTGTAAGGATATGGGCGTTCGCCATCGTGCGCACGGCAAAATGCACAAATCTGTTGATGTTCTGAAATTGCAGCAATCGATGGGCGCGGCTATTGGCGTCTGCTGTCAGAAAGTCTCGGAGGCCGAGGTGTTTGTGCGCGGTGGCATCAAGGATGTGATGATCTCCAATCAGGTTCGTGACCCTGCCAAGATCGACCGTTTGGCACGTATGCCGAAACTTGGCGCGCGTATTCTGGTGTGTGTCGATGATCCTGAAAACGTCGCTGATCTGGCTGCTGCTGCACAAAAGCATGGCACACAGCTTGAATGTCTCGTTGAGATCGACGTAGGCGCGGGCCGTTGTGGCGTGAGTACAAGCCAAGACGTTGTGAACATCGCCAAGCTGATCGATTCCGCCGAGGGGCTGAAGTTCGCAGGCATCCAAGCCTATCAGGGCGCGATGCAGCACATGGATCTATACGCCGACCGCGAAGCCAAAGTTGACATTGCGATTGATATGGTGCGCGACGCCATGACCGCGCTTGAAGCGCAAGGTCTGGAATGCGACATCGTTGGTGGCGCGGGTACTGGCTCGTATTACTTCGAGGGCAACTCTGGCGTTTTCAACGAAATGCAATGTGGTTCCTATGCGTTCATGGATGCGGATTACGGCCGTATTCTGGATAAAGAAGGCAAGCGGATTGATGATGGCGAATGGGAAAACTCGTTGTTCCTGCTAACATCCGTGATGAGCCACACCAAAGCCGACAAAGCCATCGTGGATGCGGGCCTGAAAGCCCAATCCGTGGATAGCGGTCTGCCAACGGTTTATGGTCGCGATGATGCGGTTGAATACATCAAATGTTCCGATGAGCACGGTGTTGTAGCCGACCCTGACGGCGTATTGAAAATCAACGACAAACTGCGCCTTGTGCCGGGTCACTGCGATCCAACCTGTAACGTTCACGACTGGTACGTCGGTGTACGTAACGGCAAAGTCGAAACGCTTTGGCCTGTGTCCGCACGCGGTAAGGCATACTGATATGATCATTGTTCCTGAGGGCGTTATTCCAAACCTGATTGATCGCACCACATCCTACAACGCGGTCGAATCCGTTTTCGGGGCGATGGCGCGCGGTGATGCGTATAACTTTCCGGTCATCCGCGAAAACATCGGTTACGCCGACGCGCTTTACGGGTTCAAGTCGGGGTTTGACAAGGCAGGCTTGTCGCTGGGTCTGAAATCCGGTGGCTATTGGCCGGGGAACGAGGCCAAGGGGTTAACAAACCACCAGTCCACGATTTTCCTGTTCAATCCTGACACCGGCCAGCTTAAGGCCATCGTCGGCGGCAACTACTTAACGGCGGTTCGCACGGCGGCGGCCTCGTCCGTATCCATCCAGCACTTGGCCCGCAAGGATTCCAAAGTTCTGGGCATGATCGGCGCTGGCCACCAGTCCGCCTTCCAGATGCGCGCCGCAGTAGAGCAGCGTGATTTCGAGAAAATCATCGGCTGGAACTACCATCCTGAAATGCTGTCCCGCCTTGCAGATACCGCCAAAGAAATCGGCCTGCCGTTCGAGGAAGTCAGCCTTGACGAACTCGGCGCACAAGCGGATGTGATCATCTCCATCACGTCCAGCTTCGCGCCAATCCTGATGGCCGCACAAGTCAAACCCGGAACGCATATCGCGTGCATGGGCACAGACACCAAAGGCAAACAAGAAGTCGAATCCGCGCTGATCGCCAAGGCCACCGTATTCACCGACGAGATCGCACAATCGATCACCATCGGCGAATGCCAGCACGCGATTGCTGAAGGCTTGATCACACAAGACCAGATCACCGAGATCGGTGCTGTCATCAACGGCACCCACGTGGGCCGCAGCTCGGACGACGAAATTACGTTGTTCGACGGCACAGGCGTTGGCTTGCAGGATTTGGCCGTCGCAACGGCCGCCGTCGAGCTGGCCATCGCATCAGGCGATGCCATCGAGATCGACCTATAAATAATAATCGGAGCGCGTTTAGCGCTCCGCCATTTTCCCAAGTCAGACCGACAATTCGTCAAGCGTCTTCGTCAACTTGCCAATCATTTCGTCAATATGTGATTTCTCGGCGACAAACATTGGCGCAAGAATGCCCGTGTCTCCGGTGAACTTCACATGCATCCCGTTCCAGAACAGATCGCTTTGCGCCCGCCCCCCACGTTGGCCCGGTTTGCCGTTTGAATGCAGTTCCACACCGGCAATCATACCGATTCCGCGAATGTCTTTCACCTTTGGATGATCTTTCAGCGAATACACCGCATCAAGGAAATACGGTGACATTTCAGCCGCGCGCTCGAACAACCCCTCCTCCTCGAATATCGCCATAGTCGCAAGGCCCGCCGCACAAGCCGCCGGATGTCCGGAATACGTATAGCCATGGAAAAACTCGATAGCCCCCGGTGCCGCCTGATCGGAAATCACCTCGTAAACGCGATCCGTTACCGCGACAGCGCCCATCGGAATGGAGCCATTCGTCAGCGCCTTCGCCATCGTCATAATATCAGGTGTCACGCCAAACACATCGGTGGCGAACTTGTCGCCGAGGCGGCCAAAACCGGTAATAACCTCGTCAAAAACCAGCAAAATGCCGTTTTCATCGCAAATCTGGCGCAGGCGCTCCAGATACCCTTTGGGCGGCGCAAGGATGCCCGTAGACCCTGCGACGGGTTCCACAAAACAGGCCGCAATCGTGTTGCCGCCGTAGTTTTCGACCATCCGTTGCAGGTCCTCAGCCAGCTCCACACCGTGCTCCGGCTGGCCGCGCACAAACAGTTCATTCTCGTTCCAAGTGTGGCGCATCATCACCACGTTTGGCATGACGGACGGGAAAGTTTTGCGGTTGTTAACCATACCCGACAAAGAAACGCCGCCAATATTCACCCCGTGGTAGGCACGTTCACGGCTGACAAACCGGCCGCGATCACAGCCCAACGCGGAATGGTAGGCCATCACCATTTTCAACGCGGTGTCGATAGCCTCGGAACCTGAATTCACAAAGAACACATGGTTGAAATCTTCAGGCAAAAGCCTTGTGATGCGTTCCGCAAGCGCAAAACTAAGCGGATGGGCCGAGCCGAACGCGGCGACATACGTGAAATTCTGCATCGCTTCATGCACCGCCTCGATGATCTTGGGGTGGCTGTGCCCCGCTGGACTGCAAAACAGGCCGCTTGATCCATCAATCACCGTACCACCCTTGTGATCCGTCATGTAAACACCACTGGCGCTGGTGATCAGGCGCGGGTCTTTCTTGAAACTTTTGTTGTCCGTGAACGGAATCCAGAACTCTTCCAGCGAATTTGATTGCACGTCGAAAGCCATCTTGCGTCTCCTGTATTGAATTATCGGAATGAAACTTTGAATTGACAATAAGTTCCGTTTCAGGCTTCCCTTAGAGCCAGTTTAATCCGAAGTTAAGTCCAGTTAGGATGGTCATGACCCTCGTCGAAGATGCGTTTTTTCTTGATCCGAATTTTCAGGGCAGTTTGCAAAAGCAAATCCAGCAGATCGTTGCCTCGGCCATTCTGGCTGGTCGGCTGCATCGGGGCGAAAAATTACCCTCCTCGCGAAAACTGGCCGCACATCTGGGGATTTCGCGCATAACGGTGACGCTGGCGTATACCGAGCTGGTCTCGGATGATTACATAACCTCAGTCGGTCGGTCCGGTTATTACGTCTCGAAAACCGCGCCGAGCGCGCCTTTGCCGCCAATCCGTGGTGCGATGGTCACAGACAAAGTGGACTGGGCGCAGGCCGTGCAACAGGATTTCACTGGCGGCAAACATGTTCATAAACCGCAGAACTGGCGCAGCTATCCGTATCCGTTTATTTATGGCCAACCGGATGACACATTATTCAATCAGGCGAGTTGGCGGCTGTGTGCGCTGCAAGCGCTGGGGAAGAAAGAGTTCGACAGTCTGACCTCGGATTACGGCGAACGCGACGACCCTGAACTGATTAACTTTATCGCAAGGAATTCCCTGCCAAGGCGCGGGATATTGGCCAAACCAGAGCAAATTCTGGTGACGGTTGGCGCGCAAAATGCACTGTGGATGGCCGCGCATATTTTGCTGAACGCAGATCGCGCGGCCGCCTTCGAGGATCCGGGCTATTACAGCATGCGCGAAATCCTGCGCTATACCGGATGCAAACAATACCCCGTAAAAATTGACGCAGACGGCCTTCCACCCGACAGCCTACCCGATAATTTTGATGTGTTATTCACCACCCCAAGCCACCAATGCCCAACAACCACGACCATGCCGATGGCACGCCGACACGAATTGTTACGCTTGGCGCGTGAAAAGAATTTCATCATTGTAGAAGATGATTACGAATTCGAGATGAGCTTTCTTAAACCCCCGTCCCCTGCCCTCAAATCTTTGGATGAAGACGGGCGGGTGATATATACGGGCAGCTTTTCCAAGGCCCTGTTTCCGGGACTTCGGCTTGGCTATATGGTGGCCTCCGAACCGTTTATCCGCCAAGCGCGCGCGTTGCGCTCCGCCGTTCTGCGCCACCCTCCGGGTCATATCCAGCGAACGACCGCATATTTTCTGGGGCTTGGGCATTACGATGCCATGATAAAACGCATGCGCACGGCGTTTCATAAACGGCGCACCGTGATGGACGACGCGTTGAAGGGGACCAGCATGCGCATCGCCGGTAGTGCCGCCTTTGGCGCGTCGAGTTTCTGGCTGGAAGCCCCCGATAACATCGACACCGAAGTTCTTGCCGAGAATTTGAAGGCGCAGGGTGTATTAATCGAAGCGGGTGCTCCGTTTTTCGCAAGTGATACCGCGCCGAAAAACTTCTTCCGGTTGGCGTACTCGTCGATTTCATCGGAAAAAATTCCCGAGGGGATCAGGCGGATCGAGCAGGCTATCGTTGAAATGCAAACTGGCTATAATACCGCCTAAGTTCTGGCCCTATTACTGACGAGTCCGACCCATCATATTCGGACGCAGGTTTACACGCATCATCACAAGGATATCGCCATGAAAATGACCACCGAAGAGGCCTTTGTTAAGGTTTTGCAAATGCACGGAATTGACAATGCGTTCGGCATTATCGGTTCGGCTTTCATGCCGATCTCGGATTATTTTCCGGCGGCGGGGATCACGTTCTGGGATTGTGCGCACGAATACAGCGGCGGCATGATGGCGGATGGTTTTTCCCGCGCGTCCGGAAAAATGACCATGGCGATTGCCCAAAACGGTCCGGGGATTGCGAATTTCGTCACCCCGATCAAGACCGCATACTGGAACCACACACCGATGCTGCTGGTCACGCCGCAGGCGGCAAACAAGAGCATCGGTCAGGGCGGTTTTCAGGAAGTGGAGCAGATGCGCATGTTCGCCGATTGCGTCGCTTATCAGGAAGAGGTCCGCGACCCCTCGCGTATTGCCGAGGTTCTGAACCGCGTCATCATGAAGGCCAAACGTCTTTCCGCGCCTGCACAAATCAACATTCCGCGCGATATGTGGACACAAGTGATCGACATCGACCTTCCCGCTATTGTGGAATTCGAGCGCCCCTCTGGCGGCGTAAACGCGATTGCCAAGGCCGCCAAGCTGCTGTCAAACGCCAAGTTCCCAGTTATTTTGAACGGAGCAGGTGTGGTTATCGGCGGCGCTATCGAGGCCTCGAAAGATTTGGCAGAGCGTCTATCCTCCCCCGTTTGCTGTGGCTATCAGCA
>ENA-OSCG01000089-OSCG01000089.1-marine-sediment-metagenome-genome-assembly--contig:-NODE-89-length-16194-cov-8.267799_pt1 | contig 16194 bp, 10 predicted proteins | sample MGYA00237880_ERZ529332 | MGnify/ENA primary metagenome ERZ529332 (study PRJEB26373, sample SAMN05710708) | marine sediment metagenome | biome: marine; feature: ocean trench; material: sediment... | reverse complement strand
CTTTTCATCTTCAAGAATATCAAGCACAGTTGTCGACTGGATGCGGCCCGGCCGGGTCGCTGCTGCCTGCACCAGGGTGCGCGGCTGACTGCCATCCTTGTTGACTGCCCAGATACCAAAAGACTCGTTGCCGTCATCATCCATAAAAAACAACAGGCGGTCATCATTGGCCCACTGAAAACCGCTGACATCCTGCTCAGACACAGCAGTCACCGCCCTGCTTTTGTTGGTCGTAAGGTCGATCACGACGATATTTTGCCGTGTTCCCACCGGCGCAAGCCCGGCAATGAACTTGCCGTTTGGAGAAAGTTGGAATTGGGAAAAATCAGGCTTTTTAAAGAAATGGTCGAGACCGGGTTTGGTTGCCATTGCGCTCTGCGCTGCCAACAGGCATAGCAGCATGACGGTTATCAAGCTACGTTTTATATTCATTACGTGTCCTCTTGGATGGGTACCGGGCAGCCGCGGCCGCTGGTCTGAATCGAGGCCGTCATCATAGCAAGTCCAACTGATTTATTGAGTGCCGAAAGTCCTGTGTGTGCTTTCTGTCAGGAACAATCTCGCGGGGTTTTTACCTCGATGTGTAATTCGTCCAGTTGCTCAGTTGCAATCACAGAAGGCGCATCGGTCAGAGGACATTGAGCGGTGGTGGTTTTCGGAAAAGCGATCACGTCGCGGATAGAAGCCTCGCCGGCCATCAATGCCGCAATGCGGTCCAGGCCAAAGGCGATGCCACCATGCGGCGGGCAACCGTACCTGAGGGCTTCGAGCAGGAAACCGAACTTTGCCTCGGCCTCATCTTTGCCAATGCCAAGCAGTTCGAATACGGCTTGCTGCATTTCCGGCTTGTGGATGCGGATCGAGCCACCACCGATCTCTGCGCCATTAAGCACCATGTCATAGCCCCTCGACAGGGTCCCGCCCGGAGCGGCGCGAAGATCGTCTGCAGAATCCGCCTGTGGCGCGGTAAATGGGTGGTGCATGGCAGTGTAGCGGTGATTGTCTTCATCCCATTCGAACATCGGGAAATCGGTTACCCACAGCGGTTGCCAGCCAGCGACTGACAATTCCAGGTCCTGTCCACAGCGGACCAGTAAATGCCCCATGAATACACTGGTTTGCAGCCATTCTCCGGCCCCAAAGAACAGCAAATCTCCGCTTTCAACGCCTGTCTGTGCGGCAATACCCTTCCAGGCCTTGTCATCGAGGAATTTGGCGATGGGAGATTGCAGGCCCGCAAGGCCGGCTGCTGCATCCTTCACTTTGATCCACGCCAGACCCCTGGCGCCGTAACGGGCTACAAAGGTGGTGTATTGGTCGATTTGCTTGCGTGAGAAATCAGCGCCTCCCGGCACCCGTAAAGCGGCGACTCGCTGACCATCAGCATTGGCCGGGCCGGAAAACACGCGGAAATCGACATGACTGACATGTTCATCCACGCTGTAGAGGCGCATCGGATAACGCAGGTCCGGCTTGTCCGAACCGTAATTTTCCAGTGCATCTTTCCATCTCATACGGGTAAATGGCGTCGGCAATTTAACCGCCAGCACATCACTGAAAACTGCACGGATCAGATCTTCGGCAACCTCTTGCACGCCCGCTTCATCGACAAAAGACAGTTCCATGTCCAGCTGGGTGAATTCAGGCTGGCGGTCGGCACGCAGGTCTTCATCGCGGAAACAGCGTGCAATCTGGTAGTAACGATCCATGCCCGCCATCATCAGCAACTGCTTGAACAACTGCGGTGACTGCGGCAAGGCAAAAAACTTTCCTGCCTGCACCCGGCTCGGAACCAGGTAGTCACGGGCGCCTTCCGGCGTCGCCCTGGTCAGGATAGGTGTTTCAATTTCCAAAAAACCCCGGCCGTCCAGGTGACGGTGGATAGACTGGTTGAGTTTTGCCCGGATACGTATATTTTTTTGCATGCGTGGGCGGCGTAAATCCAGGTAACGGTAACGTAAACGGATTTCCTCGCCATCTTCATCTGTCATCAACAGAGGAATGGGTGCCGCTGCATTCAGCACCTCAACTTCAGCGGCAAGCACTTCGATCTTGCCGGTTGCCATGGACTCGTTCCACTGGCTTGCAGGACGCATGCGAACCACGCCGCGGATGCGCACGCAATATTCATTGCGCAGACGCCCGGCAGCGGCGAAAGCCGCACTATCAGGCTCTGCTACCACCTGGACGATGCCGGCGTGGTCCCTGAGACTAATGAATATCAGGCCACCCAGATCGCGCCTGCGGTCAACCCAACCACAAAGTGTAACGGACTGACCGTCCAGCGTTTCGTTGATTTCACCGCATAAATGGCTACGCATCTTGTTTTTTCCTGACCAGCACCATATTTCTTGTATGTGCTATATATTAGGCGCCTGCAATCAGGCGACGTTTGCCTTACCCGACGTACCTTCGCCTGATTTAGCCGCAGGTTTTGTGGCCGGCTTTTTGTCGCCCGGCTGCTTATCGCTACTGCCCGTTGCGGATGACTTGTCCGATTTCTTGTCTGTGCCATCCTTACTTTCAGATTCCGACACCGGGTCGGCCAAATTACGCTTGTTGTCCTGTTTGAAATCCGTCTCATACCAGCCGCTTCCTTTAAGACGAAACACCGCCGCAGATACCAACCGCTTGAGCGCGGGCTCATCACAGGCGGGACAATCCACCAGCTTGTCATCACTCATACGTTGCAGCGTTTCCAACTCATGAGCGCAGGATCCACAACGGTATTCATATATCGGCATGTCAATTCTCTCCCAAAGCACCAAACCTGCACAAAACCATGAGGCCGGCAATTATAAACACTGAAAGTGTCTTAAGGCACTAAATTGGGGGCGGTTTGTTCCATTTTACACCCCCACGAGTGCCACAACAGGGTGTGTAACAAGTTACGCACCCCGCGAACTGTTTGGTATAGTGTCCGCCCCCACCCAACACGGAAAGAGTCACCGATGAAATTGAATTACATGTTCTTGATCCTGTTGCTGATGAGCCTGCTTTCAGCCTGTGAGAAAAACGACCAGGTTGCCGTTGTCGTACCTGCAGACGAATCGGCTGAAGCAGTCGCTGAATCAGCTGCGGAAGCTAACCGGCCATCCCGCTTTGATATCTATGCAGAAGTGCGTCTCAGCGCTGATTTGAGCCACCTGAGCGACAATCAAAAACAGATGATTGGCTTGCTGATCGACGCCGGCAAAATCACCGATGAAATTTTCTGGTTGCAGGTCTGGGGTGACAAAGAAGAATTACTCAACAGTATTGAAGACGCCAGGACAAGACGTTTTGCTTTGTATAATTACGGCCCCTGGGATCGCCTGGCGGCAGACCAGCCTTTCATTGAAAGCGCAGGTCCCCGTCCACCGGGTGCACGATTTTATCCGCAGGATATGACCAGGGCAGAGTTCGAAGCCTGGCAGCAGGACGGCAAAGACGGCCAATACTCGCTGGTACAACGCGATTCCAATGGCAGCCTGCTGCTGTTGCCTTACAGCAAGGCCTTTGAAGCTCAGATCAACGCGATCGCCGATTTGCTGGTCAGGGCTTCCGCGTTGGCGGAGGACAAAGAGTTTGGCGCCTATCTCAAACTGCGGGCTCAGGCACTCAGGACGGATGATTACCGGGCCTCGGATATGGCCTGGATGGAGATGAAGAATAACCCGGTGGAAGTGGTCATCGGCCCAATAGAAAACTACCAGGACGCGCTGTTCGGCTACCGCTCTGCATTTGAAACTCTGGTATTGATCAAGGATCAGGTCTGGAGTGAGCGGCTGGCACGGTTTGCCCAATACATGCCGGAACTGCAGCGCGGATTGCCGGTGGGTGAGGCATACAAGGCTGAAATACCCGGTTCCGATGCAGACCTGAACGCCTATGACCTGGCTTATTGCGCCGGAGATTGTAATTCAGGCGCCAAAACCATTGCCATCAACCTGCCCAATGATGAGGAAGTGCAACTGGCAAAAGGTACGCGAAGGTTGCAGATCAAAAATTCCATGCTGGCCAAGTTCAACCAGATCCTGATACCAATTGCGAACGAGTTGATTGCACAGGATCAGCGTGATCACATTACCTTTGATGCTTTTTTCGGCAACACCATGTTTCACGAAGTAGCGCATGGCCTTGGCATCAAGACCACGCTGGATGGCTCGGGCACGGTCCGCCAGGCATTGAAAGAACATGCCTCTGTACTCGAGGAAGGCAAAGCCGACGTCCTCGGCCTGTACATGGTGCAGCGCCTGCGCGAGATGGGGGAGATCACAGACGGAGAACTGATGGACAACTACGTCACCTTCCTCGCCAGCATTTTTCGCTCGATTCGATTCGGCGCCAGCAGCGCCCATGGCCGCGCCAATATGATCCGCTTTAACTACTTCAGTGATGCCGGTGCGTTCTCACGTGATCCCGAAGCCGGCACCTACCGCGTTAACGTGGTGGAGTTTGAGCAGGCTGTTGCAGACCTGAGCAATGACCTGCTGGTGTTACAGGGCGACGGTGATTACCACAAGGTCGCAGCTTTCGTGGCTGAAAAGGGCAATGTGGGTACCCAGCTACAGGCTGACCTGAACCATCTGGATGCCATCAGCATCCCGGTCGACATTGTTTACCGGCAAGGCCGTGAAGTGCTGGGTTTACAGTAAGCTCCTGACCCAATGAATAAGCGCATCGTCGTCAAGATCGGTAGCCAGGTCCTGTGTGACCGGGACGGCGCACTGAACCGGGAAGTGCTGTCAAACCTGGTCGGACAACTAGCCGGAATGTGTGCTGAAGGCTGGCAGGTGTTGCTGGTTTCATCCGGTGCGGTGGCAGCCGGCAATGGCCTGGCCGGCGACCGGCTGCAGAGGATTTCCGACCCGGTTGTCCGCAAGCAGGTGATGGCCGCCACCGGCCAGGTCCGGTTGATGGAGAGCTACCGGGAACTTTTTCAGCAACACGACCTGCCGGTTGCGCAGGTGCTGGCCACCAAGAGTGATTTCCAGACGCGCCGCCATTACCTGAACATGCGCGGTTGCATCGAAGCATTGTTGCTCACCGGCATCGTTCCGGTGGTCAATGAGAACGACGTTGTCGCGGTCACCGAATTAATGTTCACTGACAATGATGAACTGGCCGGCTTGTTGGCCGGAATGGTCAAGGCCGACCTGCTTTGCCTGCTGGGCACCGTTCCGGGAGTGTTTGACGGCGAACCCGACGACCCGGTGACCCAGTGCATTGAAATCTGGGATGATGAGCGTTACCAGATTGAAGATGTCGTTTTGCGCGGGACTTCGGTGCTGGGACGTGGCGGCATGCACAATAAGCTTGCCATTGCGCGCAGAACCGCAAAACTCGGTACCGAGGTAGTCATTGCAGACGGTACCGACCCGCAGATTATGAGCAAGATTCTTGGCAAGGACAATGCAGGCACACGATTCCCGGTGACGGGGGATGTGTCATCCACAAAACGATGGCTCGCCAGCGCAGATGACCATGCGACCGGTTCGGTCACGGTCAATGCAGGGGCGGAAAAAGCACTGCTGGACAAGAATCACCTGGCCAGCCTGTTGCCGGTTGGAATCGAGGCTGTCGAAGGTCGCTTTGAGCGCGGTGACGTCATCCTGATACTCAACCCGGCCGGAAAGGTTCTTGGCTGCGGCCAGGCAAGGTATGATCACGCGAAGGCAAAAAAGCTGCTCGGACAGCGCGGACAGAAACCGCTGATTCATTATGACTACTTATACCTGGTGGATTGAATGAGCGACCAACTGCAATATCTCGAACAGGGCTTAATCAACGCACGCGAAGCAGCGCGAAAACTGGCCCGGTGTGATGACGGCACGGTCCGGCGAGTACTCGAAGCCCTGGCCGGGCGCACGCTGGCAGCCGAAAAAGAAATTCTGCAGGCGAACCGCAGCGACCTGTCGCGGATGCCGGAATCAGACCCCAAATACGACCGCCTGCTGCTCAACCCGGAGCGCCTGGCTGACATTGCACACGACTTGCGCCGTGTTGCTGCCATCGCAACGCCTGTTGGCCAGATCCTCGAAGAAAGGCATATGGTCAGCGGTCTCGACCTGAAAAAAATTCGTGTGCCCATGGGGGTCGTCGCAGTTATCTTTGAATCCCGCCCGAACGTCACATTTGACGTATTTGCGTTGTGCCTGAAAACGCTGAATGCCTGCGTGCTGAAAGGCAGCAGCGATGCACACGATACCAACCAGGTGGTGGTAAAACTGATGCATGAAGTGCTGACGGAGTTCGGCATCGATCCTGCTGTGGTATTCCTGGCACCACCGGAACGCAAATGGCTGCCACTGATCCTGCGGGCCCGGGATACCATAGACCTTGCCATTCCGCGCGGCTCGAAAGGCCTGATTGATTTTGTCCGCGAGAATGCCACGATACCGGTGATCGAAACCGGTGCAGGCATCGTGCATACTTATGTCGATGTGAGTGCTGACCTGGAAAGGGCAAAAGCCATCATTACCAACGCCAAGACCCGTCGTGTCAGCGTATGCAATGCACTGGACACATTGATTTTACACCGTGAGCTGTTGCCGGAATTGCCCGCAATGATGCAGTCACTGGGTGAAGATCACCAGCTTGAGATTTTTGCGGATGAGGATGCCTACCAGGCGCTCGACGGCCAGTATGCAGGTGGGTTAAAGCATGCAACTGATGAGGATTTCGGCACAGAATTCCTGTCGCTCAAGATGTCTGTAAAAACCGTCTCTGGTCTCGATGGAGCCCTCGAGCATATCCATCGCTACAGTTCAAAACACACCGAAGCTATTTTGGCGCAGGATCCCGATACCATCACGAAGTTTCTCGAAATGGTTGACGCAGCGGTCGTCTTTGCCAACGCTTCGACCGCCTTCACTGACGGCGGCCAGTTTGGCATGGGCGCAGAAATCGGCATCAGCACACAGAAACTTCATGCGCGCGGGCCCATGGCCCTGCCCGAATTGACCAGCTACAAGTGGGTTGTGAGAGGGTCAGGCCAAATTCGCACATAGAGCGGTGATTCTATTAGATTGGCACCATCCGATCGCAGCGACACGGGTACCTGTCCTCTGAGACACGCTGCAAGTACGTCCCTGTAAGCTCTGAAAAAACATGGCCCAGGCCAGCCTCTCGACCGTTTCCCGGTCTCACCTTCTCCCTGTTTTTTAAGGTCTCAGAGGACAGGTACCCGTATCACCGCTAAGGTCTGGTGAATTCTTGTAGAAGAGACCGATTCCGCTGGTTTCGATTGTAAAAGAATCCAATACGCCCAAGCGGGGATATGGGGTAATACCTTCCGAGACCGTAGCCAGCAGGGATGCTGGCTCCGAGCCTACATGGATGTATTCACGGCGTGTCTCGGAAGGTATTACCCCGTGTCGCCGCGATTCGAATGGCACAACACTTCAACAATCGCTGCGTACATCCTCTACATAATCACGACACATCAAACAGTGTCATTGCGAAAAAAGGAACTCGCCATCCTTAACATCGATTTTCACTGTTTCACCGGATGAGTAATCACCGGCCAGGATTTTCTGTGCCAGCGGGTTCTCAATCTGCTGCTGGATGGCACGCTTCAGCGGTCTTGCGCCGTATACCGGGTCAAACCCGGCCCTGGCGAGCTGATCCATACCTGCGTCGGTGATTTCCAGTCCCAGACCGGTGTTTTCCAGTCGCTTGCGCAGCAAGTCCACCTGGATACCGGCAATCAGGCGAATCTGTGCCTGATCCAGCGGATGGAATACCACCAGGTCATCGACGCGGTTGATGAATTCAGGCCGGAAATACTGGCCGACTACATCCATCACTGCGGCCTTTATGGCTTCATAACCTTCATCTGCCAGCTCCTGAATACGGCTGGAGCCGAGGTTGGATGTCATCACGATAACGGTATTGCGGAAATCCACCGTACGGCCATGACCATCGGTCAGGCGGCCATCATCAAGCACTTGCAACAGGATGTTGAATACATCCGCATGGGCTTTTTCGACTTCATCCAGCAGAATGACGGAATAGGGCCGGCGGCGAACCGCTTCGGTCAGGTAACCGCCTTCTTCGTAACCGACATAGCCCGGTGGTGCACCGATCAGTCGCGCCACGGAGTGTTTCTCCATGAACTCTGACATATCGATACGCACCATCGCTTCTTCGGTATCAAACATGAATTCTGCCAGTGCTTTACATAACTCGGTTTTACCGACACCGGTGGGGCCGAGAAAAAGGAACGAACCGATTGGCCGGTTGGCATCCGACAAGCCGGCACGGGAACGACGTATCGCATTCGAGACAGCGACCACGGCCTCGTCCTGACCTATCACGCGTTGGTGCAATGCAGATTCCATGCGTAAAAGTTTTTCGCGCTCACCCTCGAGCATGCGGGAGACCGGGATACCGGTCCAGCGTGAAACCACTTCGGCAATTTCGTCTTCTGTGACCGAGGTGCGCAGCAGTTCAAACCTGGTTGTTTCGCCACTCTCGGCCTGCTGCAAATTCTTCTCCAGTTCGGGAATACGCCCGTACTGCAACTCAGACATACGCGCCAGGTCACCCGCACGATGGGCGGTTTCCAGTTCCGCGCGGGTACGCTCCAACTCTTCCTTGATATGGGTCGTGCCCTGTACAACCGCTTTTTCAGATTTCCAGATTTCGTCGAGATCGGAATACTCACGTTCGAGTACTTCGATTTGCTCCTCCAGTTCAGCCAGGCGCTGAATGGACGCGTCATCCTTCTCTTTTTGCAGGGCTACACGCTGGATTTTCTGCTGGATTAAGCGCCGTTCCAGACGGTCCAGCTTCTCCGGCTTGGAATCAATTTCCATGCGAATACGCGAGGCCGCCTCATCCATCAGGTCGATGGCTTTATCCGGCAATTGCCGGTCGGCGATATAGCGGTGTGACAGGGTTGCTGCAGCCACCAAAGCGGGGTCAGTAATCTCAACCCCGTGGTGAACTTCATAACGCTCCTGCAACCCACGCAGAATGGCAATGGTATCTTCCACCGATGGCTCGCCGACAAAAACTTTCTGGAAACGGCGCTCCAGTGCTGCATCCTTTTCCATGTATTGCCGGTATTCATCCAGCGTGGTGGCGCCAATGCAATGCAGTTCACCACGCGCCAGCGCAGGTTTGAGCATATTGCCGGCATCCATGGAGCCCTCGGCTTTACCGGCACCGACGATGGTATGTATTTCGTCGATAAACAGGATAACGTTGCCTTCCTGTTTGGCAAGGTCATTCAAAAGGGCTTTCAAACGCTCCTCGAACTCACCACGGAATTTCGCACCGGCAATCAATGCACCCATGTCCAGCGATAACACCCGCTTGTTTTTCAGACCCTCAGGCACTTCATGGTTAATAATTCGCTGTGCCAGGCCTTCAACGATGGCAGTCTTGCCCACACCGGGCTCACCCACCAGAACCGGGTTGTTCTTGGTACGGCGTTGCAATACCTGTATGCAACGGCGGATTTCTTCATCGCGGCCGATTACCGGGTCAAGCTTGGATTGCTCGGCCAGCTCGGTCAGGTCGATGGTGTATTTCTCCAGCGCCTGGCGGAATTCCTCGGCATTGGGGTCATTGACCTGCTCGCCACCGCGCATTTCATCAATGGCTTTCTCTATGGCGTCACGAATGGCACCAGCCTGCCTGAGGATGTCAGCGACAGGGCCTTTAACATCCATTGCCGCCAGAACAAACAGCTCACTGGCGATATACCGGTCATCACGCTTTTGCGCGAGCTTGTCGGTCACCGTCAACATCCTGATGGTGTCGTTGGAAAGATTAACTTCACCGGGTGCGCCGGAAACCTGGGGCAGGTTATCCAGCCTTTCACCCAGTTGTGAACGCAGTGCATTCACCTTGACACCGGCCTTGCTCAGCAGATGCCGCATAGAGCCACCTTCCTGATCGAGCAATGCCACCATAACGTGGTCCGGCTCGATCAATTGATGGTCCAGTCCCACCGCCAGGCTTTGCGCGTCCGCCAATGCCAGCTGGAACTTGCTGGTTAATTTGTCCATTCGCATGGTTGATCCCTCTACATAATATTGGTGTGCGACAAGACGCACGGGCTAGGGAATATTTGCGGTCAAAGGGATAAGAAATCAAGGTATTGGAATCGTGGTGAAACGACCCAATATAAGTAATTACCTTTAAATATCAGCTTGTTAAAATCTGTATCATTATCCGCTTATAGACTTTGGTCAGGGCATCAAGATCATCCGTTGGCGTGTTCTCATCGACCTGGTGGATACTGCTGTTGAGCAGGCCGAGTTCCACAACTTCCGTGCCCAAAGGGGCCATAAACCGACCATCGGAGGTACCACCACCGGTATTCAATTCAGGTTGGATCCTGAGCTCTTGCACGATGGCGTCAATAACGGCCATGCGCAAGCTGCCGGCTTCAGAGCGAAACGGTTCACCTGAAACACGCCATTCAAGGTCAAACCGCCGGATACTGTTTTGCTGCAACAGACCTTCAACCCTCATTTTGATATTTGCACTCGGTGAAACCGGCGAATTGCGGAAGTTGAACCAGGCTTCGGCGTGTCCCGGCGTTACGTTTTCGGCACCGGTTCCGGCATGAATATTGGTCACCTGGCAATGGGTCGGTGGAAAGTTCTCATCACCCTCATCCCAAACCATGGCCGTCAGTGATTCAATGAACCCCGCCAGGCGGTGAATCGGGTTGTCCAGCGCCGCGGGGAAGGCACTGTGACCCTGGATACCAAGCACCTGAAGTCGCGCATGTATTGATCCCCGCCGACCTATTCGAACCGTGTCACCCAGCTGCTTTTGACTGCTGGGCTCACCCACCAGACAGTACTGCGGTGCACCGTTGCGCTGCCTGAGGACTTCCGCGACACGCCGGATACCATCAACAGCAACACCTTCCTCATCACTGGTCAGCAGGATGCCAAGCTGGCCGGCGTGGTACGGGTGTTCGGCGACCAAAGACTCAGCCGCTACCACCATTGCCGCCACCGCACCTTTCATATCGGCAGCACCACGGCCAAACAGGGTGTTGCTCCGCACTTCGGCATTGAAGGGAGGCGAGGTCCAGTCCTCCGCCGGTCCGGACGGGACCACATCGGTATGGCCCAGAAACCACAACGACGGCGCAGTTTTTTTTGGCGCCTGTTGGGCGGCAGATCCATGGGTGAAAAGCACGTTACTCACGTCGCCGAACTGAAACCACTCTATTGCAAAACCCAGGGGTTGCAGCCTGTCAGCCAACAATTGCTGGCAACCTGCATCATCAGGCGTCAAAGAAGGCAGTTTGATCAGCTCACAGGCCAAATTCAGCGTGTCACCCATCTTCAGGGCCCGCATCTCAAGACTCGATGCCGGCTCTGAGCAGCTCGTTAACACTGGTCTTGGAGCGTGTTTGTTCATCCACACGTTTAACGATCACCGCCGCATACAGGGAGTAGCTGCCATCTTTGGCCGGCAGGCTGCCCGGCACGACGACTGAGCCGGGCGGCACCCGACCGTACATGACTTCACCGCTTTCCCGATCATATATGCGTGTGCTCTTGCCGATGTAAACCCCCATGGACAGCACGCTGCCCTTGCCGATAATCACACCCTCGACCACTTCTGAGCGGGCGCCGATAAAGCAATCATCCTCAATAATCGTTGGCGTAGCCTGCAAAGGCTCGAGCACACCCCCAATACCGACCCCACCGGACAGGTGTACTCCGCTGCCGATTTGTGCACAGGAACCGACCGTAGCCCAGGTATCAACCATACTGCCCTCACCGACCCTTGCACCGATATTTACATAGCAGGGCATCAGCACCGCATCACGGCCAATAAAGGCGCCGCGCCTAACGGTGGCTGGTGGAACAATGCGCGCACCGCATTGGCTGATGTCGTCGCCGCTACCCGCTGCCCAGCGCAGCGGCACCTTGTCGAAATAGTGGCTCGCAGCCCCATCGATGATTTCATTGTGGCGAATACGAAAATACAGCAGCACGGCCTTTTTCAGCCATTCATTGACGTGCCAGCCGGTAGCAGACCCACTGGCAGCAATGGGCTCGGCAACGCGCAGCACGCCCTGTTCCAACCCGGATATTGAGGCTTCTATTGCCTCGACCAATTCCGCCCCGGCAGATTCCGGGGAAATGGTCTTACGTTGTTCAAACGCCGCCTCGATCAGGCGGCGATGGTGTTCGGTGTGGCTTGAACTCATCATTTTTTATAGCTCTAACATCTCAATCAGTGTTTTCTTCAGTTCTGTACGCATTTTACGGCTCAAAGGTGCATTGCGCTGATCACTAATGATAAACGCATCTTCCACACGGTCACCCAAGGTTACAATTCTTGCATCATGTATGCGAATACCACAGTTCACAAGTACCGAAGCAATCTGCGACAACAAGCCCGGCCGATCGGCACACTCCACATCCATCAACGTCATGCCGCCACCGCGTGCAGCCGAGAACCGAACCCGGGCCGTGTTCTGGAACGGACGCAATCGCCGCGGCAACCTGCGCACCACCGGTGTCGGCACGCCGGCATCCCCAAGCACTTCTGACAAGCGTACCTGCAAACGCCTGGTGTCAACAGTGTTCAATGCCTGCGCATGGGAGTCCATCAGCTCAAACAGGTCAAAGCTTTTCGCGGCAGTGGTGGTCATGACTCGCGCTGACAACACATCCAGGCCAATTTCATCTATGACCGCCGTTACTGCTGCAAAAAGGCCGTCATAGTCAGGTGCATGAACCAGCAACTCGGAGATTCCCTGCTGTTTGACTTCGCGCACCGCTATCAACACTGGCTCAGCGGCAGGTGCGGACAGCACTTCGGTGGTCGCCCATTCCAGCTGATCGCTGGAAAAGCGCAGAAATACTGTCTGCGGCAAGCTGTCCCACAGGCTGTCCATGGCCGCCGCGTCCAGACCAGCGTGGCGCAAAATCTCATGTGCTGTGCCGCGGGACTCTTTAATCTGTTGCCGGTGGTCCGGAATGCTGGATATGCCTTCCGCCAGAGTCTCTGATGTCGCCGAGTAAAGATCCCATAACAGGCTGTCCTTCCAATTATTCCACAACTTCGGGCTGGTGGCGGCAATATCGGCTATCGTGAGCAGGTATAAATAGTCCAGCCGGGTTTGATCTCCTACGATTGCGCAGAATGTAGCGATGGTTTCCGGGTCGGTAATGTCGCGTCGCTGGGCGGTCCGTGACATCACGAGGTGTTGCTCTACAAGCCAGGCCACACGTTCCCTATGCTCGGCTTTCAGGGGTAAATGCTGACAAAAAGCCAGCGCATCGGACGCACCCAGGATGGAATGATCTCCGTCCCTGCCCTTGGCGATGTCGTGGAACAATGCAGCGAGGTACAAAATCTCGGGGTGATCAATCTGCTGGAAAATACCTTCGGCGTGGATGAAATCAGAGCGGTACTTGCCATAGGCAAACCGGCGCAGGTTCCTGACCACGAATAATATGTGTTGATCCACGGTATAGACGTGGAACAGGTCGAATTGCATGCGGCCGGTAATCCTGCTGAATTCCGGGATAAAAGCGGCCAGCAAACCATAGCGGTTCATACGTTTTAACTGTGTATAAATGCCACGTGGCTGGCACAGCAATGCATAAAAATGCTGCCATGCCTGTGGATCAGCACGGAATTTATCATCGACCCGATGCAGGTTGTCACGGATCAGGCGAATGGTCGATGCCCGCACACCCATTAACTGTTCATGCTTCGCCAGTACCACAAACAGCTCCATCAAGGCCACCGGCTTGCGCCTGAACAAGTCGTCATCGACAGCTTCAAGATAGCCCCGAGTGACTCGAAAGTCTGTGCCCAGATCCTCCGACGGCACCGTTTTGCGCACCAGCAACTCCTCGCTGAACAATTGCAGCAATGTTTCATTGAGGCGTTCGAGTTGCATGACCGTGCGGTAATAGCGCTGCATAAATTGTTCGATGACGACATTGTTTCGATCCGCACCGGCATGCGGTGGAGCAGCAGCGGAAAAATGCCCGGCGATTTGCTGCTGGTACTCAAATAACAACCTGTCTTCCCCGCGCCCCGTGAGCAGATGCAGGGCGAAGCGTATTTTCCTGAGGAAAGCTCTGCCGTCCTTCAATTCCTGCAACTCGGATTCCGTCAAAAAGCCACGAACCACCAGCGTATGCAAAGATTGGGTGTTGAAATGCCGCTTGGCGACCCAGCCAATCATCTGGATATCACGCAAACCGCCAGGGCCTTCCTTGATGTTGGGCTCGAGGTTATAGGCGGTTTCGTGGTATTGCTCGTGGCGCCGGATTTGCTCTTCAAATTTGGCATTGAAAAATTCTGCTGCGGACCAGACTTTCTCGGCAGAGGTTGCTTCCAGCATGTCTGCGAACATCTCTGCGCCGCCGCTGAGCAAACGGCTTTCCATCAGGCTGGTTGCTGTGGAAATATCCTTTTTTACCTCCGTTACACAGGCTTCAACGGTGCGGACACTGTGGCCAAGATAAAAACCGGCATCCCAAAGCACGGTCACAAAGGTTTCAATCGCGCCGCGCAACTTCGCACCCGGGGTGGATTCCGCTAACAGGATCAGCAAGTCCACATCAGAATGGGGGTGGAGATCACCGCGCCCGAAACCGCCGACGGCGACCAGCGCAACGTCCCTGCCACCCGGGATCAGGTTATCCCAGGCATTGAGTATCAATTGATCGACGACCCAGGCACGGGCCTTGACCAATTCATCGATACTTTCGTTCCTGTGGAATTTATTTGCCAGGCATTCATCGGCTGCCGTCATTGCAGTTTTCAGGGATTGGATGAGTTCCGCATGAGCCTGTTCACCGGTATGAATCATGAGGCTGTCGGGGTCCAGACACCCCTTTGCCACCGCCGGTCTCCGCAGCCGCCCCCGCAGCCTGATTTTCATCGACGCACCGCCAAACGTGCTGAAATACTGATGCAGACTGCGGGCTTAGAGTTCATCACCCGGCAACTGTGTAAGAACGTCATGGCCGTCTTCGGTCACTGCAATCGTGTGCTCCCACTGTGCTGACAGGCTGCGGTCCCTGGTAATCACAGTCCATCCGTCACCCAGCAATCGGGTTTCTCTCCCGCCGACATTGATCATCGGCTCAATGGTGAACACCATGCCGGGAACAAGCATCTCACCGATACCCGGGTGGCCATAATGCAGCACTTGAGGGTCTTCATGGAATACCTTGCCAATACCATGTCCGCAGTACTCACGAACGACGGAAAAGCCCTGACCTTCTGAATACTTCTGGATTGCATGGCCAATATCGCCCAGACACATACCCGGCTTGACCATTGCAATCCCTGTCACCATGGCCTGGTGTGCAACATCACAAATCCGGCGGGCGCGCACGCCCGGCTTACCGAGTTGGAACATTTTACTGGTATCACCATGCCAGCCATCTTTGATAACGGTAATGTCGATATTGAGAATATCGCCATCCCGGAGCTTCTTGTCTCCCGGAATACCGTGACAGACCACCTTATTGACCGAGGTGCAAATAGACTTGGGGAAACCACGATAATTCAAAGGTGCTGGAATTACCTGCTGTTCTTCCGTCATATAAGCATGACAAATATCATCCAGCTCACCGGTTGTGACCCCGACACGAACGTGTTTACGGATCATCCGCAAAACCTCGCCCGCCAGTTGGCCCGCCACCTTCATGGCTTCAATTTCTTCCGGTGTTTTTAAAACTATTCCCATTATTGTTATCCATGATAAGTATTTATTGGCCAGGAGCCTGTCGGATTTATCCGATCGTAGCGAGGGAAAACAGAATTGAGTCAGATTTTTTGGTCTTTTGCTGTGAATAGCGCCGCTATTCACAGCAAAACAACGGGAAATCTGGCCAAACCCGGCTTTTCCGCACGACTGCAGGGAGCAGTTGCCGAGCAGATCATGTTAAACCCGACAGGCTCCCAGGTGAATGCATTCATCGGTTCTGCAGACTGGCCATATTGTACCTACTGATGGGCTGCTTAGGTGATTATTGCTTGAAACTCCCCCAACTAATTCCCTATGACTAAAGCATCGGTAAAGAGGATAATAAATGATCAGGTTAAATCCGACAGGCTCTTGGCAGATTACCTTTTTTCCAGGTCAGAGGGAGAGTTACCGGTATGGGAAAGTTTTTCAAATTCATGCTTCCGCTGATCTTGATCGGGATATCAATCGCAGTGGTTGCCGGGCTGGTAGCCTACAAAAAGTCA
>ENA-OSCG01000088-OSCG01000088.1-marine-sediment-metagenome-genome-assembly--contig:-NODE-88-length-16213-cov-6.955564_pt1 | contig 16213 bp, 18 predicted proteins | sample MGYA00237880_ERZ529332 | MGnify/ENA primary metagenome ERZ529332 (study PRJEB26373, sample SAMN05710708) | marine sediment metagenome | biome: marine; feature: ocean trench; material: sediment... | reverse complement strand
CGGCTTCTATCAACGACCGTGTTCTGGCAACCGATGCAGATCGCGTTCTTAGCGACTGAACAATACGTGGATATCGATAATGATGAACGAGATCAGCAGGCACACGCTTGCTGAAATGGTGGATTCGTTTTCGAATGAACGTAAGCGGGACAATCTTTGATTGTTTGGTCTGCACGATGGTCAACACTCCGGCGTGATAATGCGAAATATTGAGTGTTTATACATGCTTAAAGGTTGTTGTGGTGCACCCGACACGATTCGAACGTGTGACCCCCTGATTCGTAGTCAGGTACTCTATCCAGCTGAGCTACGGGTGCGTTGGGGGGCGGTTTAGCGTTGGCTGCCCGCCTTTGCAAGGGGCAAAATGTCGAAATTTCAGCAATTATTTTTCGCTGTCCGGCAGGAATATCCGAAACGATGTGCCTGCCTCCGATGTCTCGATCAATTCGAGCGTTCCACCATGCCCGCGCACCAGTTCTGCCGCAATCGCCAACCCCAAACCGGTGCCGCCCTGCCGCGCCCCGCCTTGAAACGGCTTGAACAGAAACTCTTGGGCTTTTTTCGGCAAACCGGGGCCGGTATCACGTATAATAATCTCGACGCCGCCATCGCGCAGGTCCGCCGAAATACTGACAATCCCCAGTTTCCCCGTGCCCTCAATCGCTTGGCGCGCGTTGCGGATCAGGTTGGTCAGCACCCTGAACATCTGCTCTGCGTCCGCAGAAATTTTCACATCATGCGCCACCGTCGAGATCAGTTGCACATTTTCGGTTTCCCGCAGCGCATCGTTTTCGATCACATCGTCAACAATCGCCTTCAGAGCGATCGAGCGGATCTCGGGTTCAGGCTCGTCCGCTTTGCCAAAGGTTAACGTCCGCTCGCAAAGGTTAATGCCCCGTGAAAGCGAGTTCAGCAGTTTTGGTGCCATCTTCTGCACCTTGGGATCATCGCTCATCTCCAACCTGTCTGCCAGAATCTGCGTCGTCGTCAGGATATTGCGTAAATCATGGCTGACTCTGGACACCGCGCCACCAAGGGCTGCTAATCGCTCTTTCTGACGCAGCGATGCGATCAGTTGCAACTGCATGTCGTGCAGCGCCGTCTCGGCCTCGCGCAATTCGGTAATCGTGGCGGTCGGTTTGATAACATTGTTCGCGTCCTCGGGATTATTCCGAAACCGCGTCATCGAGGAAATCACTTTGAGGATCGGCCGCGTAATAGCACCTGAAGCGACAAGAACAGCAAGAACCCCGTCACCAGTGATATCACCAGCGACAAGAAAAACACGTTGCGACTGTACGCAAGCATCGCCGCTTTGACGGGGGCCTCGTTCATCACGATCTCGATCTGGATACCGGCATCTTTCACTGGCTGCCCAATGACCCGGATCACATTTCCGGGCTTCCCGAATGCACAAACCAAGGCATCTTTGATCGGTCCAAAAAAGCCCGGATTGCGCAGATCAAACGTATTGCTGATCGGTTTGGATAACGGCATAGCCAGAACCAGTTCGCGAACGGCATCTCGACGCAGAACGATATTCAGAACCTCGGCGTTTTTCAACAGCTCGTCGGCCAGTTCAGGGGCCACCATATCGTCCGGCGTCGCCAGCAACGCCAGCGTGGCGAGTTGCGCCAGCTCTAGGCGATCCTGCAAATATCCCAACCGAAAGTTGGAAACCGAGGGTATAAACAGCAATACTTCTGCGATCATCACGAACAGGAAGCTGAGCAGTAGGAACCGACCTGATAAGGTTTTGAAAAACATCTACATCCCGATTATTGATTAGGTACGGCGAACTCTATGCATAAGTTCGCGCACTCACAAGTTAGCAGGTGACACCGCACCTTAAAGAAACCGTTGCACGAACCGGACAATCCGCTTCACCCGCGCGTTTTTGAACAGTCGCGGCGTATAATACTGCCCCGCCACCCGTTTGTTAATTTCGCCGAGCGTCGGATAAGGTGCGACCATTGCCGCCACCGCCCCGATTTTCAAACCGTTCGCAAGGACCAGCGCCCACGTCTGGATCAGCTCTCCGGCTTGGGCGCCCACAATCGATGCGCCAATCGGCTTGCCCTTCAGCACCATCACCTTGATTAACCCTTTGGTATTACGCTCGGTACGGGCACGGTCATTCTCGGCATACTCGAACCGCAGCACCTCGACCTTATCGCCGTGCGCCTCAATCGCCTGCGCCTCTGTTAGGCCAACTTGCGCTATTTCGGGGTCGGTATATGTCGCCCACGGGATGTGTTTCTCGGTGGCCTTGGCCGGCAATCCGAACAACGCAGAACGGATAATCACGCCAGCATGATAGTTCGCCACATGCGTAAATTGCAGGCCGCCAGCCACATCGCCAATCGCGTAAACCCGTTTGTTTGAGGTCTTCAGTCCTGCATTCACAACGATCCCCGCCCGATGTGTTTTGATCCCCGCCTTGTCCAGATCCAGCTTGTCGATGTTTGGTTTACGCCCGACCGCCATCAGAATATGGCTGCCGTGATACGAGGCCCCGTCCTTCGTTTTAACCGTCACCCCGTCACCACCGATAATCTCGGAAACCATCGCCCCCTCGACAATCTCCACCCCCTCGGCACGGATATTCTCAAGCGCAATCGCCGCCATATCAGGGTCATCACGCCCCAGCGCGGTCATGCCCTCCAGCACCGTCACCTTGGAGCCAAGCCGCACATGCGCTTGCGCCATTTCCATTCCGATAGGCCCGCCGCCGATGATCAGCAGATGTTCGGGGCGCTCGCGCAGCTCGAACAGGTTCTCGTTGGTCAGGTAATCCACCGTATCCAGCCCCGGAATCGGCGGCACGAGGGGGGAAGAACCCGTGGAAATCACAAACCGGCGCGCCGTAATAATCGTATCCCCCGCCTGCACTTCCGTGGGCGAGATAAACCGCCCGAATTCGGAGATAACCTTGACGCCCAGCCCCTCGAACCTCTCGACAGAATCGAGCGGCTCGATGCCCTTTATAACGTCGGCCACATGCTCCATCGCGGCGGCGTAATCCACCACCGGCTCCACCGGAGTCACCCCGTAAGGCGCGCCAGTGGTCAATGCATGTGCATGTTTCCCCGCCGCGATCAGCGCTTTTGAGGGCACACAACCATAGTTCAGACAATCGCCACCCATCTTGTGGCCCTCCAGCAGCACAACGCGCGCGCCCATCTGCACAGCCCCCGCCGCAACAGACAGCCCGCCAGAGCCGCCGCCGATCACACAAATGTCGGTTTTAATGCGTTCCATTATACGGTCCCTACTTCTTGAATTTCTTAATAATGATTGGCGTCAGCGATAGCGCACAAAGCGCCAGTATCGGGCCGAGTATCTTGGGGTCAAAAATAATTCCCAGATCAGGCGTATCACCACGCGCGAACACTTCGCCGAGACCAGAGCCAACCCAAGTATAAACGACCCCGCCCGGAATGATTCCAATCGCCGTCGTCCACGCAAATGTCCGCAGCCGCGTTCCCACCAGTGCGGGCACAAGATTCGCCACAAAAAACGGAAACGCCGGAACCAGTCGCATCAGCAACAGAAAACTGACCTCGTTTTCATCCAGCCCCGCCTTGATTTTGCCGACCACGCCTCCTGCACTGTCCATTTTGCGCGCAAGATGGTTGCCCAGCCCGTAACGCGCGGCCATAAAAATCAGCACTGCCCCGGCCGTCGCAGAGCCAATATTATATACAGCCCCCGGAAACAGCCCGAACAGGAACCCGCCGGTCAGCGAAATTATCGCCGCACCGGGCAGCGAAAATGCCACGATCGCAATGTAAATCGCAATGAACCCGACTGACGCAATCACGAAATTCGCATCGCGCCACGCCAGCAGCGCCTCGCGGTTATCCCGAAGGGCTTCAAAACTAAGGTAGTCTTTAAGTGTAAAGAATCCGATTACCGCCACGATGGCGATCGCGATTAGCGGCAACATCTTTTGTACCGAAAATCTGTCTGTTTTAACTGTAGCCATGAAAATCTCCTTAATGGCGTTATTCCGTTCAACCTATTTGCAGCCTTGCGACCGCTTTCGAAAGAGGCCTCACGCTTCGTTGATTGAAATTCATCTAATGTTTCAGTATTATGTAAACAACTACGCCTCCGGTGCGGCAAATGTTTCTAAAAACAGGGCATTTTTCCACTGAATCCGAATTGACTTCCGATATAACTGGGCCTAAAAAGCCATTTCAGAATTTCCGGCAGGCGAATCCCTTCGCTTATCCGAGCAGGAGTAAGAAAATGAAACGCACATTCCAGCCGAGCAACCTTGTTCGCAAACGCCGCCACGGTTTCCGTTCGCGCATGGCAACTAAAAACGGTCGCAGGATTGTTAACCGGCGTCGTGCTCAGGGCCGCAAAAGCCTAACTGCGTAAAACCATCTAAGGTTACAATTTATGAAACCGCCGGAGGCAGACCGCGAACCCAATTTAGGGAACGCCGGTGAAAAGCCTCCGGCGGTTCCCGTCTGCCCGATGGAAACCTTGCGTAAACGCAGCGATTTCCTGCTGGCGGCCCGCGCCCGTCGCCAATCCGTCAAAGGTCTGCTGTTGCAAGCGCGCCGCCGGGACGACGAACAGCTGATCCGCATCGGCTATACCTGCTCCAAGAAAGTCGGCAACGCCGTAGCCCGCAACCGCGCCAAACGCCGCCTGCGCGAAGTCGCCCGCGCGGTTCTACCCACACAAGGCCGCGCCGGTTGGGATTACGTCCTCATAGGCCGCCACCTTGAAACCAGCGACCGCCCGTTCCATTTGTTAATGCAAGACATGGAAACTGCGCTGTCCAAAATACACGCGCCGCGAAAGCCCCGAAAATGACACCACTCGCCTTTATCATCGCCCTGCCGGTTAAACTGTACCGCCTGATCGCCAGCCCATGGGTTGGCCGGAATTGCCGCTATCAACCGACATGCTCGGCCTATGCCATTGAGGCCCTCGAAAAACACGGTGCGATCAAAGGCACGTGGCTGGCCATAAAACGCATAGGCCGCTGCCACCCCTTTGGCCGCGACGGCTATGACCCTGTCCCCGAAAAGCGCGACCACGATCACCCCTGAACACAACCGCCGAGCGAAGCGAGGCTTGGCCCAACGGGAGGGGTTTGATCTTTGATCAATCCACCGACAGACGGGAGTGCTCCCGCCTGTTGGCCAAACAACCCTTCGGGTTATCCCGCAACAGTTGGGCCAAGCCTCGCTTCGCTCGGCGGTTGGAATTATTCGGAAGGCTTATTATATAGGCCCTACATTGCCCTTCAGCCAAGAAAGCCGCCGATGCCAGTTACAGAAATCCATCCGCTGTTCGAGGGCGCGCCCACCAGCGTCTCCTTCAAAAAACTCCGCAAACGCATCATCCGCCAAACCCGCGAAGCGATCGAGCAGTACGGCATGATCGAGCGTGGCGCCAAGTGGCTCGTCTGTCTTTCAGGCGGCAAAGACAGCTACACCTTGCTCGCCGCCCTTGTCGAGCTGCAATGGCGTGGCTTGCTGCCCGTTGAAATTCTGGCCTGCAATCTGGATCAGGGCCAACCCGGATTTCCGTCAACCGTTTTGCCCGAATTCCTGGAGCGCATGAAAGTCCCCCACCGGATCGAGTATAAAGACACCTATTCCATCGTTATCGATAAAATCCCCGAGACAAAAACCTATTGCAGCCTGTGTTCCCGCCTGCGCCGCGGCAATCTTTACCGCATCGCCCGCGAGGAAGGCTGTTCCGCCATCGTGCTTGGCCACCACCGCGACGACATTCTTGAAACCTTCATGATGAGCCTCTTTCACGGCGGCAAACTGGCAACCATGCCCCCGAAACTGGTTAACGACGAGGGAGACCTGTTTGTCTACCGCCCCCTCGCCCATGTGGCCGAGGAAGATTGCGCGAAATTCACCGCCGCCATGAACTACCCCGTCATCCCGTGTGATCTGTGCGGATCTCAGGATGGCCTGCAACGGCAGCAAGTCAAACAGATGTTGAACGAGTGGGAAAAGAACTCGCCAGGGCGTCGTCAGGTCATGTTTAAGGCGCTTACCAACGCAAACCCCTCGCATCTGCTGGATTCCAGCTTATTCGACTTCGCTGGGCTGCAAAGACGCACCATTAAACCTTGACCTTTCGGCCCTATCCCTGTTGAAGGCACAGTGACGAATTCCCGCTACCCGGAGTGAACGATGGACGACAATAATAAAAACCTGCTTATGGCCACTGGCCTTAGCTTTTTGGTGATCTTTGCATGGTTCATCCTGTTCCCGCCCGCAGACCCCGTAGTGCAGCCGGAAGCCACTGAAACTACTATCATACAAGTTGACGGAGTGGCCAGTGTTCCACAAGCTGACGGCACATTCATCGCGGCCGTCCCTGTGCAAATTACGACCCCCCAAGAGACCCGCGCAACCGCGCTGTCCCAGACCGACCGTATTGAAATCAGAACTGACCGCGTTTCTGGTTCGATCTCGCTGCTAGGGGGGCGTATCGACGATCTCCACCTGACGGATTACAATGTCATCCAGAATGACGACTCCGATACGGTAACGCTTCTGTCGCCTGCGAATTCCGCTGATCCTTATTACACCGTCCACGGTTGGGCCCCTGCGGGTGGCCTTGATGCCTCGGCTGTTCCGGGTGCAACAACCGTCTGGACCGTCAAACGCGGCAGAGTCCTGACCGAGACGTCCCCCCTGACCATTATGTGGGACAATGGTGCCGGCCTCGTTTTCTACCGTACAATCGCCATTGACGAGAACTATATGTTCACGATCACCCAGCGCGTTGAAAACAACACCAACGCCGCCGTGCGTATGCAGCCCTACGGCATTATCGCGCGCAAAGGCGAGCCAGACATATTGGGCTTTTATCTGCTGCACGAAGGCATTGTCCGCGCCAGCGACGGGGAAATTCAGGAAATCGACTATGACGACATGCCGGACGAAAATTTTGATGCAGCCGAAGGCGGCAACATCGACCGTATCGACGTTCTTGAAAGTGGTTGGATCGGCATGACCGACAAGTACTGGATGACAACGTTGATCCCGCTTCCGGGGCAGCGCTTCACATCCGTATCAAAATACACTCCGGCCAACGACACCTATCAGGCTGACATGCGCTTGCCGGTCATGGAAATCTCGGGCGGCCAAGATGCCGAGATCACCACATTGCTGTTCGCCGGTGCCAAAGAAGTATCCACCATTCGCGCCTACCAAGACGACCTTGGTATCGACAAGTTTGTCGACTCGGTTGACTGGGGCATATTCTTCTTCATCACCAAGCCGATCTTTGCACTTCTGTCCCTGATCCACGGCTGGATTGGCAACATGGGTCTGTCGATCATCGGCCTGACGCTTGTGATCAAAACCATGCTTGCACCACTTGCGTATAAATCCTACGTCTCCATGGCGAAGATGAAAAAGCTTCAGCCAGAGATGGAAGAACTGAAGAAACGCACGGGCGACGACAAGCAAGCCATGCAAAAAGAGATGATGATACTTTACAAAAAGAACAAGGTGAATCCTGCCTCGGGTTGTCTGCCAATCATCCTGCAAATCCCGATCTTCTTCTCGCTCTATAAGGTGCTGTTCGTAACCATCGAAATGCGCCACGCGCCGTTCTTTGGCTGGATTCAGGATCTCTCGGCGCCGGACCCAAGCTCCATTCTAAACCTGTTCGGCCTACTGCCGTTCTCGCCTCCGGGCCCTGAAAGCTTCCTCGCGATCCTTTCCATCGGCGTATTCCCGATCCTGATGGGTATCACAATGTGGATGCAGCAAAAACTGAATCCGGCCCCCACCGACAAAACCCAAGCGATGATTTTCGCGTGGATGCCGTGGGTGTTCATGTTCATGCTGGGCCGTTTCGCATCGGGTCTGGTGATCTACTGGGTGGCCAACAACACCATCACGTTCACACAGCAATACCTGATCATGCGCTCGCAAGGTGTTAAACCTGACGTGTTCGGCAATATCATGTCCAGCTTCCGCAAGTTCAAGGAAAAAGACACCAAAGAATGAGCGCAACCGTTGCACATATCTGGCGTCACCCGATCAAAAGCCACGGACGCGAGGAAATTTCAGAGACATACCTGACGGCGGGCAAATGCCTGCCGTGGGACCGTCGCTGGGCCGTCGCGCACGAACGCTCGTGCTTTGATGTGGAGCGCCCGAGCTGGCAACCCTGTACCGAGTTCTCGCGCGGGGCCAAATCGCACCGTTTGCAGGCGATCACCGCATATGTTGATGAACGGTTGAACAAGATCACCCTCAGCCATCCTGATCGCGAAGATATTACGATCAACCCTGACGATGCGGGCGATGCCAATCATTTTGTGCAATGGGTTATGCCCATCTCAAACGGCTCGCGCATGTTGCCATCCCGACTGGTTAGCGCCTCGCAGCCGATGACCGACACGGCGTTCCAGTCGATCTCGATTATCAATCTCGCCTCCCATGCCGAGATCGAGAAGAAACTTGGGACCAGCCTTTCGCCAAACCGCTGGCGTGCGAACATCCATATTGACGGATGGGCGCCATGGGCCGAAAAGAAAATGATCGGCAAGCGTATCCGCATCGGTGCCGCCGAATTTGAAATCCGTGAAGAAATCACACGCTGCATGGCCACGACCGTAAACACCGAAACCGGCGTTAAAGACGTAGATATGCTAGGTACGTTAAACAAAGATTTCGGTCATCAGGAAATGGGCGTGTACGCCGTTGTAACCAAATCTGGCAGAATCCGCCAAGAAGACACAGTCGAGGAGCTATCATGAGCGTCCAATTCCCCATCGCAGAACTTCCCGATCACGCAACAGCCGAGATCGGGCGGAAACTGTTCGCAGGCAACTCCGACTTCCTGAAGGGCGTCGTGGCAATGGACGGCCTGCCGCCCGCCGACCGGATGGAGGTCTGCTTTGCGGGTCGCTCAAACGTCGGAAAATCAACGCTGATCAACGCGTTAACCGGTCGCAAAGCCTTGGCGCGCGCCTCCAATACACCGGGCCGCACGCAGGAAATCAACTATTTCACCCTGCTCGACAAACACTATCTGGTCGATTTGCCGGGTTATGGCTACGCCAATGCACCCATCGCCATTGTCGCAAAATGGCAGCGCCTGCTGAAAGCCTACCTATCTGGCCGCGCCACCCTGCGCCGCGTTTTCTTGCTGATTGATGCGCGCCACGGGCCTAAAGACGTTGATGAGGAAATCATGACCTTGCTGGGATCGTCTGCCGTAACATTTCAGGTCGTGCTGACCAAATGCGACAAGCTCAAAAAGCCGGACCTTGATAAAATCATCGACAAAACCCGCGCAACGCTAACCAAATATCCCGCCGCCTACCCCGAGATCGTCCTGACCTCCTCGGCCAAAGGCGAGGGGCTGGACGTGCTGCGAACCATCATCGCCACGATGGAATAAACTCCGGTCTTGGGTTTCGCGATCCAAGCGGCTAAACAAGTCAAAACCGCGAGGAGCCACCCGATGGAGTTACAACAAGCGATGCAACGCGACTCGATTGCCACAGCCAGAACCCTAAGCGAAGCCCTGCCCTTCTTGCAGCGCTATGACGGGGCTATTGTTGTCATCAAATTCGGTGGCCACGCGATGGGTGACGACGACGCGATGGATCAATTCGCGCGCGATATCGTGCTGATGAAGCAGGTCAACGTGCAGCCGATCATCGTCCACGGCGGCGGCCCGATGATTAACGAAATGCTGGAAAAGCAGGGCGTGAAATCGAAATTCGTGAACGGCAAACGGGTGACCGATGCGGAAACCATGAAGATCGTCGAGATGGTCCTGTCCGGCTCTGTCAACAAGCGCATCGTCGGGGCCATCAACAAGCAGGGCGGCAAAGCTGTCGGGCTTTCGGGTAAAGACGCGAACCTGATGATATGCGAGAAAGCCACGCCTGACCTCGGATTTGTCGGTAACCCGACCAAAATCAACCCCGAAGTCCTGCACACATTCCTCGACAGCGACCTGATCCCGGTTATCGCCCCCATCGGTGTGGGGACCGACGGCCAGACCTATAACGTAAACGGCGACACCGCAGCAGGGGCCATCGCGGCCGGCCTGAACGCAGATCGCTTGCTGCTGTTAACCGACGTATCCGGCGTAAAAGACGCCGACGGCAACGTCATCACGCAACTTACGCCCGAGCATGTAGCCGAGTTAACCGCCAGCGGCGTAATCGCTGGCGGAATGATCCCAAAAACCCAGACGGCCCTATCTGCAATCGAGGGCGGCGTGCGCGCAGTCGTCATCCTGGACGGTCGCGCCCCCCACGCCTGCCTGCTGGAACTGTTCACCGAACACGGCGCGGGCAGCCTGATCCGCGAGTAACGCGGCAAACACATTCAATTTATAATATGTAATATTTTCACAACTCTCTTGATCTTCACATAGATCAAGCCCACCTTCAGCAAATGGAAAACGAAACACTCATCCGCCTGTCGGTCTTTCTCGGCCTGTTCGCGCTTTTCGCGATCATCGAGACTATCATCCCGCGCCGCGCGCGCCCTGTCCCCCGAAACCGCCGCTGGTTTACCAATTGGGGGTTAACATTTATTGATAGCGCCACCTTGAACCTGATGGCCCTGGTTATTCCGGTTATGTCTGTGGGTGCCGCAATTGATGCGAGCGCAAACGGTCTGGGCCTGTTCAACAACGTCGGCTGGCCCGCTTGGGTCGAAGTTTTAGCCGCAATCCTGATCCTCGATTTCGTAATCTGGGGGCAACATCTGATCACCCACAAAATCCCGCTTCTATGGCGCTTGCATCAAGTCCATCACGCCGACCGCGACATGGACGTAACCACCGCCATCCGCTTCCACCCGCTGGAAATCGCGCTGTCGATGCTGCTGAAAATCGGCCTGATCTACATACTCGGTCCATCCGCCTTCGCCGTGATCCTGTTCGAGATTATCCTGAACGGCTCTGCCCTGTTCAACCACGCCAACATCCGCCTCTCGCCCCGCGTCGATGCGATTGTGCGCACCGTTTTTGTCACCCCTGACATGCACCGCGTCCACCACTCGGTGATCCGCGAAGAGCATGACAGCAACTACGGTTTTTCCCTATCCATCTGGGATCACATATTCCGCACCTACGTTGCCCAACCATCGCTCGGCCATGACGACATGGAGATCGGCCTGCGCTGGCAAGACGAGCGCCCCAGCAAGCTGCTCTGGGTTCTGAAACTACCTTTCACCAATAAATGACGCTTACCGAAATCGCGGACGCAGCCAGCCCGTCAGGGCTGGCTGCCCTCGGCGCCTTTCACTACGATAGCGCGCAAACACTTGTGTTGCTGGGGCCAAATGAGCCGACGTTCTGGCCTTTGTTTACCCAAAGTATTGAGTATTTAGACAAAGAAGAAGACGCTATGGATCGTTGGTCTCAACGCGTAATCGGCGCATTGGCCGACAGGTTCGATGCCACGGCATTATTCCCCTTCGGCGGCCCACCGTATCACCCGTTCATTGAATGGGCTTTGCAAAGCGGGCGCGCGTGGCAATCCCCCGTTGGATTATTGGTGCACGACGCTTCGGGGTTGTTTGTTTCCTATCGCGGCGCGCTACTGGTTCCAGAGCGCCTTGATTTACCGCCAACCGGTTCATCCCCTTGCGAAAATTGTTCAGAAAAGCCTTGTCTTTCCGCATGTCCTGCCGCAGCCTTGGGTAAGGATGGATATGACGTTCCCAAGTGCCACGCGCACCTGGATACAGCCGGAAACGAGTGCCTTTCCAGCGGCTGCATTGTGCGCCGCGCATGCCCAATCGGGCAGAATAAACGATTGCCTTCGCAATCCGCCTTTCACATGCGGGCGTTTCACAAGGAGTAATAGCAATGAAAAGACTGATCCTTATGCGCCACGCAAAATCCTCATGGTCCCAAAGCGACCTTCCCGACATCGACCGCCCCTTGGATGTGCGCGGCCGAAATGGCGCAGACGGTTTGGGTGTGTGGCTAGCGGCGCAAGGTTATGCACCCGACCTCGTGATCGTTTCATCCGCAAGCCGCTGCGTTGAGACATGGGAGCGCGTGGCCGCAGGCTTAACGGGCAATCCCGAGGTGACCACCGAGCGGGAACTTTACAATGCCCCATCCGGTGAAATTCGCGACATAATTCGTGCAAGCGGCAAGGGCGAAACCGTTTTGGTCGTCGCCCACAACCCCGGCATCGGCACGATGGCCCGCGACATGCGCGTAGATCCCGCCCCGCACCATGCGACGTTTGACAAATATCCGTCAGGCGCTACCACCGTGCTAGAGCTGCCGATTGACGACTGGTCGGCGCTCGATTTTGGCACGGCACATCTTGTGGATTACGTGACACCCAAGGAACTTGCCTAAGGTTTGATAAACGTCCCGTTGTTCAAATCCTGCATCGCTTGGCGTAATTCTTCCTGTGTGTTCATTACAATCGGCCCATGCCACGCTACGGGTTCCTGAATAGGCCGACCCGAAACCAGCAAAAACCGCATGCCGTGTTCGCCTGCCTGAACAGTGATCTCGTCGCCCGTATCGAATTGCACCAAGGTGCGGTTGCCGGACATATCGCGGATGTTCACCTCCTCGCCGGCCACTTCTTTTTCGATCCGAACACCGTAAGGTTTGGAGGCATCGCGGAATGTCCCCGACCCGTCAAATATATACGCAAACACATGCCGGTAAGCATCCACCGGCAATGTTTTTCGAACATTCGGCGGGATCCAGACATCGAGGTATTGCGGGTCAGCCGCGATACCGTCAACCGGTCCTGATTTGCCCCAGAATTCACCGATAATCACCTTCACCCGTGTGCCGTCATCGTCAATAATCTCGGGAATATCCGAGGCTGTCACATCCTGATACCGCGGTGTCGTCATCTTCTGGTCCGCTGGCAAATTCGCCCACAACTGGAACCCGTGCATCTGCCCCGCCACATTCGGCTTGGGCATTTCCTGATGCATAATGCCGGAACCAGCCGTCATCCATTGCACATCCCCCGCGCCCAGATTACCGGAGTTTCCGAGGCTGTCCTCATGCGTGATATTGCCCGCCAACACATAGGTGATCGTCTCGATCCCGCGATGGGGATGCCACGGAAAACCCTTCACGGATTTCGCCGGATCATCGTTACGAAAATCGTCGAACAGCAGGAACGGGTCCAGCATGCTCGGGTCGTGAAACCCGAAAGCACGGTGCAGATGAACCCCCGCGCCCTCAATTGTTGGTTGCGCAAGGGTTTCGGATTTAACAGGACGGAACGACATTTTTTTATACCTTTCAAAACAAGTTCACCAAAAGGTAATGCCGGTTCACCTGATTATTATGCCCAGTTTTCAGGACAGATTGTTTACCTTATAGCCCTTTGGAGCGATAACTCGCTGCAACCCGTTCAATCGAAACAATGAACGCGGCTGTGCGCAAGTCTGGCACATCATCGCGATTATGCCAAACCGCCCGCATCGACTGGTAGGCCGCCCGCATGGAATCGTCTAGCCCCGAGCGCACAAGTTCCAGCTCGTCCGCGCCCTTCAGATACTTCGACTTGAAGGAATCCGACAGTTCCCAGTTGATCGAGGGATCGTCACCAAGACGCTGCAATTCGTTCAGCAATAACTGGTGGCGCGTTTCCTCTTGGCGGCGCTGCATACGACCAAACCGGATGTGGCTAAGGTTTTTGACCCATTCAAAATAAGAAACCGTCACACCGCCCGCATTGGCATACAGGTCGGGAATAATAACCACGCCCTTGTTAACCAAAATTTCATCCGCGCCGGACGTGATCGGCCCGTTCGCCGCCTCGATAATCAAGTTCGCCTTGATTCTGTCCGCGTTGGTCAGGTTGATAACCCCCTCCAAAGCCGCAGGAATAAGAATATCGCAATCCATTTCCAGAACCGAGGCGCCATCCTCGATAAACTCACCGGCCAGAAAATCCTTCACCCCGCCCGTCATTGTAACGTGCTCTTTAAGCAGCTCGATGTTCAGCCCGTCAGGGTTCACAACCGCCCCGTCGCGCTCAATCACCGCGATGACCTTCGAGCCGTCCTCTTCTGATACAAACTTCGCCGCGTGATAGCCCACGTTGCCAAGGCCCTGAACGATTACCAGCTTGTCCTTAAGCGTGCCGGTCAGATTCGCCTTGGCCTTGTCTTCGTCGTAACGGAAGAACTCCCGAAGGGCGTATTGCACGCCGCGCCCCGTCGCTTCCACACGGCCTTGAATGCCACCAGCGTTGATCGGCTTGCCCGTCACACAGGCTGCCGCGTTGATGTCCGTGGTGTTCATCCGGCGGTACTGATCCACGATCCATGCCATCTCGCGCTCGCCGGTGCCCATGTCCGGTGCCGGTACGTTTTGCGAAGGGTTAATCAGATCACGCTTGATCAGCTCGTAGGCAAAGCGCCGTGTGATCTGTTCCATCTCGTGTTCATCCCACTCGCGCGGGTCGATCCGCAAACCGCCCTTGGAGCCGCCAAACGGTGCCTGCACCAGCGCGCATTTATAGGTCATCAGGGCGGCCAGCGCTTCCACCTCGTCCTGCTCCACGCTCATGGAAAAACGGATGCCGCCTTTCACGGGTTCCATATGTTCCGAATGCACCGAACGGTACCCCGTAAACGTATGGATTTCCCCGCGCAATCGCACCCCGAAGCGTACAGTGTAGGTCGAGTTGCAAACCCTGATTTTCTGCTCCAACCCCGGCGACAGATCCATCAGCTTCACAGCACGGTTGAACATAATATCTACGGATTCACGAAAACTTGGTTCGGTCGTCATGTGTGTATTCCCTCAGGTTATATTGTGGTTTTGTTAACCATCTTTAACGCAGCTTGGTGATCTCGGAGCCTCCGAGAGGTTTTGTAATTTTGATAGATAATAAGTGATTCTATTAGGCTTACTCTAAGCGTCCTTGTGATAAAGTTAACACCCGATCCATGCGGGATGCCAAATCAAGATTATGTGTAGCGATTAATGCCGACAGGCCGGTCTCGCGCACCAGCTCCAACAATGTTTCAAAAACACGGTCCGATGTGTCGGGGTCGAGGTTTCCCGTCGGTTCATCCGCCAACAAAACGCGAGGGCCATTCGCTAAGGCACGACAGAACGCTACCCGCTGCTGCTCGCCACCCGACAATTCCCCGGGACGGTGCGTTAAGCGGTGCGACAGCCCAACCTTGCATAGCAAATCCTCGGCCCGCGCTTGCGCTTCGCCTTTGGGTACACCCGCCGCGCGCTGCGGCAAGACGATATTCTCTAGCGCTGAAAATTCCGGCAACAGGTAATGGAACTGATACACAAACCCGATGCTATTGCGCCGCATTCGTGTCCGCATCCGGTCCGACTGACCCGAGGCGAGTTCCCCCCCGACCTCGACTGTCCCGCTGTCCACCTTATCCAGCAGTCCTGCGATATGCAGCAACGTCGATTTTCCCGCACCCGAGGGGGCCACCAGTGCCACCACCTCGCCCGCATTCAACGACATGGAAACACCGTCCAGCACCAAAACTTCGTTCGGTTTACCTTTGTTAAAGGTTCGGTGAATATCGGTGAGTTTCAGGGATGTATTACTCATTCCTTAACGCCTCCACCGGATCCATCTTGGCCGCGCGACGTGCTGGGAAGATGGTAATAACGAACGAAAGGGTTAACGAAAGGGTAACGGCGCTTAGCACATCGCGCAGTTCCAGCTTTGCAGGAAGCTTCGAGAGATACCGCACATTCGGGTCCCAGACGCCGCCGCCCATAATGCCGTCAACAAAGGCGAAAACCGGATCGATATAGATCGCGAACAGGCTCCCCAGAATGACGCCCAGCGCGGTGCCAACCAAGCCAATGCTTGCCCCGCTGATAAAGAATATCCGCATGATCGACCCTTGCGTCAGGCCCATGGTGCGCAGGATGCCGATGTCCCGGGTTTTGTTTTTCACCAGCATTATCAGGCCGGAAATAATGTTCATCGCCGCGATCAGTACAAGGATCGACATCAGGATAAACATCACGTTGTCCTCCACCTCCAGCGCCCGTAAAAATGCGCCAGATGCATCGCGCCATGTCCAGATCACCACACGTTGCCCCGCCGCCTCGATCAAAGCCAAGCGCATGTCATCAACGGTCTCGGGGTTGGCAACAGCGATCTCCAGCTCGTCGGCCGTACCCTCGCGGTTAAAGAAACTTTGCGCCTCCTCGAAGGGCATATAAATCCGCGTGCGGTCAATATCGG
>ENA-OSCG01000086-OSCG01000086.1-marine-sediment-metagenome-genome-assembly--contig:-NODE-86-length-16327-cov-6.405851_pt1 | contig 16327 bp, 14 predicted proteins | sample MGYA00237880_ERZ529332 | MGnify/ENA primary metagenome ERZ529332 (study PRJEB26373, sample SAMN05710708) | marine sediment metagenome | biome: marine; feature: ocean trench; material: sediment... | reverse complement strand
CGGTGCGTGGGGACCACACACCCTACGCACGAATAAACGCGGCGTTCGGGTGAACCCCCGCGTCTTGTTGCCCTACATGTCTCGGAGAGGCCGGTTTGGCCATGGTTTCGGGCGATCCGGTTTATAAACCACCCTGCTCTGACCGAGGTCAGGCTTACCGCGCTAAAATCCCATCCCCAAGCTGTTGCTGACATAACCGGTTGAAAGCCGGTGCAACGGATGGGCGGTTTAGTGTCTGCGTGTTGCGAAAAGAAGCAATGATAACGAAATGCTTTAGCGCGATAAACCTACGGGCTAATAGCCCGCCTCGCTCAGTACCGAATCTTATACACGCAAATGGTTAACAAACCGTGCAACCGCCGAGCCGCAGGCGAGGCCTCGCCCAACGGGAGGGGTTTCGATTTGCGTGCAAATCGACGACCCTGACGGGCGGGAGTGTGCCTTTAGCGCATAAAAAAATGGCGACGCCGGAGGGAGGGTCCAGCATCGCCATCTTTTATCCAGAGTGAGGGAGGGGTCACTCGGGCATCTCGGTATTAGCCATAAACAGCTGTATAAGCCGTGTCGTGCAGGCTGGAGCGGGAAAGACCAAGGTCGTTCAGCTCACGTGTGGACAGGGCCTTCAGCTCGTTCATTGTTCTCACGTACAGGCTGTGCTTGGCGTGTGCCTCGCGATGCTTTGTGAAAAATGCAGCGGCGCGGTCCAGAAAGGACACGGTCGATGTGTTTGCGATTGCATATGCCATGATATATTTCCTTATGTGCGGGCGGCCCTTGTAGGCCGTGTTGTTTCGATACCAGAGATATAAACCTCGCCACGAATACAACAACGCACAGTTAGGTAGTCCCGTTATGCACGGTGCGCATGGCTAGCGACTTTGCCCAACGATGTCTTCAAGCAGCTCGTAATCGTTGTCACGGTACGCCTGCACAATGCTCGCGGATAAGTCCTCGCTTATGCCCAGATCGTTCATCACAATCGCCCCGAGTTGCAGGCTTGCCTCGGCTGTTTCGGGAACCGTGGCCGTAGCACCTTCGGTTTTCAGCGCGGCGAGGTGCTTCATATCCCGCGCTCGCACAAAGATCTTCAGGTCCGGACAGCTTTTACGCAATTCCGAAACGATTCGTATTGTTGCGGCGGTTTGATCGAGCGTCACCACAATCGCCGCGGCATGCCTTGCACCAGCCGCTTCAAGAACCGAAAGCTGGTAAGCGTTACCGTAATACACGGGCATATCCATGGCGCGGCATTTCGCGACGCGTTTGTGGTCGGAGTCGATAGCGATGTAGGGGATTCCACCATCCATTAATACTTTGGAAATAGTTTGGCCGACGCGCCCGAAACCGGCGATCAAAACATGGTTTTCAGAATTCGATACATGCGGTTCCATTGCGCTATCCGAAGTATCCTCGCGACCCTCGAAAAACTTTGACAGGCGGTCACCAAGCAGCACGAGACCCGGTGTCACGGCCATGCTTATCGCGATCACCGCCAAAAATATCTGAACGAGGCTGAATGGAACCAATCCCAACGCACCCGCCGCACCGAACAGGACAAATCCGAATTCCCCGCCTTGCGCCAACGTTAATCCAGCCTTTATGGCCGTTGACGACGGAATGGAAAACAGGCGGCACAACAATCCGGTAATCAGGGTTTTCCCGACTATAACGGCAAAAGTCAGCAACAGGATTACGCCTGCATTTTCAAATATGAACGTAATGTTAATGCTCATGCCAATGGTCATGAAAAACAGACCGAGCAGCAGGCCGCGGAACGGTTTAACATCGGCCTCGATCTGGTGGCGGTATTGGGTTTCGCCCAGCAACAACCCCGCCAGAAACGCCCCGAGCGCCATGGACAGCCCCGTCAGGGACAGCAGCCACCCCATGCCAAGCACCGATAGCAACGTCATCGCGACAAAAAGCTCCGAACTACGCGCGGCGGATATCAGGTGGAACACAGGTTTGAACAACAACCGTCCCACCCAGATCGTGACCACAAGTGCCACAACCGCTTGCAACATCGACAAGCCGAAAGCGACAATGAACGATGTGCCTTCTTGGGACAAGGTCGTCACCATGATCAGCAAAGGCACCACGGCGAGGTCCTGCATCAGTAGAATTGCGAAAGTGGCGTAACCGAAGTTGGTTGCCCGCTCGCCCCGGTCGATAAGCAGTTGTAATACGAATGCGGTCGATGAAAGTGCCAACGCGCCGCCGATAATCACAGCGGCTTTGGGATCCACGCCAACGGCGATTGCAATGGTTGCGATGACGATGCCGGTGACAAGGACCTGCATAAAACCCAACCCGAATACGTATTTACGCATTTGGAACAGGCGTTCCAGCGACAGCTCCAACCCGATCATAAACAGCAGAAAGACCACACCGAATTCCGCGAGCGTGTGGGCGCTGTCTGTATCGCCTATCAGGGAAAACCCGTACGGGCCGATTATCATTCCGGCGGCAAGGTAGCCAAGAATGGCGCTGGTTTTTAGGCGGTGAAAAACTGGAACGATGACCACTGCGGCCACCAGAAAAACCAGCACATCAATAAGAATTGTCGGCGTGTCCAACTGGGCTCCTCATTTTTCAAATTGCAAGATTTCGTATGTTCATTACTTTTTATGTCGCGGCGTTCGGTTAGACAAGTTTAATAAAGACAATGCTGCTGGCCAAGACCGTTAAACGGGAATAGGGATAGGGCATGAACCTGTCCGCGCTCCAATCCCCTCAGTATCGTCAATATATGATCGGCAACGTCTTTGGCATGAACGCCAACTGGATTATGCGGCTGGTGATCGGTTGGTTGGCATGGGAGCTGACCAAATCCGCCAGTTTTGTAGGGCTAGTCAGTTTTCTAGCCTATGCGCCTGTGTTGCTGGGGGGGCCGTTCTTTGGCGTAATCACCGACAGGGTGGAACTGCGGACCGCTATGTTGACGGTGCAGTTCACAATCGCAGGTTTGGCCATACTCTTGTTTAGCGTGGTCGCGCTTGATGCCATGACGCCCGGTTTTTTGGCGATATACGCCCTGTTCCTTGGTACCGCCTTTTCCGCCTACCAACCCATCCGTCTGACCTTGGGGCCACGGTTGGTGCGAGCGGAGCGGGTTTCCTCGGTCGTTACCCTTGGCGCGTTGAACTTCAATATAAGCCGCCTGACGGGGCCCGCAATTGCAGGCGCCTTGATCGCGAGTTTTGGCGTGACGATAACCTTGGTGGTGGTTTGCATTCTGTATATTCCGTTCCTGATCATCCTTTCCCGCCTGAAGCCACGCGAGCGTAATGTTCAGGTTGAACACCTGCCTTTCTGGCAATCCATGCGCCAAGGTTTCGCGTTTGTGGCCGCGGATCGCCTGATACGCATCGCAATGATCACCACCGGAATATTCTCGCTGGTCATTCGCGCCTCGCTCGAAGTTCTGCCGATAATCGCAGACGGGGTGTTCGCGCGCGGGGCCGCAGGATTGGGTATTATCACAGCGGCCGCCGGAGTCGGCGCGATTGTGGCCTCGATTATTCAGGTTACGGCCAAGCCGCCAGTGAAAGGCCATGTCCCCAAACGGGCGTTGTTCGCAACCCTGCTCGGGGCCGCGATGACCTTGGCGCTGGGTTTGAACGAAAGCTGGACGGTTGCGGTTATACTGATCGGTGTAATCGGGTTTGCCAGCACGCTTGTCGGCATCAACTTTCAGGCCGCCGTGCAAATGCAACTGGATGACCACATCCGTGGTCGCGTCATGAGCCTGTGGATGACGGTTGCCGTTGGCGGCACTGCACTAGGGGCGTTGGCCGTGGGCATGTTGATCGAGTACCTCGGGTTTACAGTAGCCCTTAGCGGGATCGGTGTGGGGAGCCTTGTGGTTTTCGCCGCACTTCTGCGCAAAATCTGGCGTTAAGGCCGGAACGACGCCGCATAGCTACTCCGGCGTCAAGCGCGACGGTCTTATGCCAACATATCGATACCAAATAGCATTGGTCACAATTTAAACCCGCATCGCGTGTATAGGGTTAAGAAAACAACGGGTATTTGTTGATTAAGCCCAATTTAACACCTTATAGCTGTTGCATAACACGCTTCAATGTCGTGCAATACTCGCCGGAATGACGAATGTCATCCACACAACTAGGGAGACTATAATGAGAAAACTACTTCTTGCGACGGCGGCATCTACGCTGATCGCTACATCGGCGTTTTCCGCCGCTCACGAAATTAATATCGGGATCATTCTGGGCTACACTGGCCCGATTGAATCGCTTGTTGCGGACATGGGTCCGGCCTCCGAATTCGCTTTTGCCGAGGTTAACGCCTCCGGTCTTCTGCTCGGTGGCAGGATGATCAACGTAATCATTGGCGATTCCACATGTATCGATTCTGCGGCGGCTACGGCTGTTGCCGAGAAACAGATCACCGCTGACAATGTTGTCGCCATCGTTGGCGCCGATTGTTCCGGTGTGACTGGCGCGATTGTGTCGAACGTTGCGGTGCCTAACGGCGTTGTAATGGTATCGCCTTCCGCGACATCCCCTGGTCTGTCGACAATCGACGACAACGGCCTGTTCTTCCGTACAGCCCCATCCGATGCCCGTCAGGGTGCGGTTATGGCTGACGTTCTTATGGACAAAGGCATCACCGAAGTTGCGGTGACATACACAAACAACGACTACGGCAAAGGTTTGGCCGACGCGTTTGAAGCATCCTTCAAAGCACTAGGCGGCACGATCACTATTTCGGCAGCCCATGAAGACGGCAAAGCGGATTACTCTGCTGAAGTTGGCGCACTGGCATCTGCCGGTGGTGAATTGCTCGCAGTTTTCGGGTATGCTGACCAAGGTGGTAAAGGCATCATTCAGGCAGCACTTGATACCGGTGCATTCGAGACATTCTTGATGGGCGACGGCATGAAATCCGAATCTCTGATCGAAGCCATCGGCCCTGACCTGAACGGCTCTATCGGCACACAGCCTGGCTCTGACAGCGACGGCACCGCTATGCTGATCGAAATGTTGGCCGGCGTTGTTGGCAACCCAACCGGCCCGTTCGTAGCTGAAAGCTATGACGCGGCGGCACTGATCGCGCTGGCCATTCAGGCTGGTGGTTCTGCTGATCGTGCAAGCATTGCGGCAAACATTATGAATGTTGCCAATGCTCCGGGTGAAATCATCCTTCCGGGTGAGCTTGCCAAAGCTCTGCAAATTCTGGCAGACGGCGGCGAAGTGAACTATGAAGGCGCCTCCGGCGTAGAACTGATTGGCCCGGGCGAGGCTGCCGGTTCTTATCAAGAGTACGAAATCATCGACGGCGCGTTCGTAACACAGCGCTACCGTTAATCGGTTTTTAAGATAAAACAGGGCAGCCCGATGTATTTCGGGCTGCCTTTTGCATTTAGGAGACAGTGGATATGATCAAGGTTGAAAACCTGCATATGCATTTTGGCGGGATCAAGGCGGTCAACGGGACCAGCATTGAAATCGCAAAAGGCTCAATCACCGGATTGATCGGACCAAATGGTGCTGGCAAAACCACGTTATTCAACGTTGTTGCCGGTCATTACAAGCCGACTTCGGGCAAGATATATCTGGACGGAGAGGACATCACCGGCCTGTCTCCGCACGAATTATTTGGCAAAGGGTTGCTGCGGACCTTCCAGATCGCACATGAATTCTCGACCCTGACAGTACGCGAGAACCTGATGATGGTTCCCGGCGATCAATCCGGCGAGACCCTGTGGAACGCGTGGTTCAAAACCGCCGATGTTCGCGCGCAGGACGCTGAAATAAAGCGCAGGGCGGATGAAGTCATTGAATTTCTTGAAATCTCTCAGGTCGCGGACGAGCTGGCGGGTAACCTCTCGGGCGGACAGAAAAAGCTGCTGGAACTGGGGCGCACCATGATGGTCGACGCGAAAGTTGTATTTCTGGACGAGGTCGGCGCGGGCGTAAACCGCACGCTGCTAAACACCATTGGCGATGCGATCCTGCGCCTGAACAAGGAACGCGGCTATACGTTTTGCATGATCGAACACGACATGGATTTCATTGGCCGCTTATGTGATCCCGTGATTTGCATGGCCGAGGGGCAGGTTCTGGCGCAAGGCACCGTGGACGAGGTGAAAAACAACGAGATGGTGATCGAAGCGTATCTTGGCACCGGCTTGAAAAATAAAACCATGAAAGAGAACGCGAAATGAGTTTCCTGAGTGGCGAGAACATGACTGGCGGATACGGCGGCGTGGACATTTTGCACGACTGCACCATCGCGGTCGACAAAGGCGAGATCGCGGTGATTGTTGGCCCCAATGGTGCCGGAAAATCCACGGCGATGAAGGCGATTTTCGGAATGCTCGACATCCACAAGGGCCGCATAATGCTGGACGGAAAGGATATTTCAGACCTCAGCCCGCAGGACCGCGTGCGGGCCGGCATGGGGTTTGTGCCGCAAAATAACAACGTGTTCACCAGCTTGACGGTGCAGGAAAACCTTGAGATGGGCGCCTATATCCGCACCGATAATTTCTCCGATACGATGGCGCAGGTGTTTGACCTCTTCCCCATCCTCAAAGAAAAACGCAACCAGCCCGCGGGCGAGCTTTCGGGCGGTCAGCGCCAGCAAGTCGCCGTTGGCCGTGCGCTGATGACCCAGCCCAAGGTTTTGATGCTGGACGAACCCACCGCGGGGGTTTCGCCTATCGTGATGGACGAGCTGCTCGACCGTATCATCGAAGTGGCCCGCAGTGGCGTCGCCGTCCTGATGGTCGAGCAAAACGCCCGCCAAGCCCTGAACATTGCCGATAAGGGCTACGTTCTGGTGCAGGGTCGCAACCGTTTCACAGACACCGGCGAGGCGCTTTTGGCGAACCCCGAAGTCCGCAAATCTTTCTTGGGGGGCTAATAAATGGAAGATCTTCTTAACGCAATTATCCTGTTTTCAAACTTCGTTCTGGTGCCCGCCACCGCTTACGGCGCACAACTTGCGCTTGGGGCGCTTGGGGTTACGCTGGTTTTCGGCATCCTGCGGTTCTCTAATTTCGCGCATGGTGACACGATGGCGTTCGGCACGATGGTGGTTATTCTGGTGACTTGGTGGTTCCAGTCGATGGGCATTTCCATCCACCCGCTGCCCACGGCCCTGCTGGCATTGCCGTTCGGCATTCTGGCAACCATCGGATTGCTGCTGGCCACGGACCGGCTGGTTTACAAGTTCTACCGAAAACAAAAATCCCCACCAGTTGTCTTCGTGATGGCCTCTGTCGGGGTGATGTTCGTGATGAACGGGATCGTGCGGTTTATCATCGGCCCGAACGATCAGGTCTTTGCCGACGGCGAGCGGTTCATCATGAAAGCCCGTGATTTCAAGGCCTCAACCGGCATGGCCGAGGGGCTGACGATCAAGGTTTCACAAGCCCTGACACTGGGTATAGCCATCATCGTGGTGATCGCGCTGTTCTGGTTCTTGCAGCGGACCCGCACGGGAAAATCAATGCGCGCGTTCTCGGATAACGAGGATCTGGCATTGCTGTCCGGCATTTCGCCTGAACGCGTGGTGATGATCACATGGATCATCGCGGCGGCCTTGGCGACGATTGCCGGAACGCTTTACGGGTTGGACAAAAGCTTTAAGCCGTTCACCTATTTCCAACTGCTGTTGCCAATTTTTGCGGCGGCCATTGTCGGGGGCATCGGCAACCCGCTGGGGGCTATCGCTGGCGGATTCGTGGTGGCGTTTTCCGAGGTTACGATCACCTACGCCTACAAAAAATTCCTGCGCTACCTGCTGCCCGAAAATCTGGAACCAAACAGTCTGGTGCAGTTGTTATCAACCGATTATAAATTCGCGGTATCCTTCGTGATCCTCGTGCTGGTGTTGCTGATAAGGCCGACGGGTATATTCAAGGGGAAAGTGCTATGACCATTCACCGTAATGTTCTGTTGTTCGCAGGCATGTTCGGCCTGCTGGCTATCGTCGGGTTTGGGCAAAGCTGGTCGGTGGCGTTAACGATCTTTAACCTCTGCCTGATCTCGGCGATTATGGCGCTGGGGGTCAACATCCAGTGGGGGTACGCCGGGCTGTTCAACATCGGCATCATGGGCTTTGCAGCCCTTGGCGGCGTGGCGGCAGTGCTGGTTTCCAAACCCCCTGTGACCGAGGCATGGGGCGCGGGGGCGTTAGGCATTGGCCTTGCGATGATATCCCTTGGCGTGACCATTGCGGCTACGATTTATGCGCGGCGCAAGTTAACGGGGCGGCGTCGAAACCTCATCAGCTTTGCCATCATCATTGCCGGATTTTTCATAACACGCGCAATATTCGACCCTGCGGTTAGTGCAATCGAGGCGATTGAACCGGCCAAAACCGGCTACCTCGGCGGATTGGGTTTGCCGATCATCGTGTCGTGGCTTGTGGGCGGGGTATTCGCCGCCGGGGCGGCCTGGCTGGTTGGAAAAATCGCGCTGGGGCTGCGGTCGGATTACCTTGCCATCGCCACTCTGGGCATTTCGGAAATCATCATTGCGGTCTTGAAAAACGAGGACTGGTTGACACGCGGCGTGAAAAACGTCGCCGGTCTTAAACGCCCTGTGGCGCGCGAAATCGAATTGCAGAACACGGACTGGTTTATCTCGATGGCCGACACATTGGGAACGAACGTCATCAGTTTCAGTTCCATCTTTGTGAAACTGTCTTATTCCCTGCTGTTCGCAACCGTTTTGCTGGCCATCCTGTGGCTATCCGAAAAAGCGCTGAAATCCCCGTGGGGCCGCATGATGCGCGCCATCCGCGACAACCGCGATGCAGCCGAGGCGATGGGTAAAGATGTGACCCGCCGCCATTTGCAAGTGTTCATTCTGGGGTCCGCCGTGGTGGGTATCGCAGGCGCCATGCTGACCACGCTGGACGGGCAATTTACACCGGGCACATACAATCCGTTGCGCTATACTTTCCTGATCTGGGTGATGGTTATCGTCGGGGGTTCCGGCAATAACTGGGGCGCAGTTCTGGGTGGTTTCCTGATCTGGTTCGTCTGGATCGAGGCCGAACCGGCAGGGGCATGGCTGATGAACGCGATAACCTCGGGCATGAGCGAGGGCAACGCGCTGCGCGATCACCTGATCAAATCCGCCCCGCACATGCGCTTGATGGTGATGGGCATGATCCTGTTGCTGGTTCTAAGGTTCAGCCCACGAGGATTGATACCGGAGCGGTAGTGCTGGCCGGTGGTGGTGGGTGAATCACCCACCCTACGGTCTTCGTGGTTAACGAACGGCGGATGCCGTGAATGAAGGGAAGCCGTATGATTACCGACTGGGACGACGCCTATGCCAACGGCATATATATTCCGGGTGCCGACGACATCGCCGCCAAGTGGGCGGTGGACGCTGCCGCGTATAAGGCCGAAATGACCGCCAAAAACCGTGTGATGCTGGATGTTTCCTATGGTCCGCACGAGCGCGAAGCGATGGAGATTTTCCTGCCCGAAGGCACGCCGAAAGGATTAATGGTGTTTGTCCACGGTGGGTATTGGCTGTTCCGCCATCGCAGTTTGTGGCTGCATATGGCCAAAGGGTCTGTCGCGCGGGGCTGGGCGGTGGCAATGCCAAGCTATGTGCTGTGCCCCGAAGTTCGCATCGCCGATATCACCCGCCAAATTGCCAGCGCCATTGATTTCGCGGCCAGCAAAATCGAGGGGCCGATACGTTTATCCGGCCACTCTGCTGGCGGGCATCTGGTGGCGCGTATGGGGTGTAGCGACGTTGATCTGGCGTGCATTGATCGCGTTGAGCGGATCGTGTCGATCAGTGGCGTGCATGACTTGCGACCCCTTGTTCAAACCAAAATGAACGCCGATTTTCAGATGAGCCTAGAGGATGCAGCCGCCGAAAGCCCCGCCCTTCTAACCCCGCGCGAGGGGTTGAACATTACCTGTTGGGTCGGTGCGAATGAGCGCCCCGAGTTTGTTCGCCAAAACGCGCTTCTGGCCAATGTATGGACAGGTTTTCCGGCAAACATCACGCTGGTAGAAGATGCCGGCCACAACCACTTCACTGTTATCGACGCACTTGAAGACCCTGAAAGCCCGTTGACCGAGGCCGTGATCGGATAGCGGTTAAACCGTATCGTCATCCACGACTTCGGCGTCGATAATGATGGGGACTGTGTCTTGTGTGTTGCCAGCTTCAGCGGCAGCAATCGGCGTGGCACCGACGATCAGCGCCAAAACCGCATCCATCGGTTCCGCTTCGGATTCCGCCGGTTGCTTCCATTCCAATGTGTCAAACGCGCTGCAATTGTGACAGGTCGGCGACCATTTTGCATGCGCGTGCCCACAAACCGAGCACACCCACTGGTCCCCGCGACTGGCGCTTAACGCTTTGGCAAGGATTGCACGCACCACATCCTCGTCCGAACCCGAGCCACGCTCGATCGCGGCCATCAACGCCAAGGTGCGCGTGGTTGGCATTTCCTCGGCCAAGTCACCAATCGCACGGCGGGCTGTGGGGAAATCTTCTTCGCGAAGGGCCAACTCCGTTAACAACATTTTGGTTTCACGGTGCGCAGGTTGCAGATTTACCAGTTGATCGAAACGCTTGCGACGGGCCTTGTGCGGCTCGTCTGGCTCGATAGCCGCGAACGCCGTGGCCAAATCAGGGTGCGGCATGGATTGCCACGCCGCCTTCAATATCTTGGCCGCAGGGCGTTTTGACCCTTCCTCGATCAAGACACGCGCCGCCAAAACCGCCGCCGGAACCAAGGTCGGCGCCATCTTGTTGGCTTGCAACGCCGCATCCCGCGCCGCCGTTTGATCGCCCGCTTCATACGCCACCATGGCATCGGCCAGCGACAAAACCGCATCGCGGCGCTTGGCAACATCGCGCGGCAGCGCCTTTGCTTTCAGCTTGGCGGATAACGTCGTGCGGGCACCAGACCAGTCCGCCGCTTCGGATTGCAACAGGAATAACGTGTCCAGATTACCGTGATGCGCGGGGCGCAGCGCGAAGGCTTTTTCGGCAAGTTTCAGGGCGGTATCCGTGTCCCCCTCAGCCAGTTTTTGTTTCAGGATACCCTGAACGCCGACAAACCGCGTGCGGTCGTCCTGCAACATTTCTTTGTAATATTTTAGCGCCTGCGCGCCGTTGCCGGATTGCTCGGCGGCTTGGGCGCTTAACAGACGGGTCAGTTCGGGGCGCTTTAACAGGCGCTCCGCTTTGGCTGCCTGCGCCATGGCTTTCTCGCCTTCTCCCGCCGCCAGCGCCACCATACCATCCGCCAGCGCATCAAACCCGCGCCGCTCCCGTTTGCGCCCCCAATAGCGGGTCAACGCGGTTTCGTCACCCATAACAAAGCGCAAAACGGCCACCAGAAGGCCGGAGAGTTTTAGCAATATCCAGAAGGTTGCAAGCAGCAGCAGCAGCGCAAAAATGAACCCGATCGGGGCGAGGCTGATCTCTTGATCGCCAAACGCAATGCGCACCCCGCCCGGCGTTTCCAGCACATACGACAGCCCGAAAGACAGGGCAATCGCCAGTGAAACAAAGAAGATAACTTTAACGAGTGACCAGATCATATCGGTATCCCTATTCGCCCATCAGGCTGGCTTGTAGCGCCACAAAAGCGTTCAGCGCATCTTGCAACGCGGTCGCATTCCCCAGCCAAACATTCATCGACCCATCACCCTCGGGTACCATCGCCGCACTGGGCAGCGCCTCGATTTCCCTTAACGCCTGATCCAGATCGCCTTGCTTCAAAGCCGCCTCGGCGCGCGACAGAACCGCGTCCGGCCCAACACCGTTTTGCGGCGTTAACGAGCGCCCCGCCACCTGCGCCTTGGCGAACGCACGCAAGGACGCAAAAACGCCCTCACCCGCCGATGCCATGATAGAGGCACGGATCGCGCTGTGCGCTGCGTCGGGGAAATCAGCGCGCAGACTTGCCATTGTGGCAACACCGCCCGATGCGCCAGCGAGGGCCACCGGTATGTCCACAACGCCTGCATTTTCCAAATCATCCAGCGTCATCGAAAACGGCAAACCCGCCGATAACGCCACATCAATAGCGTTCAGGCTGGCGCGAATGATCGCCACGTTCCGCGCCGCCTCGGCGTTGGTTTCCACCACCGACACCTGCGCCGCTGTAGCCGAGACACCGTCGATGCGGCTCGCCAATGCCTCGATCTCGGCTTTTAACCCCTCGTTAAGGGCCACAAATCCCGCCAGCTTGGCCGCCGTATCAACCGACACCTCGCCGCCCATTTGCGAAACATCCGAAAGCTGCGCCAGAAGCGATGACATTTCCGCCCGCAGGCCGTCGGTTTTCAATTCCAACGCGGCCAGACGCGATTCAATTTCGCTGGTGTCGGTTGCCCCGCCAAGTGCATTGATCTGCGCCGAAAGGGCGGCGGTTTTGGTTGCAATGCCGCCCGCGATCATCGCTTCAATTTCGTAAACTGAAACGGGCGTGGGCATGTCTGCCAATACGTCCTGCAACGCAGCGATTTGCGCTCGGGTTTGCGCCCCACCCGGAGCCAGCCACGCCGCCACAGGGGCCATGCCAGATGGTAACGCCGGTGCAATTTTCGGCCCGAGCCACAGCGCCAGCGCCCCACCAATGATCAAAATACCGGAAACTTTCAAAATCCGCGCCGCAAGACCGGCTCCGTCGTGATCTTTTTCGGTCGTGTCGGTATCGCGGACATCGGGAGTCGCCTCGACATCAATATCTTTATCCGGAGTTTCGTTTTCTGCCATCAATTTGCCTCTGCGTGTCATCATAATGTGCTGACCGTTCCACGCAAAGTCTAGATGCAGTGCAACAAGGCCACAACCCACAGGCGCTTGCGATCAGCAAGTTTTAGCGCAAAAATCGGCCAATCAACGCAAGCATTTCCGCCCCGTTGGGTGCCTTGGCTATTTCAATGCGCCCGAACCCCAGATTTCGCACAATATCGCCGACATTCTGACTGATGCACAATGCGGTTAAATTTTGCGTTGGCCAATCGGGGTTTTGTGTCAGAATTTCCGCAAACCGCCGCGCCGTTAATGGGGAGTATAGCGGTAAACCCTGCACGTCACCCTGCGCCAACGCCTGCCGCGCAGCTTCGGTCAGCGCGCATGCCTGCTGCCGGTAAAGCACCGCTTGTTCCACCGTAAAGCCATGTGTGGTCAAGTTGTCGGCGATATCGCCAGCGGTATGTTCCCCGCGAATATGCAAAAGCGGGCCGTCCTCAGCGTTTAAATCCGTGGCCACTAGCGTCACCAATTCCGCCGCAGCACCATTCGCCGAGGTTGCATCCAACCCCGCCGCTTGCGCCATCTGCGTGGTGCGACCCCCTACACAATAACATTTTTCGGCCATACCGCCCAGATCGACAAAGGCCTGCACCCCGTTTACGGACGTAAACAGCACCGCTTGAAATTTGGAGGTATCAGGCAGATCACCAACCGGCGTAATCGCCATCATAGGCGAGACAAGGCAAGCCGCCTTATCGGGAAATCCGGTTTCTATTTCTTTAACAAGCGCCCACGACTGCGCCTTTGGCCGAGTTAGCAACAGGGTTTTGACGCTAATCAAAGAACCCCTCCCCGCCTTTGGCTTTCAGGGCTTCACCCGCCATTATACCAACCGCTTCGGCGTCGGATGCATCGCCGTACCAGACCCCCTTGAACACGCGGGAACCATCGGGGCGCAACACCTCGCCGCGGAATTCCAGCTTGTCGCCATCCAGCAATGCCAGCCCAGCAATCGGGGTGCGGCAGGACCCGTCGAGCACCCGCAGGAACGCCCGTTCAGCTGAAATACGCAGTTTGCTTTCGGCGTGATTAATTGGCGCAAGGATAGCACTAATGGCGTCGTCATCAATACGTTGCTCAATCGCGATGGCCCCTTGCGCGACCGCTGGCAACATCTGTTCGATCGAGATGGGGTTGGCAATTTCCCAACGGCCCAAACGCTGCAATCCGGCACAGGCAAGGAAAGTGGCATCGGCCACGCCTTCGTCCAGCTTGCGCAGACGCGTTTGCACGTTGCCACGGAACTCTACCAGTTTCAGATCGGGGCGCATCGCGGCCAATTGCGCGCGACGACGAATGCTCGAGGAACCTACCGTGGCCCCGCGCGGCAATTCCTCGATAGACTTGTATTTCAGACTAACGAAAGCGTCGCGCACATCTTCGCGGGGCAGAACGGTCGAAAGCACCAACCCGTCGGGCAGCACGTTTGCCACATCCTTCAACGAGTGCACAGCGATGTCGATTTCGCCCGACAACAGCTCCACTTGTATCTCTTTGGTGAACAGCCCTTTGCCACCGATTTCAGACAATGGACGGTCCTGAACGGCATCGCCTGTCGTCTGGATCACCTTAATCTCGAAGGCATCTTCCGGCATATCGTGAGCGGCCATAAGGCGCGCGCGGGTCTCATGCGCCTGTGCGAGGGCCAACGGCGACCCTCGGGTGCCGATTTTCAGGGTGTTTGCGGTGGTGTATTGCTTGCTCATAAGCATGGTGTTACCCCGTGGCGCAAAGGGGTGCAATCACTTGATCGACCAAAGCGTTACAATTTTAGGCATAGAGAGCAGCTGCGACGATACGGCCGCCGCCGTTGTACGCGGTATTCCCGGCGTGAGTGGCGGGGATATCCTGTCGTCGGTGATCGCGGGCCAAGAATCGCTGCACGCGCCTTTTGGTGGCGTTGTCCCCGAAATTGCAGCGCGCGCCCATGCCGAGCGCCTCGACATCTGCGTCCAACAGGCATTGGACGAGGCAGGCGTTGCTTTGGCAGATATCGATGCCATTGCCGTAACCTCCGGACCCGGCCTGATCGGGGGCGTTTTATCGGGAGTGATGTGCGCCAAAGGCTTGGCCGCCCCCACCGCGAAACCGTTAATCGGCATTAACCATCTGGCGGGCCATGCGCTGACGCCCCGACTGACCGACGGGTTGGCGTTTCCCTACCTGATGTTGCTGGTATCGGGTGGCCATTGCCAGTTCATCGCCGTGGAAGGCCCCGACACTTTTCGCCGCCTCGGCGGCACTATCGACGACGCACCGGGCGAGGCGTTCGACAAAACCGCCAAGCTGCTGGGCTTGGGTTACCCCGGTGGTCCCGAGGTGGAACGCGAAGCGCTAAAAGGCGACCCTAAACGCTTCAAATTCCCGCGCCCGCTGCTTAATCGCAAAGATTGCGACATGTCATTCTCCGGCCTAAAGACCGCCCTCAGACGCGAGCGTGACAAACTGGTGGCCCAGCACGGCGGCCTAAAACAACAAGACCGCGCCGATCTTTGCGCCGGTTTTCAAGAGGCGATAGCTGACGTCTTAACCCAGAAAAGTCGTCGCGCTTGCGCGTCCTTTAAGCTAACCTACGCCACAAATACGCCCATCATTGCCGTTGCCGGAGGGGTTGCCGCCAACACCCAAATCCGCTCACAACTAACCGATATGGCAGACGAGCAAGGCTTCACCTTCCTCGCCCCCCCACTAGCCTTGTGTACAGACAACGCCGCGATGATCGCATGGGCCGGAATAGAGCAAATGGCCCTGCCAGACTTCAACCCCCACGCCGAAATCATTGCCCGCCCGCGCTGGCCACTGGATAGATTGGCCAAACCAATGTTAGGTTCGGGTAAAAAAGGGGCGAAAGCATGACGATTGCAGTGATAGGCGCAGGCGCATTTGGAACAGCACTGGCCTGTGCATTAGCCGATGCGGGGCATGAGGTTCTTCTATGGTCGCGCTCTGCGCAGCAGGCGAAAACGTCGGCGGCTACGCGCACGGCCCCGCGCCTGCCGGGCATCACGCTGCCCAAAGGCGTCAGCCCGATCAGCAACCTTGCGACCGCGGCGAATGCGAAAACCCTGCTGTTGGCCGTTCCCGCACAGAAAACCGCCAAGTTTTTAGCCAAGCACGCAGCACAACTGCCCAAAGTGCCGCTCGTGTTGTGTGCCAAAGGCATCGACCTGCAAACCTTCCAGCTGCAAACCGATATCGCCGCCACACATGCGCCCGACCACCCCGTCGCGGTACTTACCGGCCCCGGTTTTGCCACCGAAATAGCACGCGGGTTGCCAACCGCCCTAACGCTGGCCTGCGAAGATGCAGCACTTGGTAAAACCCTGCAACGCCAACTTTCAACCGACCGCCTGCGCCTGTACCTGTCAACCGATACAACCGGTGCCCAACTTGGCGGCGCCCTTAAAAATGTCATCGCGATCGCCGCAGGTATCGTCATAGGTGCTGGCTTGGGTGAGAGCGCGCGCGCCGCCTTAATGACCCGCGGGTTCGCCGAAATGCGCCGCCTCGGTACGGCTATGGGTGGCATGGACGAAACCTTC
>ENA-OSCG01000085-OSCG01000085.1-marine-sediment-metagenome-genome-assembly--contig:-NODE-85-length-16348-cov-6.688946_pt1 | contig 16348 bp, 12 predicted proteins | sample MGYA00237880_ERZ529332 | MGnify/ENA primary metagenome ERZ529332 (study PRJEB26373, sample SAMN05710708) | marine sediment metagenome | biome: marine; feature: ocean trench; material: sediment... | reverse complement strand
TGTTGGGCGTGTGACAAGTATTGGAATTACTGGCTTCGATGGCGGCTGCGTAGTTTCGGACAACGGTGCGCCCGAAGCTGGATATGAAGCGGGTATAAAGTCGGTTTGTGTTATTGATACGGGCGTGGATTATGATCATCCGGATTTGAATGTAAGCTCTGTATTTTTCAACGCTTTCTCGCGCGGGTCTCGCGATGATTTGAACGGTCATGGCTCGCATGTTGCCGGAACAATCGGAGCGCGGGCGAATGGTGAAGGCGTTGTTGGCGTTGCACCAGGCGTGGAAATTGTGTCTGTGAAGGTTTTGAACCGCCGTGGTTCTGGTACTTACTCAGGCGTTATTGCCGGAGTTGACTTTGTGGCCGGTACGACCAGCAGCTGTGAAGTTGCAAATATGAGCCTTGGCGGCGGGGGATATGATCCTCTCGATGATGCGGTCAGGTGTGCGGCATCGTCAATAACTGAGGAAAATCCATATGGCGAATGCCCTGATGGATTTGAGCCTCGTGGTGTAACTTTTACGCTTGCAGCCGGTAATTCAGGTGACGACGCTTCGAAATATTCGCCAGCGCGTGTGGGTCTAGATAACGACAACATCCACACGATTGCGGCTATGGATATCAATAACGACTGGATATACTGGTCCAACTACGGCCCTCCGGTCGACTATATCGAGCCGGGTGTGAGCATCTTGTCCACGTTTAAAGATGGCGGGTACGAAACCTACAGTGGAACTTCAATGGCGGCACCGCATATGGCCGGTATTGTGATACGTGGGCTGGGGATCACTAAAGACGGAGCTGTAACGCGGACTGATAACGCCGATACTTATGACATCGGTATCAGTGATTAGCGCCTGCAAATACTAAGACAACTTCTCAACAAGTCGGGCAAGGGATTGCTCGGCTTGTTTTAGTTTTACCTTATCCGTCCCTCTTACCACGATATTGCAGCCGAATACGCCGTTCTGGATGAACGGGTAGGAGCCGAAGGATAGGCTCGGGGTGGCTTTGGCCAGTTTGCCAAGGTGGGCGGCGATATCGCCTTCGGGGGCCTCGATGCGCACTGTGACCGATAACAGCGGCTCGCCGCCGGTCAGGGTTGGCAGGATGCTTTCCAGCATTGATTTGAATATCAGCGGCACGCCTGCCATTACATGCACGTTGCCAAGGCGAAAACCGGGGGCTTTGGAAATCGGGTTGTCGATCAGGGAGGCGCCGTCGGGGATGCGGGCCATGCGGAGGCGGGCCTCGTTCAGCTCCTTATCAGGGTTCTTGTAGTTGGTGGCGAGGATGGCGCGGGCGTCTTCGCGCACATCTATCCCGACACCGAAAGCCGTCGCAATGCAGTCGGCGGTTATGTCGTCGTGGGTTGGGCCGATACCACCGCTGGTAAAGACGTACACGAACCGCGCGCGCAAGGCGTTGACGGCGGCGACTATATCGGCGGGTTCGTCGCCCACCACGCGGACCTCGCGTAGGTCTATGCCGATCTCGGTTAGCTTCACCGCGAGGTGGTTGGTGTTGGTGTCTTGGGTGCGGCCGGACAGGATCTCGTCCCCTATGACCAGCATTGCGGCGGTTGGATTTGGCATCTATGGTTCCTTGTCTTACGGGGGTTGGCATGGACTTTAACACACCACTATTGCGCGCGACGTTGCTTAGACGATACAAGCGCTTCCTTGCGGACGTAAAGCTGGAAGATGGGCGCGAGGTGACGGCGCATGTGGCGAACCCCGGTTCTATGCTGGGAATGAAAGCCGAGGGGATGGTGATTTGGCTGGAACCCAACGACAATCCCAAGCGCAAGTTGAACTACAGCTGGAAGCTGGCGGAGGTCGGCGGGGCGATGGTCGTGGTGGATACGGCGATGGCGAACGCGGTCGTTGGCGAGGCGTTGCGGGCAAGGGCGATTGCGCCGTTGGCAGCCTACCGTGATGTGCGCGCCGAGGTGAAGTACGGCGAGGCCAGCCGTGTTGATTTCCTGTTGCAGGGCGAAGGATTGCCGGATTGTTATGTCGAGGTGAAAAGCGTGACGCTTAGTCGGCAGGCTGGTTTGGCGGAGTTTCCGGATTCTGTCACCAAGCGCGGGGCCAAGCATTTGCGGGAATTGTCGGCGATGGTGGCCGAGGGGCACCGCGCGGTGATGTTGTATCTGGTGCAGCGGGATGACTGCTCGCGGTTCGCTTTGGCGGCGGATATTGATGCGGAGTACGCCAGCGCGATGGTTAAAGCGCGCCTTGCCGGGGTCGAGGTGTTATGTTTCGCGACGAAACCAACCGCGCTGGGCGTTAACATTATGGAAGAACTTCCAATTTATAATTGAGCCGCCTATATGGATGGTAATTCTTTTCAGCAGGAGGTCTGGCCAATGAAAGGTCAAACTCAGAGTCGTCTGACCAAAGACGGTATTACGCTTCATAACCCTTCAGATTTCGAGGGCATGCGTGCGTCTTGTCAGTTGGCGGCGCGGACGCTGGATATGATTGGGGATCACGTGAAGGTAGGCGTCTCGACGTTGGAGCTGGACACGCTTATTCACGAATATATCGAAGACAACGGGGCAACCTCGGCGACGGTTGGGTATCGCGGATATCAGCACGCCTCGTGTATTTCGCTGAACCATGTGGTGTGTCACGGAATCCCGTCTGACAAACGTCTGAAAGACGAGGACATCCTGAACATCGATGTGACGTGCATTCTGGACGGATGGTTCGGGGATACCAGCCGGATGTACAATGTTGGAAAACTGTCGCGCCGTTCTGAACGTCTTATTAATGTGACGCACGAGTCGTTGTTCAAAGGGATTGAACAGGTAAAGCCGGGCAATACATTCGGGGACATTGGTGCGGCGATCCAGCGGTTTGTTGAAAAGCACCGGATGTCTGTTGTGCGCGATTTTTGCGGGCATGGGTTGGGGCGGGTGTTTCATTCGGCCCCCAATGTGCTGCATTACGGGCGGTTTGGAACGGGGCCGGTGTTGGAGCCGGGGATGTTTTTCACCATCGAACCGATGGTAAATCTGGGCCGACCAGACACCAAAGTTCTGGCGGATGACTGGACTGCGGTGACGCGGGACCGCTCGTTGTCGGCGCAATTCGAGCACTCTATTGGCGTGACGGAAGAAGGCTGCGAGATATTTACGCTGTCGCCTGAAAATAAATTTCAACCGACTTGGGCAGATTAACCTAGCGTTAACTATATTTATGCCATTAAGGTAGCATGAGTAACAAGTTCGACAATTGTTTTGCAGAAGCACCGGTTTCGGGATTGTTACCAAATTTCGAAACTGCGGCTGCACGTCCCCTTCCAGGAAAACCGCATTTCGTTAATCACCGCCAACGCTTGCGGGACAGGTTTATGAAAGCCGGGACCACAGCGTTGGCGGACTATGAATTACTCGAACTCCTGTTGTTCCGCGCGATTGCACGCCGCGATGTCAAGCCTTTGGCCAAAACCTTGCTGGCGGAATTTGGCGACTTCAACCGTGTGATTTCCGCACCTGCCGCGCGGTTGCGGGGGGTCGAGGGCGTTGGCGAAGCCGTCATTCAGGAACTTAAAATTGTCGAGGCTGCCGCGCATCGTCTTGCGCAGGCGCGGGTTATGGGGCGAAATGCGCTGACGTCTTGGTCTAGCCTGATGGAGTATTGCAAAATCTCCATGGCGCATCGAGAGACGGAGCAGTTTCGGATTCTGTTTCTGGATCGCAAAAACATCCTGATCGCGGACGAAGAACAAGCCAAGGGTACGGTTGACCATGTGCCGGTTTACCCGCGCGAAGTGGCGAAGCGCGCGTTGGAGCTGAATGCGTCTGCGTTGATACTGGTGCATAATCACCCGTCTGGTGATCCGACCCCGTCCGAGGCGGATATTGCGATGACCGAGCGGGTTAACGTGGCGCTGAACGCGCTGGGCATAACCCTGCATGACCACGTAATTATCGGGCAAGCGACGGATGCAAGCTTTCGCAGTTTGGGGTTGTTGTAACGGTGCTAGGTACAGGGTTAATAGGCCTGACCTTAGTTGCTGGCAACGCCGATATTATCAACGAAATTTTTCAAGACCAACCCGCCCGATGCGGAACCACATTGTGGTAGGCGCAGGTTAAACTCGCGCGTTGTGACCGCGCCATCATTTTCAGATCGAATTGTGCGCAACGCCATTGGTTGGGCGCAATACGCATCGATATTGTTGATCCGCAGATCAAGGCTAACGGAGGTTTGACGACGGATGCGGCTGGTCGGCAGGCTGTAAACCTCGGCCATACTGCCCCCTTTGATCGAACTGTCGCCGAATGTTTCAAGGAAGCCGCCGCCGCCGATTAGAGTATCGCGGTAGCTGCGCTGGTTGTTAACCCAAACGTGGCCCTCGGAATTTTCGTTGGCGTTGCCTTCGAATGCGTGAAGATCGAGGTTCACAGGCGCGGACCAGACGATCGCCAAGCGCGCCAGATCGGATACGTCACGAAGCGTAACTTGTGTCGAAGCCATTGCGCCGTCTTCGAAGACCACTTCTACAGTCGCAAGACTTGTGAAGGCCGGAATTGTTGCCGAGAACACGCCGCGATTATCCGCACGAACAGAGAACGAGAAATCTGCATGCGAGAGCGTCACAACCTGACCCGCGCGACAACGCGAGGATACGAACACTGCGATGGCAGCCCCCGGACGGGCAGAGGCGCTCATCCGAACACCACATTGCGATGGGGCTGCATTCAGATTCGCAATCGGCGCAATAACCGGAGCAATAGACGCAATCTTGACTGGGTCTGCCGATGGAGGCGTGGATTTTTCAAGGTCGGCGGCAAATAGTTTGTCGCTTAACAAGGCTTCGGTTTCCGGTGTTGACTGGATAAAGCGCGTCAGAGAATTGTTGAGCCGCGGGGATGGCAGCAGAATCTGTGCCGCCATTTCGACAACAATATCCGAGCTATCCGCTGGATCAGCCGCGTTGATACTTATCGGCCCAACACTCGCCGTCTTGTTTTCTGTGGTCACGATTAGGTCAGGCGCCGATTGCGTCACAAATGTATCGCTGGCCGGTGTGACAGCGGCCATATATCCGGTGTCGCTCGAAATCGAGGCTATAAGATTATCGATTGTGGTTTCTTCAAGCACGAAGCCACTCGGCGTTGTGAAAACAACTTCGGGGGCAACTTCGATCAGCGCAGTAGCCGACGCAGTCAAAATCGGGCTTTCACTGATTGTCGGCGCATCGCTGATCCCTAGATTAGCCTCGGCGTTTACCAGTATGGTGGCGTCATCGCTTAGGGCAGCATCGAACCCGGATGCAATCAAGACGTCACCAATAGGGGCAGTTGATGTGTCTGTGTTAACCGAATCGGCACCGGCGGATGGCACAAGCATCGCTATCACCGTGAAGGATGCGTTCCCGAAGCCGGACATGACGGGTGTCTGAACCTCGGATTCGTCAGTATTCGCGCTAGCCATTTGTGTCGGCGCGCGGCTGCTGACTTCCGGTGCGCTTTCAAATGCGCCCGAAGCCTCAGGTGTGGCTCTTACAGGCGCTAGCATGGAGGGCCGTGTTAGCCGCGGCTGGCTTGGTGTGAAGAACGCAACGACGGGCGAAGCCTCGGTTCCAAGGGGTATGTTGTCTTGCTGAGTATTCGTAACGGTTGCAACCCGCGTCGGTGAGGCGCTGGTCTGTGTCTGAATATTTTGATCTTGGGCGATGCGCGAAGGGGCAATCACCTCAACCGAACGGCGAAGCGTCGCCACGGTTTCTTGCGGCTGGATAAGCTCTTCCATGTCGGGGGCGAATAGGGACGGGCCGCTGTTCGCGCCAAAACCTGAAATCGCCACGTCATTATTGTCGTCGGTAAGCAGAATTTGGCCGGGTGTCAGGCGATCACCTTGGGCGTATGATTGCGGCCCGTTGGTGGTGGGCGCAAGGGTGCGCTCAGCAGATTGCAATACCGCCGATGCGACCTGTGTATCCGCAGCCGGAATGGCATTCGGGACATTGATTACGTTAAGCGTAACTTCAAATTCTTCACACCTTCCTTCGGCGGGAACGCAATATGTGAATTTCACTTCGCCTGAACAACTGCCGGAATTGATGAATTCAAGCGTTTCGCCAACTCCTGCGCGGACCGTGCCACAGGCAGGCTGCCCGATGATCGAAATGTTTCCGGATTGTGAATCGTTTGCAAGGACATCCAGCGCCTGATCTTTACCGGCGCGGATCGTGTATTGGTCGTCGTGGCCGATGGAAATATCCTCACCGGTGAAAAACGCAATCAAAGACTGGCTATTCTGCGCCATAGTGCCGACAGCGATTGCCAACACAAGCCCAGTAGCCATAGTCATGAAACGATCGTTGGAGAACAAGACGCACCTATACCTATACAAATTTTACGAAAGGGTACTGGGATACGAATTAATAATACTTAATAATACAAAGGCCACTTTAGTCTAATACTCGGCAAAGTGCACATAATTGTGGCACGATGGTTAAAGTTTGAGATAATAGTGCAACACACCCCAACATTTGCGAATTACCGAGCCGTGAATCGCCATATGTAGGGGCTTCTTCTTAAAAGGGGCACATCTCTAACGTGCAATCCAATACATCCTTAAGTAACAGTCTTAACTTTTCTGCATAACTATATGAAATTCAACTGCGAATCTCACGAATCACTTTAGCCGTTTTTACGCCTTGCCGTGGCAGTGTTTGTATTTCTTGCCGGAGCCGCATGGGCATGGTTCGTTACGGCCCAGATTTTTCCATGTTTCGGGGTTATTCGGGTCAATGCCCCGCGCCAAACTGGCCGGATTTGGTGTTGCTGGTCTCGGCGCGTTCCCGCTTGGTGCCGTCGGCGAGGTCCCGCCAGCCGCCGCCTGTTGCTGTGCTGCCGCTGCGGCTTGCATTTGCGCGATCATTGCCTGTTGTTCTTCCTGCGTCATAATCTGGACGTGGGCCAACTGGGTGGTCACGGTTGCGCGCAGGTCGTTTAGCAGGCCTTCAAACAGGGTGAAGGCTTCGGTTTTATACTCGTTTAGCGGGTCGCGCTGGGCATAGCCGCGAAGACCAACGACCGAGCGCAGGTGCTCCATCGTCAACAGATGCTCGCGCCAGCTTTTGTCGATGCTTTGCAGCAGGATTTGTTTCTCGACCTGACGCATGGTGCTTACGCCGTATTTTACGGCCTTCTGCGCCATGGCTTTGTCTACTTCGGCGTAAAGGCGATCTGTGACGATTTCTTCGTCCACGCCTTCTTCGGCGGCCCAATCTGCGACGGGCAGGTCCAAAGCGAAGTTCTTGTGAATCTTTTCCTGCAAACCCTTGGTATCCCATTGATCAGGATAGGCTTTGGGCGGGATATGATCGTTGACCAAGTCATCAATCACGTCGTGCCGCATCTCGCGGGTTGTTTCGGATTCGTCGGCCGATTCCATAATGTCACGGCGCTGCGAGAAGATCATTTTCCGCTGCTGGTTCATCACATCGTCGTATTTCAACACGTTTTTACGCATGTCAAAGTTGCGGGCCTCGACCTTGCCTTGCGCGCGTTCCAGTGCCTTGTTTACCCATGGGTGGATGATGGCCTCGCCCTCTTCCATACCCAGTTTGTCCAGCATTTTGTCCAAACGGTCGGACCCGAAAATCCGCATCAAATCGTCTTCTAGGGACAGGAAGAACACGGTACGACCCGGATCGCCCTGACGGCCCGAGCGACCGCGTAGCTGGTTGTCGATGCGGCGGCTCTCGTGGCGCTCGGTTGCCAGAACGAATAGGCCGCCGGCTTCGAGTGCCTTGGCTTTGCCCTCGGACACTTCGGGGGCCAGACGTTCGCGGATGGCGTCGGCATCGGCCCCTTCGCCAACCTTTGCAACTTCATCAGCGACTCGCATATCGAGGTTGCCGCCCAGTTGAATGTCGGTTCCGCGACCAGCCATGTTGGTGGCGATGGTGACAGCACCCGGCACACCGGCCATGGCGATGATCTCGGCTTCTTTTTCGTGGTAACGGGCGTTCAGTACGTTGTGCGGCACGCCAGCGTCCTTCAGCAACGTCGAAATCAGTTCGGATTTTTCGATCGAGGTGGTGCCAACCAGCATCGGTTGACCCTTCGCGTGTGTCTCTTTGATGATCTCGACAATCGCGATCTGTTTTTCTTTGGTGGAGCGGTAAACGCGGTCGTCTTCGTCCTCACGTGTGATCGGCATGTTGGTTGGAACCTCGACCACACCGAGGCCGTAGATGTCCATGAATTCTTCTTCTTCGGTCAGCGCGGTTCCGGTCATGCCGGACAGCTTTTCGTAAAGGCGGAAGTAGTTCTGGAAGGTCACCGATGCCAGCGTCACGTTTTCGGGCTGGATGGGCACGCCCTCTTTGGCTTCAAGTGCTTGGTGCAAGCCGTTGGACAGGCGGCGACCCGTCATCATACGGCCTGTGAATTCGTCGATCAGCATAACGTCCTGACCTTTGAGGATGTAGTCTTTATCCTTGACAAACAACTTGTTAGCCAGCAGCGCCTGATTGACGTGGTGTACCAGCGTGGCACTTTCAGGATCGTACAGGGACTGGCCTTCGGGCAGCAGACCAGCGTCGTGGAGCTTGCCCTCGATCTCGTCAATACCTTCGTCGGTCAGGGTGGCTTGGCGGCTTTTCTCGTCCAACTCGAAGTGTTCTTCGGACAGCGAGGGAACCAGTTTGTTGATGGTGATATACAGCTCCGATTTTTCCTCGGTCGGGCCGGAAATAATCAGCGGGGTTCGGGCTTCGTCGATAAGGATCGAGTCGACCTCGTCCACGATTGCGAAATAATGGTCACGTTGCAGGATTTGCTTTAGATCGGAGCGCATGTTGTCGCGCAGGTAATCAAACCCCAGCTCGTTATTAGTGGCGTAGGTGACATCCGCGTCATAGGCGAGCTTCTTCTCGGATTCCTGCATGCCGGGGATGGCCACGCCGTAGGTCAGCCCGAGGAAGGTATAAACGACCCCCATCCAGTCCGCGTCGCGTTTGGCCAGATAATCGTTGACGGTAACCACGTGCACACCGCGCCCCGTTAGGGCGTTAAGGTAGACAGGCAGGGTCGCCATCAGGGTTTTACCCTCGCCGGTTTTCATTTCCGCGATGCTGCCATCGTGCAGAAATATCCCGCCCATAAGTTGCACATCAAACGGGCGCATGCCCAAGGCCCGCACGGCAGCTTCGCGGGCATTGGCGAAGGCTTCGGGCAGCAGGTCGTCAAGGCTTTCACCCGCGGCAAGGCGGTCTTTGAACTCTTGTGTCTTGGCTTTGATGCCTTCGTCAGACAATGCCTGAAATTCAGGCTCCAATGCGTTGATTTTATCAACAAGCGGCTGCGTCGCTTTGATTTTGCGATCATTTGGTGTGCCAAAAACTTTTTTAGCAATTGCGCCTATACCCAGCATTAAATACCCGTCTTTCTTCCTGTCATGTCCGCGTTATCCCGCCGAACTATTCAATTCCCTTGGTTTGCAGCCATATCCGGTGCCGCAAGTGCTTGTTTAGCCGTCTGTGAACGCGTAAATGGTCTCATACGACTGCCTGCACCCAAAGGGTCGGAATTGATGTAAGCGGCGCGTTAGGCAGTGTCAACGGCACCTCTTGAATGGATGGGGTGCCAAATTATAAAATAAGCGCGATAATCGCGCAACAACGGGAGAATTTATATGCGTAATCTATTGGCTGCGGGCGCAATTGCCTGCTTTTTTGTAACACCGGCACTGGCACAGGATGCAGAAGTTAACGCCGAAACGGTTGTGGCCGTGGTGAACGGAACCGAGATTACCATGGGTCATGTGATCCTGTTACGCACGCAATTGCCCGAGCAGTATTTGAGTGCGCCGGATGAAATTCTGTTTGAAGGTATTCTGAAGCAGCTTATCGATCAGACGTTGCTAGGCGGAACAGTTGGCGAGGAGACACTTGAGCTGCGCCTGACGATGGAAAATGAATATCGTGCGCTTAAGGCGGGGGTTGCGATTGAAGCCGTTATCGGGCAGCCGTTATCGGACGAAACTATTGCGGCGGCATATGACGAGGCTTACGGCAATTTGCCTGTCGAGCCGGAATTCAACGCCAGCCACATTCTGGTCGAGACCGAGGAAGAAGCCGAAGCCTTGATCGTAGCACTTAACGACGGCGCAAATTTTGCCGAGTTGGCCAAGGAGAAATCCACCGGCCCTTCCGGCCCCAATGGCGGCGAGCTGGGCTGGTTTGGTCTTGGCATGATGGTCCCCCCCTTCGAGGAGGCGGTTCTGGGCTTGGAAACCGGTCAAATCTCGGGCGTTGTGCAGACGCAATTCGGGTGGCATGTTCTGATCTTGAATGACAAACGCGATGTTCCTCCGCCAGCGCTGGAAACGGTTATTGACGAGATCACGCAGACACTTCAGCAGGCCGCGATTGATGAGACGGTTACGGCATTGCGCGAAAGTGCCAGCCTTGAAATCATGGTTGAGGGGATTGATCCATCCACAATCACGAACCTCGATTTGCTTGATCAGTAAAGGATAGTCGCTATGTCTGATATTTCACCGCTAGCGCCCAAAGGCGGGTTTCCAAAGTTACCTGTGATTGACGGCGTGCGCTTTGCCGCCGTCGAGGCTGGCGTGAAATATCAAGGCAGGCTTGACGTTATGCTGGTTGAAATTGCCGAGGGCAGCGCGATTGCGGGGACATTCACACGTTCCAAAACCCGCGCCGCACCTGTGCTTTGGTGTCAGGAAAATCTGGCGACGGGGCTGCGGGCCGGTGGCGCGGCTATTCTGGTGAACTCGGGCAATGCGAACGCGTTTACCGGAAATAACGGCATGAACGGGGTCGAGGTGACGGCTGGTGCTGTCGCTGAAACGCTGGGGATTAACCCGCGCAATGTGTTCGTGGCCTCGACCGGCGTTATCGGCGAGCCGCTGCCGGCTGAGCGGATCACATCAAAGATGAATGCGTTGCGCGATGGCTTGCGCGACACAAACGCCGAGGATGCGGCGCGCGCTATTATGACGACGGATACCTATGCCAAGGGGGCGAAGGCCTCGGTCGAGCTGGGCGGTGTTACGGTGCAGATTGCCGGTTTCGCCAAGGGTTCGGGCATGATCGCGCCGGACATGGCGACGATGCTGGTGTTTGTGTTTACAGATGCAAAGATTAATCAGGACGTTTTGCAGCAGATCGTGTCAGGCGCGACGGTCACGACGTTCAACAGTATTACGGTGGATAGTGATACATCTACGTCCGATAGTCTGGTCGTCACGGCGACGGGCAAGGCGGCGATGGACGAGGTGACCTCGATCACGGACCCTCGGGCGGTTGCCTTTGGGGATGCTTTGCACGGTGTGATGCTGGAACTTGCGCATCTGGTCGTACGGGACGGCGAGGGGGCAACAAAATTTATCGAAATCACCGTGAATGGTGCCGAAAGCGATGCGGCGGCGAAAATCGTCGGCCTTTCGATCGCGAATTCGCCACTGGTTAAAACCGCCTTCGCTGGCGAGGATCCCAACTGGGGCCGGATCGTTATGGCGATTGGCAAGGCGGGTGAGGCGGCGGATCGGGACAAGCTGTCAATCTGGTTCGGGGATATTCTGGTGGCCGACAAGGGCTGGGTTTCCCCCGATTACCGCGAGGAAGACGGGGCGGATTACATGAAGGGCCAAGACCTGAATGTGACCGTTGATCTGGGCGTTGGCGATGGCTCGGCGACGGTCTGGACCTGTGATTTGACGCATCAGTACATCACTATCAACGCGGATTACCGTTCATGAAAACGCTGCTGGTTTCCGCTGTGGCATTGATCGACCCCGATGGCCGTGTGCTGCTGGCGCAACGCCCTGAAGGGAAATCCATGGCGGGCCTATGGGAATTCCCCGGTGGCAAGGTCGAAGCTGGCGAAACCCCCGAAATGGCGTTGATCCGTGAATTGCACGAAGAGTTGGGGATCGATACGTGGGAGAGTTGCCTCGCGCCGCTGACGTTTGCATCCCATACCTACGACGATTTTCACTTGTTGATGCCACTGTTCGCGTGCCGCAAGTGGAAGGGCACACCAGAGCCGCGCGAGGGGCAGGTTTTACGCTGGGTGCGGGCCAACAAGTTGCGGGATTACCCGATGCCGCCAGCCGATATTCCGCTGATCCCGATCCTGCGCGACTGGCTTTAACGCTTGCCTTTAAGCAGGCTGTAAAGGCCGGGTAGTACGAAAATATCGAATATAAAGGCGATGAAAATCGTGGCGCTGGTCAGGAAACCTAACTGACGGTTTACCTCGAATCCACTGAACATCAAAATTCCGAACCCCAAACCTAGCGCCAATGTGGTTGTCAAAACCCCCGGTGTGACATTACGCAAAACGGTGCGAATGCCTTCGCGGGATTGCGTGTGTTTCCCGCGCGCCAACGCATAGAGGATGTGGATGGTGTCATCAACCACGATACCAAATGTGATCGCGGCGATGACGGAGGCGGCCATGCCGACCTCGCCATTAATCCAGACCCAGATGCCAAGGGATGCCATTGCGGGCAGGAAGTTTGGCAGAATCGACAAGACCGCCAATATGGGCGAGCGCAGGAACACGCCGATCAGCAAGGACACAATCAGCATGGCGAGCGCCGAGCCGATAAGCATGTTTTTGGTGTTCACCTCGGATAAATACGCCGACATCACACCGACGCCAGTCAAGCGGGCGGTTTCGGGGGTGAAGCCCATCTCAAGGGTTTTGGCTTCGATTTTTTCGCTTAAATCGCGCACTCCGGCTGCGGAAATTCGGGGCAACATGATTTTCAGATGCAGCAGCGTGAAGTCTTTTGCATAGAAGCCGACATAATTGCTGCCGCTTCTTGCGCTTGTCCGAACGCAGTAGTTCAGCATTTTCTGAGGAACGTCGAGAATTGCGCCTTCGTAAGGGGGCTGGCGGTTGTCCAGACAGTCTTGGATAAGCGGGATCGGGCTGAAAACGTCCGCCACGGGTTGTTGCAATTTGATCCATTCAACCAACTCGACCACATCGGCGATTGCTTCGGGTTTTATCAACATACCTTCGTCATACTGCAACACCATATCGATGGAACTATACCAATCAAAAGCGCCTGAGATGTTGTCGATATTGACCAGCAGCGGGTGGTCAGACGGGAAGTTGTTGGTGATCTGGTCGTCAAATACGATCCGCGTCAGGCCGGTTAGTGCGGCGAGCGACAGGACGGATACGATCAACGCGTTGCGGATCGGGGCGGCGGCCCATGCGACGGCGAACCAGCGAGAGACAGCGCGGATGCGGTCGTCCCGAATAACCAGCTCGGTTCGTTTGGATTTTAGCGCGATGGGGGCGACCAGCAGGGATAGCAGTAACGAGAACACCAACCCGATGGCGACCAGATTTCCCATGGCTTTGAACGCGGGTGCATCAGCCCAGTTGAGGGAAAGAAACCCGACGGCGGTTGTGATATGGGCCAGTGTGACGGGGACGGTCAGCTTGCGAAAGCTGGAAAGAATGATCGTGCGGGACCGCTGAAATGGAAGTCGTCGTTGCCTCTGCCCCATGGCGTGGACGACATGGATCAGGCTGGCGACAGTTAGCGTGAACACGATCGCGAAAGACGAGGCGGAACCGGCGGCGAAGACATATCCGCTCCAACCTGCAACGCCTAGGGTTAGCAGGACCGACACACCCGCGATGGCCAGCACCGACAGGGTGACGCGCAGGTTGCCGAATGCGAACAAAAGGACGAGGAAGTTTACGAAGGCGGTGGCGGGGAACAAGTATCGGCTGTCTTGGGAAAACGCCTCGCGCAGGGCCTCGAATATGGTGACGCTGCCGGCGATGGAGATTAGCAGGCTGGGGTATTTCTCGCGCATATGCGTGACCAGATCCATCTGCTGTTTATAAGCCGCGATCAGGGCAGGGTCGCTTTGATCGGCAGGGTCCAGTGACAGGATAACGATTGTGGCGCTTTGGTCCTCGTTAAAGAAATACGCGCTGAGGGCCGGGTGATCTTTGGCCAGAAACTGCACATCTTCCAGTGACGTGTACTCGGTCGGGTATCCGATGGCAGGCAACGTCGCGGTGACAGAGCCAAGGCTGGTTATATCGTCGATATAAAGCGGATGTTCCGGATCGAGCAGGATTTCGGACAAGTACCGCTCCGCCTCTAGCAAAAGCAGCGGAGCATTTGGTTCACCCGCATCCAGCGCAATCAGCGTCGCGCTGGATTTTCCGAAAACCGCACGGAACTCTTCCAGCTTCTGGCGGTGGACATTATTTTCGCTGAAAAACAACATCGGGTCGTTGGAATTCTTAACATCCAGCGCGGCGGACCCAATAATCGCGACAAGTACGGCAACAATTGACAGGCTGTAGCGACGGTGCTGATAAGCCCAGCGTTGGGCCTTGAAAACCCATCGCAATATCCGCACCCAAATGCTCAAAGCAGCCCCTTTGCCGATCATGTGAAACCACGGCGGCATGGCCCCCGTAAGCGACTCGGGTATTAGCGGAAATCAGGCATGAAGCAAGGCATGTATGGCAATAAATTGCAAAAATGCGCATGATAGGCGGGATTTCACACGCTCTTCGGGATGACGCGGAGGCAAACAGGCCCTATAATCCGTAAAACTGTGACAGGAACCGTGATGCCAGACTTTTTACAATACCCCGACCGCGAAACGCTGATGGAAAACATTGCCGAAGATGTGGCCGAGCAGTTGGAGGCCGCGATTACGGCACGGGGTTCCGCGACGCTTGCCGTGCCGGGTGGGACAACGCCCGCACCGTTTCTGGCGCTGCTGTCGAAGGTCGATCTAGATTGGTCAAAGGTGCGCGTGATGCTTACGGACGAGCGGTTCGTGCCGGAAACCTCGGAACGCTCAAATACACGGCTGCTGCGCGAAACGCTGTTGCAAAATAACGCCGCGGCGGCGCAGCTGGTGCCGTTTTACCGCGAGGCCGATACGCCGGAGGACGTGCTGGATGATTTGGCCGATGCGATTAAGGCTGCCCTGCCGCTCGACGTTTGTGTGCTTGGCATGGGGGCCGACATGCACACCGCCAGCCTTTTCCCCGAAGCGGATCGTCTGGACGAGGGGCTGGATCTGGCCGGCACAGCAGTTTTGCTGCCGATGCGTGCCCCCGGTGCGCCGGAACCTCGGCTAACCTTAACGGCCACGGTTTTGCGGGCCGCACGGCACATTCATATCCTGATCACCGGTGAAGACAAGAAAGCCGCTTTCGAGGCGGCGTTGATCGAAGGCCCCGCCAGCGAGGCCCCGATCCGCGTGGTTCTGGACGCGCCGACACAAGTGGATGTGCATTATGCCGACTAGCGTAATCCTGCAATTCCGGTATAGATCAACATTATGAGCAAAACGATTTTCCTTCTGAACGGTCCCAACCTTAATCTGCTTGGAACCCGCGAACCCGAGATTTACGGCCACGACACGCTGTCGGACGTAAAGGCGCGGTGCGTTAAACATGCGGAAACACTGGGCGTGACGCTCGATTTCCGGCAGTCGAACCACGAGGGGGTTCTGGTGGACTGGATACAGGAAGCGCGCGGCGTGGCGGATGCGATTATTTTGAATGCGGGGGCGTATACGCACACCTCGATTGCCATTCACGACGCACTGAAAGCCTACGATGGCTATAAGATGGAGCTGCATATCTCGGACCCCAAAACGCGCGAGGCGTTCCGGCATATTTCGTATGTGGAGCTGGCCTCGGACGGGTTGATCGCGGGTAAGGGTGTGGCCGGATATGTTATGGCGCTGGATGCAGTGATGGAAAAAATCGCTTGAATTGGCCCTATGGCTCACATCGGGATCGCGGACTTTTTCGTCAAAATGTTGTTGGTTCTGGTCGCCCTTATTCCATTCCGTATGTTGTCCGCGCGGCCATCATGAAAATTTTACTTTGAGTTCAGCAAAAGACGTGGCATGCTTCCTTTATCGTAAACTTTGAGAGAGGAGGTGCCAATGTCTATTGGGAAACTGGAGCAAATGGTTAAGGTTATTCGCGAGGTGAACTTCTAGAGGGGCAGCCCCCTTTGGGCACATCTGGCAGCAAGGCTTCGAGCCTGACTTTGCCACCTTCATACTCAAGTCCGGGCCGCCCTGTTTAACATGGGGCGGCCCTTTCTGTTTTTGCTATAGTGTTCGCCTAATTACTCCAGTTGGCAATCACATCATGCCCGACCATCGTCGGCGTAGATTCAAGCAAATCGGAAAAGTTGGCCCAAATCTCTTTGACGCGCGGGGCGTTTGCATCCGATGTTTCCCTACTCTCGGCTAAAACTACAATATGCCCAGAGCCGTCATCGTCCATCGCGTTGATAAACTGGTGTATGCTCGGCATCACCAGGATATCC
>ENA-OSCG01000084-OSCG01000084.1-marine-sediment-metagenome-genome-assembly--contig:-NODE-84-length-16390-cov-7.110927_pt1 | contig 16390 bp, 13 predicted proteins | sample MGYA00237880_ERZ529332 | MGnify/ENA primary metagenome ERZ529332 (study PRJEB26373, sample SAMN05710708) | marine sediment metagenome | biome: marine; feature: ocean trench; material: sediment... | reverse complement strand
CACGACGGTGCCTGACCCGGCAACGATATTTTCACCACTGTTTCGAGTATTCACCGGCGGTAAGCGTGCAAAAATGTCGGCCACTGGCCTGCGTAAAGATGCCGTCAAAATCAAGGACATGGATATTCTGAAAGCGATGATCACAGCGGGCAAGTTAACGACCGTTATCGACCGATCCTACCCATTGGAGGAAATCGCTATGGCACATGAGTACGTTGAAAAAGGACATAAGCGCGGCAATTTGGTGATCAACGTTTCCCATGAACCTGTCCGAATTTAGGTTGGTCTTGACTTCAGCCTACGCAATGCGACTCAAGGTTTCAGACATGCGTTTGACCAGTTTCGGGATGCGTTTTTCGGGGACGCTAGAAAACCCTAAAACGATGGCTGAGCGGGGCAAAGGCTCCGCGCTATAGGCCGATAGGGGTAGGGACTCGATGCCCGCTTCCAGCAACGCGAGATGTGCTGCTTGGTCGTTCACGCCATTTTTCAGCCAAGCCAGCATGTGCATTCCCGCATCTGTCGGCTGTGGTTCAAGGCTATCGGCGCAATCCTTTGTTAGGCAATCGAACAGGATGTCTCGCCGTTCCCGATATATGCGGCGCATTTTCCGGATGTGTTCGACGAACCGGCCATCGTCCATGAAGCGGGATAGGGCCTGCTCTACCACTGCGGAAGAACTTTGACCGAGCAGGTTGCGGGCCTGTGCAAAGGTTTCGACCAGTCCGGGCGGTGCAACGATGTAGCCAATTCGCATGGCGGCGAACATGGATTTCGAAAACGTGCCGACATAGAAAACTCGTCGTTCGCTGTCCAGCGCGCTGAGCGCAGGCAAGGGCCGCCCCCTGTAACGGAATTCACTGTCGTAATCGTCTTCGATAATCCACGCATTATTTTCATGTGCATAATTAAGCAGCGTAAGGCGACGGGCCAAACTCATGGTCGTTCCTAATGGCTGCTGGTGCGAGGGCGTTGTGAAGATCAACGTGGGTTTGGGATGCGTATTGATGGCAAAATTCAGGTCCATCCCCTCATCGTCAATCGGCACTGGTGCGATATTTGCCCCCATGATCTGCATGACATCACGCCCCGCGATATGGCCCGGATTTTCGTACCAGACCGTATCCCCTTTGTTCAGCAGCGCAAACGCGATCAGAACAAAGGCCTGTTGTGCGCCCGAAGTTATGACGATCTGATCGGGATCGACCTGCATACTGCGTGCATCCGTCAGGTGTCGCGCGATCGACGCCCGCAGGGCGGCACTGCCATTGACCTCGCCATAGCTTAAATCGCGTCGATCTTTGCTTGTTGCCGCGTCCAGTAGATATTTGTTCCAAACCTTTACCGGAAACTGGTCAAGCGCAGGTACGCCGGGGCGAAACGGCTCTGTCTTGCCGTGGCGCATGCTGGCCTTGGATGACATGATGAATTTCGCGCGCTCTGAAATTTTGACGGCCGGTGATTTGGGTTTGTGGCGTGGCCGCCTGATTTTCGGGGAGGCTTCAATGTCCAGACCATCGGCAACGAAGGTTCCGGCGCCTGTTCTTGCCAATGCGTAACCTTCAGCAACAAGCTGTTCGTAAACCGATTTCACTGTGATGCGGGACACACCGAGTTCTTGCGCCAATTCTCGGGTCGAGGGCAACTTTTGCCCTGCGGCCAACGTGCCGTCCAATATAAGGCGCCGCATTGATGCGTCTAGCTGGCGATAGATGGGAACGCCGGTGCCGCGCTCGATAGTGAACCCGTGAAGCAGGGCTCCTCCCGGTGATTTCGGCATAACCATCTCCAAATGGGCTTATAGATATTCTGATAATGGGTATATCTGATGTGTCCATTTGTGAATAGCCTGATTGAAGACATTATGTTTCGGCGCGTCGTGACTTCGCGCAAAAGGGTGAATTGGTGGAACTATGATCAAAATCGAAGACTATGCTTTTCCTGAGGGGCTTCACCTGCTGACACGTTGGCAAGCGGGTGAGGCAGATGCAAAGCAGGAGATGGCTAACATCTTCGATGCCGCTATCGCAGGGGAGTTCGACGAAAATTTTGCCGTACTTGCACCGCTCGACAGGGTGCATTCAACCGCATCGGTCCACATGCTGGCGCTGGCGGTTTTGCATGATCTTTACGGCGTTGAATCGCGGGATTACTACAACACCGACCCATATCGCTATGTGCGCGCCAATCTGGTCGTGAGCCGCTTGTTGGGGGTGAACAAGTATTACAATACTTGGGCGTTATACGCTTTCACCTGCGAGCCGTTGGGGCAAACAATGATGTATCCGGATAAATTCCCACCGGGGGCGGATCCAGAAGCGATACTGATTAACAAGGATAACTGGCACCTTCTGGAAACGCCGGATTTCACCACGGGCGTCCCCAAGGCTATTGATGACATCTTGCGTGCTGTTGAAGAACTGACCGGTATGCCGCCGCTACTGAATATATCAGCGCCCTACAGCCTTGCTGCTGACATTTACGGGCAGGAACCGCTGTTGGCGGACGTTGTGAACGATCCGGATAACGTGAATGCGTTGCTGGATCATCTGGGCGACAAGGTGCTTGGCCCATGGATGGACCACCATTTCGAAACCTTTCCAAACGGCTGGGTTGAATTGTCGGATGCGTCGGGCTCGCCATTCTTTATCGGGCCGGAAAATTGCACCAATATGTCGATCCGCTCGATCCGGCACATGCTAAGGGATAAACCTTATGCGGACCGCGTGTTTGACAACAACTACCGCGGGGATTTTGTTGCCGAGGTGAAGAAGAAGGTCCGTGCCTCGCGGCGTAAAGTTGCGAAAACGGCAGATGTTGCCAAAGTTGGTTTGCAGGAGTTGACGAAGGCAAAGGTTAGCGTCAATCCGGTTTTCATCATGCGACTTGAGGCAGACAAAGTGGATATCTCGTTTTATGAAGAACAAGCGATTCAACGAAACCTGCCCCTGACATCGGGCATCGGCTCCCCCCAGATTGACCGCAACAGTATCGAGGATCTGGATGCTACAAAGGCCGCATTTACAAAGGAGGCGCGATCCTTTGTTCATGCAATCAAGCGCGTCTGCGAAAATATCGACTTGCCCGAAGACAACCATGTCAGGGCCCCTTGGCCGAGCCATGTCTACTTTGAGGACGTCAACGGGGAATCACAGTTTGAACTGGTCGAAATTATCTTGAACGAAGTTTATAAGTGCGAGCCGATTAAGCGGAAATAAGGCCCATATCTTGATGGACCCCCGTGTGTTCATGCACTACATTCGCATCAGACCTGTAGATCAGGACCGATTATTTGAACACACGGAGCGCTAAATGCTGACGGTTATTTCTCCGGCCAAGAAGCTGGATTTTGAGGGTGGCTCGCCAAAAGTTGCGACAACTCTTCCCGATTTTCAAGCGGACGCTTACAGCCTTAGCCGCACCGCGCGGCGGCTTAGTGTGGCGGATTTGCGCAAGTTGATGAAAATCAGCGAGCCTTTGGCGAAGCTTAACCAAGACCGTTTTAAGGCGTTTGAGGAAAATCCGGCACCCGAGGATACGAAGTCGGCAGCGTTGGCTTTTGCTGGTGATACTTATCTGGGGCTGGAAGCCGGATCGCTCGATTCTGACGAGATGGCATACGCGCAGGACCATTTGCGGATTTTGTCCGGACTTTACGGATTGCTGCGACCTATGGATTTGATCCAGCCTTACCGTTTGGAAATGGGCAGTCGTCTGGCGACGCGGCGCGGAGCGACATTGTATCAATACTGGCGGGATCGCCTGTCCATCGCGCTGAACGAGCTGGGCGAGGCGACGGGGTCTGATACGCTGCTAAACTGCGCCTCGGTGGAGTATTTTACGGCCGTCGACCCGACCGCGCTGAAGCTGCGGGTGATAACGCCGGTGTTTATGGAAGATCGCGACGGTGAAAGCAAAATCGTCAGTTTCTTTGCCAAACGTGCCCGAGGTGCGATGGCGCGGTTTGTGATGCAGAACCGGATTACGGAAGCGGCGGACCTTAAGGGGTTTGACCTTGGCGGCTACGGTTTCAGGGCGGGTTTGTCTGACGGGGACCGCATGGTGTTCACGCGCGACTATCCAGAAACACCCAGCTTACCGCGTTAGCGACATAAACAGCTTTGGCAGTTTTTCCGGCAGGCTTTCGATGCGATCAATCACGGTAAAATTGTTGCGCCCGAAAATGTCGGCAACATAATCATCGGCGTTTGGATCAAGGCTGATGCAATATGTAGTTATGCCTTTGCTGGACAGCTCGCCTACCGCCATGTGGGTGTCGTCTGGTAAGTATTTCGGATCGGCCACGTCGATGTCATGGGGTTGCCCGTCCGTCAGCACCAACAGCAGGCGTTTTTCTTCGGATCGGTTTTCAAGATAGCTGCCGGCATGGCGCAAGGCTGCACCCATCCGTGTGGAATATCCGGCCTTCATGGCCGCCAAGCGCGCTTTGGGTGCGTCGCCCCATGGCTCGTTAAAGGCTTTGAAGTGGGAATAGGAAACCTCGTGCCTTGTGTTGGAGGAAAAACCGGCGATGGCGAGGGGGTCGCCCAAGGCCTCGACCGATGTGGCCAGCAACGCCGCGGCTTCCTGTGAAAGTTGCAGGATGGTGCTTTGCGCACCCGCAGGCACTTCGTTCACCGATTCCGACAGATCAAGCAGCAAAAGCACCGCGATGTCACGGCCGTCTTTAACGTGGCTTTGCATGATACGGGTGTCGGGCGTAGAGCCGATCCGGTAGTCAATCGCGGCGCGGATGGCGACGTCGATATCCAGATCATCGCCCTCGTTTTGATAGCGCACGCGCTTGCGTTGCTGGGGTTTGAGCAGGTCAACGATTGCCCTTAGCTGCTTGAGCAAGCGTTGGTGTTTAACAAGCAGGATATCAATCTGGCCAGCGTCGCCCATTTCCTGAAAAGATTCGTATACCGTCACCCAATCAGGGCGGTAGTTTTGCAATTGGTAATCCCATTCTGGGTAAAATCGCGGCGGCAGAAGGCCATCATCGTCGTCGTCCGTCAGCCGTTCCTGAGCGCCGTGATCCGAGTGGAAATCATCCGCTTCCTCGGCCTCTTCAAGGAACATCCACAAGTAACGGTTATCGTCGCGATAGCTGACTTCGGTATCCTCGAACCACACATTCGGCTGGCGGAAATTATGTTCAAAGTTATCGCGCAACCAGCCAACGCCAAGGTCTATTGCCAGTTTCGGGTCATGCGGGTCCGCCGCAAAACGGTCGCGAAAATTCTGGACATATTCCAGCAGGGCAGGGTCGGTATAGCGGTGCTCGGGATTAAGAATTGCGTAAGACAGCATCGCCAGCCTGTGGCGGATGCAAGCCCAGCCATCGGGGCAGGCGCCCGGCGTCGGGACAGGGTGTATCTTGACCCAGAGCGCCCGAAGGCCGGGGTATTTTTGCATCGCCAAATGTTCCACCCGCGCATCCTCGAACACCTCGATGGCGATGTGTTGGAACACGCTGAAATTATCCGCCAGAAGGGGCTTGGTCCACTTTTTATGCGCCATCATATGCGCAAGGATCGCCCAATAGCGGTGCAGGCCGGACATGCCGTATTTATCCTCGTAAACATCGGGGATGTGCAGGCCTTGTGTGTCCAGATGCGGCTTGGGTTTTCGGACGGTATCGACGGCTTCGGAATATGGGCGGATATCGAAGTTGGATTTCCAGAAGGCACGCTGGAACATATGCAGCTGGCGCTCCACGTCCATAAACAGGGTGCCGGAGCGCTCCTTGACCAGCATCGCCTTGGCATCAGCGCTTTGCAGGCTGAAATAATCCGGTAAGCGGTGCGCGTGATCACGATAAACGCGCATCCCGTATTCGACCCAGTTTTGCACGCCTGGAAGGGAAAGTTGCGCGAAAAGATAAGGGGCGCGCCCGAGCAGTGGCGTGGTGCCAGCCTTGGCCTCGGCTACCATTTGACGGATCATTCGCAGCCAAATCCGCAGCAGGTCGGCGTTGTCCAGCCGCCGCGCCACGGCGGCCAAGTTGCCAAGAAACGGCGCGATGGAGCCGCGAACGGCCTCGGCTGACAAATGCGCGGCCAACTCGGCCACCTCGGGTATGATTTCAACGTCGGAGTGTTTCACCACTTCAGGGATATCGTCGAGGAACAACAGAACCAGTTCGGTGCCCCGCCCAAGCGCGCAGACCTTGTCCGCCCCCGCCAGCCATGCGGTCAGGCCATCCTCGTCCAACACGTCTTTTGCGCGCTCCAACGCAGGTTCAAAGACGTGGTCCAGCCTTGCTACGGTGCATTTCAGACGGTCTCGCCAGATTTGAGCCTCGGGTTCCATCGGCTTACCCCAAGATCATTTCAACCGCAGCATCCAGTGTTGCACGTATATCTGCATCATCGGAAAGCGGACGCACCATGGCCATTTTGCAAGCCTCCACAGGGTCGATGCCCTGACCGATCAACATCGCGCCGTAAACCAGCAAGCGGGTTGAGATACCCTCGTCAATGCCATGGCCCTTTAGGTTCCGCGCTTTATGCGCGATCTCGACCAGCTTCAGTGCCATTGCTGTATCGACGCCACCTTCGCGAACAACAATCGCGGCCTCGACATCGGCCTCGGGGTAGTCAAAATCAAGCGCGGTGAAACGCTGCTTGGTGGATTGTTTGAGGTCTTTCATAAGGCTCTGGTAGCCGGGGTTATAGGAAATAACCAACTGGAAATCCGGGTGCGCTTCCAGCAGTTCGCCTTTTTTGTCCAACGGCAAAATCCGGCGGTGGTCGGTTAACGGGTGGATAACCACGGTGGTATCTTGCCGCGCTTCAACCACTTCGTCGAGGTAACAAATCGCACCGATACGGGCGGCCACAGTCAGCGGGCCATCCTGCCAATGTGTGCCTTTCTCGTCCAGCAAAAAGCGGCCAATAAGGTCGGCGGCGGTCATGTCTTCATTGCAGGCGACGGTGATCAGCGGCTTGCCCAGCTTCCACGCCATGTATTCGATGAACCGCGACTTACCGCAACCGGTCGGGCCTTTGACCATGATCGGCAAGCGGCAGGCATAGGCGGCCTCGTAAAGCGCTACTTCCTCGCCGGTGGCGTGGTAATACGGTTCGGTTTTGATCTGGAATTGCTGGGCATCAACCATGTTTTTGCTCCTGAAGTTCTTTATGAAAAAACCAACCTTGATTGGCTCATTGGTAAAGAAATGTCCTGCCCCGCCATGTGGCGGAGCAGAGGGAGTAGGCCGCGCTTACTTGTGCACGCCCAGTTTTTCACGCCAGCCCGGATACAGCTTATCCGCATCATCTGTGAATGTTTCAAAAGCACCACGAATTTCTTTATGCTCTTTGGCATATTCAACCAAATCAACACCTTCTTGCCATGCTTCGTAAGCCTGACGCAAGGATGTTGCACCAGCAGAAATACCATCTTTATGGCCCAAAGCACCACCACCGGATGTCTGGATCACGTTACAGTGGCCAAGGTTCTCGAAGAAACCAGGCAGACGCAGCGCGTTCATACCACCCGAGATGATTGGCGCGGTTGGTTTCATGCGTTCCCATTCCTGATGGAAATGCGTGCCCATGACGCTGTCATCCTGCAACATTTTCGAAAGCACGGTATCAGAGTTGTAGCCTTCCATTTTGCCGAATCCCATAGTGCCGACGTGGATGCCCGAGGAACCCGCCATACGTGCCCACTTCATGTGCACAAGTGCGGTGTAACCACGGTTGGATTCTTCACCCGTTACCATGCCGTGACCCGCACGGTGATAGTGGATGAACTGGTTAGAGAAGTAGCGGCGCGCTGTGGTGACCATGCCTGTGCCGCCAACAAAACCGTCAACAAGCAGAGCCACGTTCTCAGCCATAGTGCCGAACTGCTCCAGCACATATTCGCCACGTGCGATCATTTCGCTGTGGCAATCGGCGGTGATATTGGCCGAGAAAATCTTGCCTTGGCCGGTTTCGTCCATAGCGCGTTTCATCGCGTCAACGACCAGCGGGATCGATTCCTTCATCGGGGCGTAAACCTGATTACCCTGCGGCTCGTCGTTTTTGATGAAGTCGCCGCCCAGCCAGAACTGGTAGCAAGCATCCGCAAACGGTTTCGGCCGCAAGCCAAGTTTCGGCTTGATGATTGTACCAACAACCATGCCGCCGTTTTCCAGACTACGGCCCAGAATGCGCCACATATCCTGAATGCCTTTGGATGGGCCGTCGAACAGACGCATGAATTTAGGCGGAACCCAGAAGTCGAGCAGTTTGGCGTATTCAACGTCGCCCATGGCTTGGTTGTTACCGACCATACATGTCATCAACGACACAACCATTGCGCGGCCGTCTGTGATGTTGCGATCGAACAGGTCGATCGGATAAGCGATTTTCATCAGCTCTTTTTCTTCGTCGATCTCGTAGCAAATCGCATCCAGACCCATGGCGAAATCATCGGTGGTGACGGTTGAAACGTTCGTTCCGGTCGAGCTTTCGGCGCAGAAGTGCGAAGCCGTGCCGATGTAGTCAAAGAAACCGGGGGTTGGTTTCATTTTATATGCGGTAAGTATGTGCCGGCCGGCGTCCATCAAATCTTTTTCAACGAGCGTCAGATCGCTATAGCGTGAGGTTTGGTCTAGCATGTTTATCTCCCTTAACAGTGCTGCATTACTTAGATGCGTAAATTCTAATATGACACTAGGTGAGTCGCGCTATAGAGTAAAATTGATTGTTTCTATTGAAGGCATAGATAATATCTATAGTATGTGGGTATGACCAATTTAAGCAAAAGCAATATCGTGCAACGCCTGACTTTGCGGCAGTTGCAAATATTCGAGGCTGTCGTGCGCCATGGCGGCTATACCAAAGCGGCCGAGGCGTTGCATCTTTCCCAGCCTACCGTGTCGATGCAAATAAAGAAGTTATCCGAAACCTTGGGTTTGCCGCTTCTCGAACAGGTCGGTCGTTCGGTCAGCCCCACGGCTGCGGGTCGCGATGTTTATGATACCGCGCGCGAGATTTTATCCGGCGTGGTGGCGCTCGATGATCTAGCGTCCGAGCATAAGGGGGTGGTGCGCGGCGATCTAAGCCTCGCGGTGATTACCAGTGCGACGTATTTCATGCCCCATTTGTTGGGGGCCTTCATCAACCGCCATCCTGATTTGCGCCCCCGACTTACAATCACCAACCGTGCCAATGTTCTGGAGCGGCTGAAATCCAATCAGGATGATCTGTTGATTATGGGGCAGGTTCCACAGGAAATCCCCGTCGAGGCGCATCCGTTTATGGATAATGAAATGGTAGTGGTGGCCCCGCCCGGACATGCTCTGTTGACAGACAAAAACATTTCACTGCAACGCTTGGCGCAGGAACGGTTTTTGGTGCGCGAACCGGGGTCTGGCACAAGGCTGACCGTTGACCGTTTGTTTGCCAGCCATGATATCGCCATCACACCGTTCATGGAACTTGGCAGCGCCGAGGCGATTAAACAGGGTGTTCTGGCCGGTCTTGGTGTGTCCGTCCTGTCCCGTCGCAATATCGGATTGGAGCTGGCGAGCGGCCATATAACCGAGCTGGACGTGCAGGGCTTCCCGCTGGTGCGCCGCTGGTATGCGGTCCACTTGCGCGGCAAGCGGCTGTCATTGGCGGCACGCTCGTTTCTGGATTTTATCCTGACCGAAAGTGGCGAGACCCTGTCAACCTGATCCTAGGTTGCACTACCCCCGACAGTCAGATCACCGATTAACAGCGTGGGTTGTCCAACGCCGACCGGAACCGTTTGTCCGGCCTTGCCACAACTGCCGATCCCGGGGTCCATGGCCATATCGTTGCCAATCAGGCGGATTTTCTTCAGCGCGGTAGCCCCGTCACCTATCAATGTCACGCCTTTGACCGGATTGCCGACAACGCCGTTTTTTATTCGGTACGCCTCGGTGCAGCTGAATACGAACTTGCCGTTGGTTATATCAACCTGTCCGCCGCCAAAACCGACCGCGTAAATGCCGTCCTTAACCTCGGATATAATATCGCCCGGCTCGACGTCGCCGCCCAGCATGATCGTATTGGTCATCCGTGGCATCGGTGCATGGGCATAGCTTTGCCGCCGCCCGTTACCGGTTGCGGGCACCCCCATAAGGCGGGCGTTCTGGCGGTCTTGCATGAATTTCACCAAGATGCCGTCCTCGATCAGCACATTGCGCTGGGATGGTGTGCCCTCGTCATCAAAAGAAATCGAGCCGCGGCGGTCAGGGATCGTCCCGTCGTCCACCACCGTCACCCCCTTGGCGGCAATGCGTTTACCCATCAATCCGGCAAATGCGCTGGTTTTCTTGCGGTTAAAATCCCCCTCCAGCCCGTGACCGATTGCCTCGTGCAGCAGAATTCCGGGCCAGCCGTTGCCAAGAACGACATCCATAACCCCCGCAGGTGCCGGTTCGGCGTTTAGGTTGACCAAGGCGATCCGCAAGGCTTCCTTCGCGGCCGCTTTCCAGTGATCTTGCGTCATCAACATCGCCAAACCATGCCGCCCGCCGCTTGCCGAATGCCCGCTTTCGCGCCGCCCGTCTTTCTCGACAATAACCGAGACGCTTATCCCCGTTAGCGGACGCGATTCAGATATATGCACGCCATCGGCGCGCAGAATTTCGATTTCCTGCATACTGGCTGTCAAACTTGCCGAGACTTGCACAACCTTCGGGTCCAGATCGCGGGCAAAGGCGTCAATTTCGCGCAGGGTCTCGATTTTCACGGCAAAAGACGCATCGTCGAACGGGTCAAGGTCCGTATACAAGCGCTGGTTCGTCGCCGCAGGCGGAGGGGCCATGGTGCCACCACCATCCCCGACCGCCAAGCGCGCGGTCTCGGCGGCGCGTTTTAAGGCGGCTTCGGATATCTCGGATGAATGCGCATAGCCAGCGGTCTCGCCGCGAATAGCACGCAAGCCGAACCCTTCGGATGCATCATAGCTGGCGGTTTTGATCCGCCCGTCGTCCAAAACCAATACTTCGGAACGGCGGCGCTCGAGAAACAGCTCGCCATCATCAGCCCCGGAGGTCGCCTCGCGAAGGGTGGCGAGGGAGCGATCAAGATCAAGATTCGACTCGAATGGGCGAAAACGCGGTGTAGTTGACGACATACATATGGTCCTTTGGGCAATTTAATGCATAGAAGCGGCCGAATGCCGCAAACGACTTACTTGTTATCTATCGTCTAATATGATCTTTGATCCATATCAACAAACAGGATTCTGCAAATTATCGTAGGCAGGATTTATAGAGTGCAACATAGCACAAATTACGAGGAATAAACGATGCGGATTGGCGATTTGTTCACAAAAGTGACAACATTTATTGTTGCTACAATGATTTCCAGCGCGGCTTTGGCGCAAGACGGTATTACGGGCCTCGAGTCCATTGGCAAGCCAATACCCGGTGGTATAAACTTCCAAACAGCCGCAACCGAGCTCGCACGCGACATTATTTGGCTCGACGGAATGATCAACTGGATCATCGGAATTGTCAGCCTGCTGGTGACGGGTCTGATAATTTGGGTCGCCATATTCTTTAATCGCCGTAGGAACAAAGAACCGGCGCGCTTTACACATCACACGACAATCGAGATTGTCTGGACCGTTGTGCCGATCCTGATCCTGATCGTCATCGGTTCCTTCTCGCTGCCTATCCTTTTCAAGCAACTTGAAATTCCCGAGTCCGACTTGACGATCAAAATAACCGGCAACCAGTGGTACTGGACATATGAATATCCTGACAGCGAGTTTGAATTCGACGCCTATATGATCGGTATTGGCGAGCCAGGCCTGACGGAATCTGTCAAAGCGGAACTGGCTGAATACGGGTACGCCGAAGACGAATTCCTGTTGGCCACTGACTACGCTGTAGTCGTTCCGGTCAACGCGGTTGTTCGACTTCAGATCACAGGCGGCGACGTAATCCACGCATGGGCGATCCCTGCGTTCGGTGTAAAACTGGACGCCGTTCCCGGACGCCTGAACGAGACATGGTTCGCAGCCGAGATTGAAGGCGTTTACTTCGGCCAATGTTCCGAGCTTTGCGGCAAGGATCACTCATACATGCCAATCACCGTCAAAGTGGTTTCGCAAGAAGTGTATGACGCTTGGCTGAACCGCGCGATTGCCGAATTCGCCGGTCTGCCGACTTCGATTACAGTCGCAACTGCTGACTAATACGTTCCATCGGGGCGGCTGGCTGCCCCGATCCTTTAATGGGCGAGAATATGACTGACACGACCTACATAGCAGATACCCCAGAATACGACGCGCAGTTTGGCGACTATGTCGATCTGATGAAACCACGCGTCATGCGCTTGGTGATTTTCACAGCGGCCGTTGGCTTGTTCACCGCACCGGTTGCTGTGCATCCGGTTATCGCGTTCGCTACCATTTTGTGCATTGCTATCGGGGCAGGGGCCTCGGGTGCGCTAAACATGTGGTGGGATGCCGACATCGACGCTGTGATGAAACGCACGGCCAACCGCCCGATCCCCTCGGGCCGCGTTAAGCGGAGCGAGGCGTTGGCGATTGGCGTAACACTTTCGTTCATGGCGGTGATGATGCTGGGCCTGTTCGGAAACCTGTTTGCGGCGGGTTTGTTGGCGTTCACGATATTCTTCTACGCCGTGGTTTATTCCATGTGGTTAAAGCGCAGCACGCCCCATAACATCGTAATTGGTGGCGCTGCTGGCGCATTCCCTCCGATGATCGGGTGGGCTGTTGCAACGGGCGGGATCAGCATCGAGAGCATTCTGATGTTCGCGCTGATTTTCATCTGGACCCCGCCGCACTTCTGGGCGTTGGCCCTTTACCGTAACGAAGATTACAAAGCCGCAGGCATTCCTATGCTGCCAGTCACACGTGGAACGCGGGTAACGCGCCGCCACATTCTGGCCTACTCGGTCCTGCTAGTGCCCGTCGCAATCGCGCCTGCGTTTACGCAAATCGGCGGACCGCTGTATTTCGCAGTTGCCGTCGCCTTCAACGCGGTGTTCCTGTTCGGCGCTTTCCGCTTGTGGAGGCGCAATGACGACATCGCGGACGCTGACACATACCGCGCCGAAAAACGCTTCTTCATGTTCTCCATCCTTTATCTTTTCGTCCACTTCGTAGCCTTGCTGCTGGAGGCCGCCCTGCGCGCCTTCGATCTTGGCTTTGCGAACTGGCCAGTCTGGTTCTAAATTATGCCCGGTTTTCACAAAGATCACGAATTACATACACGACGCAAAGGGCGCAATGCTTCCCTTGGAATAGCGCTTGCGCTGTTCGTCGGCCTGATTTTCGCCGTAAGCATCGTGAAGCTCAGCAAGCCGCAGAGCGAGGACATCAAAGCCCCTAACTTCAGCCTGGATGCGGTGTCTGAATGAGAGTATCGGCCAACAAACGTGTTGTCCTAAGCCTTGTCGCAATCGTTGCGTTCATGGGGGCGATGGGTTTTGCCGCGGTCCCGTTCTATAACTGGTTCTGTGCGGTTACGGGGTACGGTGGCACGACCGCTTCGGCATCTTCGGGGCCATCCGGCGAGATTCTCGAGCAAACCATGATAGTTCGTTTTGACGCCTCCAAAGAGCGTGGCATGCCGTGGACATTCAAGCCCGTACAACGCCAAATGGAAATCCGCATCGGCGAAGTCGGTTTGGCCTTTTACGAGGCCCACAACCCCACCGACCGCGTGATTGCAGGCACCGCCAGTTATAACGTCGCCCCATTCACGGCTGGCGGGTTCTTCACCAAGATCGACTGTTTTTGCTTTACCCAACAAGTTTTGCAACCCGGCGAAACAGTCCTGATGCCCGTCACGTTCTACATCGACCCCGAAATTGTGAATGACCGCGATGGGAGACGTGTTGAATCGATCACTCTATCCTACACATTCTACGAAACCGACCTACCGGAAGATCTAGCAAACCTGGATCAAACAGTAGACGACACAATCAATTCTGCGGTAAACTGACCGCGATTACGTCAAATAAAAGAGGGACCCAATATGGCGCATGAAAAAAATCACGACTATCACATTCTGAAACCCAGCCCATGGCCACTGCTCGGCGCGGTTAGCGCGTTTATTATGTTCTACGGCGCGGTTTTGTGGATGAACGACTCGGGTCCGTGGATGGGACTTATCGGCTTTGCCGGCGTGCTTTACACTATGTATGTATGGTGGGCAGAGGTTGTTGTCGAAGGCAATACCGGCGATCATACTCCGGTCGTTAAAATCGGCCTGCGTTACGGCGTTATCCTTTTCATCACCTCCGAGGTTATGTTCTTCGTTGCATGGTTCTGGGCGTTCTTCCGTGCCTCCATCTTCCCGATTGCGGATTTTGCAGGCGGCGTTTGGCCCCCGGAGGGCATTGAAACGCTAAACGCTTGGCACTTGCCGCTGATCAACACGTTGATCCTGCTGTGTTCCGGCGCGGCCGCTACATGGGCACACCACGCACTGGCGCATGACAATGATCGTAAAGGTCTGAGAAATGGTCTGATCCTGTCCATCCTGCTGGGCATGTTGTTCACGTTCTTCCAAGGCTACGAATACGCGAACGCGACATTCAGCTTTGGCGGTAACGTCTATGGCAGCACATTCTTCATGGCGACAGGCTTCCACGGCTTCCACGTAATTATCGGCACCATCTTCTTGGCCGTTTGTCTGATCCGCGCCCAAAAAGGCGACTTCACGCCGGAAAGCCACATCGGCTTCGAGGCAGCGGCTTGGTACTGGCACTTCGTTGATGTTGTATGGTTGTTTTTGTTCGCATCAATCTACGTCTGGGGCGGCTGATACCTGTCTTGAGGGGGCGGCCTGAAAGGGTTCCATCAGTGCTTAACCTTCTATAAATTTCGCGCGAGCCCCCTATCCCGGGCTCGCGCTTTCGTTTGAACCGAGGTCCTCATGAACCGACGCATACCCCTGTTGATCTTTGGTCTGGTTGGCACCGCCATCCTGATATCGTTGGGCTTTTGGCAATTGCAACGCATGAATTGGAAGACCGACATTCTGGCCGAGATCGACGCGCGACTTGCAGAACCACCCGTTTCATTACCTGTCGCGCCGGATTCGACGCTCGACAAATACCTTCAGGTCAAGGTTACCGGCACGATTCTTGCGGGCGAACTACACGTCCTGACCTTCGGCGACAGCGGTCCCGGGTTCCGCGTGATCGCGCCGATGGTTCTGAACGATGGCCGCCGAATTTTGGTGGATCGTGGGTATTTGCCGGAAACCGAAAAAAATGTGGTGCGGGCAGGTGGGGCCATTACGGCTATCGGCTCGCTGGTGTGGCCGCAAGAAACCGACAATTTTGTTCCGGCCCCCAATCTCGAGAAAAACATCTGGTTCGCACGCGACGTTAGTTTGATGGCAGAAGCATTGAAAACCGAGCAGGTCATGCTCGCCATTTCGCGCAGCACAAACAATGACGAAATCACGCCGCAACTGGTTTCGGCCAATATATCGAACCGGCACTTGGGATACGTGATGACATGGTTTTTATTGGCCGTTATATGGGTCGGGATGACAGGATACGCCCTTCGGCGAATCAAACGGAAAACATCGTGAACTGGACTGGATGAATGCAGTATATTTCTACAAGGGGCCAAGCACCCTCGCTAAGCTTTGAAGAAGCTATGCTAACGGGCCTAGCCCGTGATGGTGGCCTGTATGTGCCCGAAAGCTGGCCACAGATGAGCCACGATGACATCGCCGCGCTGGCTGGCTTGTCGTATGAAGAGGTCGCTTTTCGCGTGATCAAGCCGTTCATCGGTGACACGTTCAGCGACGTTGAGTTCCGTGAAATTCTGTCCAAGGCGTATTCCAGCTTCAAGCATGATGCGCGTTGCCCGTTGGTACAACTTGGCCCGAACGATTTCCTGCTGGAATTGCATCACGGCCCGACCTTGGCCTTCAAAGACGTGGCTATGCAGCTGATCGGTCAGATGTTCGAGGTGGCGCTGAAACGCCGCGGCGAGCGCGTAACGATTGTTGGGGCCACTTCTGGTGACACAGGTTCCGCCGCGATCGAAGCCTTCGCCGGTCTGGATTCCGTCGATGTATTCATCATGTATCCGCATGGTCGTGTGTCCGAAGTGCAGCGTCGCCAGATGACCACGCCGACCGCCGCCAACATTCATGCGCTGGCAGTGGATGGCGATTTCGACGATTGCCAAGCGCAGTTGAAAAACATGTTCAACGATTTCGAATTCCGCGACGGTGTAAAGCTGGCTGGCGTGAATTCCATCAATTGGGCGCGGGTTATGGCGCAGGTGGTTTACTATTTCACTTCCGCCGTGTCGTTAGGGGCGCCGTACCGTAAGGTTTCGTTCACGGTTCCGACTGGCAATTTCGGCGATATTTTTGCTGGCTATGTTGCCAAACGTATGGGTCTGCCAATTG
>ENA-OSCG01000083-OSCG01000083.1-marine-sediment-metagenome-genome-assembly--contig:-NODE-83-length-16837-cov-5.654213_pt1 | contig 16837 bp, 12 predicted proteins | sample MGYA00237880_ERZ529332 | MGnify/ENA primary metagenome ERZ529332 (study PRJEB26373, sample SAMN05710708) | marine sediment metagenome | biome: marine; feature: ocean trench; material: sediment... | reverse complement strand
CATAGCGATAGCTATGGTATGAGAAGGATCGGGCGAAATGTGAAGCCAGATGCTGTGCAAAACCGGATAGGACAAACTGTAACCGCCAGAAACAAGCCAACACACACTTAATCTATTGATTAAACATTAAATATTTCATTTTGTCGTCCGCCTTGGTGAAATGTCCGGGTTAGTGGGGCCGGACTTCCTTTTCGATGACGTCAGTCAATGGTGCATTCGCCTTATCGGCATCATCCACAGGCTGCGGCATTTCAACCAGGGCGAATTCCAGTACTTCGTCGATCTCTGAGACGGGGTGAATTTCCAGTTTGCGCAGAATATTCCTCGGAATTTCCGCGAGGTCTTTTTCATTTTCAGCAGGAATAATGACCTCTGTGATACCACCGCGGTGGGCTGCCAACAGCTTCTCTTTCAATCCGCCGATTGGCAATACTTTGCCACGCAGGGTGATTTCACCGGTCATGGCGACCGTAGCACGCACGGGTATTTTCGTTAGCGCGGACACCAGCGCCGTGCACATGCCGACACCCGCACTCGGACCGTCCTTCGGCGTAGCGCCTTCGGGAACATGAATATGAGAATCAAACTTATGGTAGAAATCAGGATTAATCCCCAACTGCTTAGCCCTGCTCCGGACCACGGTCATTGCAGCCTGTATGGACTCCTTCATCACATCGCCAAGCTGGCCGGTTTGAATTAACTTGCCCTTACCCGGCACCAGCAGGGCCTCGATCTGCAGCAACTCACCACCCGCCTGGGTCCAGGCCAGGCCGGTAACCTGTCCGACCTCGTTATTCTCATCGGCAATTCCGTAACGGTACTGTCTTACACCGAGGAACGACTCCAGATTTCGCGCGGTGACAGTAATCTTGCTGAGCTTCTTGTCAAGTGACAACCGTTTGACCGCCTTACGACAGATCTTCGCCGCTTCGCGCTCCATATTACGCACACCCGACTCACGTGTGTAGTAGCGTACGATATCGACCAGCACCTGGTCACTGACTTGCAGTTCATCTTCCCGCAGGCCGTGTTGCTCCATCTGTTTGGGCAACAGATAGTTCCTGGCGATATGCAGTTTCTCATTCTCGGTGTAGCCGGGAATGCGTATAACTTCCATGCGGTCCAGTAAAGCTGGGGGTATGTTCAGCGTGTTGGCGGTCGCCACGAACATGACGTCTGAGAGATCAAAATCCACTTCAAGGTAGTGATCGTTGAAGGCGTGATTCTGCTCCGGATCCAGTACCTCCAATAGCGCCGAGGAAGGATCGCCACGGAAATCCATGGACATCTTGTCGAGCTCATCCAGCATGAATAGCGGGTTACGCGTGCCTATCTTGGCCATATTTTGCAACACACGGCCAGGCATTGAACCAATATAGGTACGACGATGGCCCCGGATTTCAGCTTCATCACGTACACCGCCCAATGACATACGTACGAACTTACGCCCGGTAGCGCGGGCAATTGACCGTCCGAGACTGGTCTTGCCAACACCCGGCGGACCCACCAGGCACAAAATCGGGCCTTTCATGGTTTTGACTCTTTGCTGCACAGCCAGGTACTCAAGGATGCGTTCCTTGACCTTCTCAAGACCGTAGTGATCTGCCTCTAAAATGGCTGCAGCTTCTGCCAGGCTTTTACGGATACGACTGCGCTTTTTCCACGGCACATTGAGCATCCAGTCGACATAGTTCCTGACCACCGTGGCTTCAGCTGACATCGGTGACATCATCTTCAGCTTGTTGAGCTCGGAAGTGACTTTCTTTTTCGCCTCCTTACTCATGCCGGCTTTTTCGACACGGCGGGACAAATCATCCAACTCGTTGGGCACATCATCCATATCACCCAGTTCTTTCTGGATGGCCTTCATCTGCTCATTGAGATAATACTCGCGCTGACTCTTCTCCATCTGCGTCTTGACCCGGCCACGAACCCGCCTCTCAAGCTGCAATACCTCAATTTCACCCTCGACCAGGCCCATTAATTTTTCCATGCGTTCTGCAACGTTGCCCATTTCCAACAGTGCCTGTTTTGCTTCCAGCCGGATGGCAAGATGGGCCGCTACGGTGTCTGCGAGACGGCTTGCATCATCAATTCCTGCCAGCGTGGTGAGTAATTCAGGTGGGATTTTGCGGTTCAGTTTGACGTATTGCTCAAACAATGAAACCAGTGAACGCATGGCAACTTCCAGCTCCCGCTCGGTGTAATTATCTTCCACGGACAGCAACTCCCACCAGGCTTCAAAATAACCATTCTTGTCTTGAAACTTCTGGATTTTTACCCTCTCGCCGCCTTCAACCAACACCTTGGTCGTGCCATCAGGCAGTTTCAGTAATTGCAAAACGGTGGCCAGCGTACCGACCTCGAACAAATCCTGTTCAGTCGGCTCGTCAATATCTGCGCTACGCTGGGTAACCAGCACAATTCGCTTATCAACATTCATCGACTGGTCAAGCGCCAGTATCGACCGGTCACGTCCGACAAACAGCGGAATGACCATGTGCGGATAGACAACCACGTCGCGCAGCGACAGTACCGGCGTGGGTTGCTGTGGTTCGCTCTTGACGCGCGTAGGTGTTGCTGAGCCGGGCATGTCTGGGTTAGCCATCATATTCCTTATCGGATGTGCAGGTATCTGGAACCAATGTAATTCAAGGCGGGCGGCCCTTCAAGCTGATATGGTCCAATATGGGCACAGGATTGGAAAAATCAATGTTTATGCACAGGACGTGCGGTACTTCGCGACAGAGCACATGGACGTTATGCACAGGACGTGCGGTACTTCGCGATGGAGCACATGGACGTGCGACGCGAAGCCTCTCAGTCTCGCACAAGTTATCGACTACTACCCCCCGACAGCTACGCTCTTATCCTCATAGAGAATAAATGGCTCGGACTCACCTTCAATCACGCTTTCATCGACCACGACTTTGGTAACATTTTCCATCGAGGGTAATTCGTACATGCTGTTGAGCAAAGTGCTCTCCAGGATAGTACGCAAACCACGCGCGCCAGTTTTGCGGGCCATTGCCCGCCGGGCGATAGCCTTCAGGGCCTCCTCGCGGATATCCAGCTCAGCGCCCTCCATGTTGAACAGTTTCTGGTATTGTTTGACCAGGGCGTTTTTCGGCTCGACCAATATACGCACAAGAGCGGTCTCGTCCAGCTCCTGCAACGTGGCTACCACGGGCAAACGGCCTACAAATTCCGGAATCAGGCCATATTTAACCAGGTCTTCGGGCTCTACATCCAGCAATAGCTTGCCGATATCTTCATTGGCATCCCGGTCACGCACTTGCGCTGAAAAACCGATACCCGAAGCAGAGGAACGGGCCTGGATAATCTTTTCAAGACCGGAAAATGCACCGCCGCAAATGAACAGTATCTGACCGGTATCTACCTGCAGAAATTCCTGTTGGGGATGTTTACGACCACCCTGGGGTGGAACTGAAGCAATGGTGCCTTCAATCAATTTCAACAAGGCTTGCTGTACGCCCTCACCGGACACGTCGCGGGTGATGGACGGGTTCTCCGCCTTACGCGAAATCTTGTCGATCTCGTCGATGTAAACAATGCCTGTCTGCGCCTTTTCGACATCGTAATCACATTTTTGCAGCAATTTCTGGATGATGTTTTCAACATCCTCACCCACGTAACCCGCTTCGGTCAGCGTAGTGGCATCTGCAATCGTGAACGGAACATTGAGCATTCTGGCCAGCGTTTCGGCCAGCAATGTCTTGCCAGACCCGGTCGGCCCGATCAGCAGAATGTTACTCTTGGTTAGTTCTACTTCATCTTTGTTTTTTTGTGGTTTGAGCCGTTTGTAATGATTGTAAACGGCGACAGAAAGAACTTTCTTGGCGTGCCCCTGACCAATGACGTAATCATCCAGAAACGCATGTATATCCTTGGGTGCAAGCAGTTCCTCGTGCTCAGTATCAGCGACCTCATCAAGCTCCTCACGGATGATGTCATTGCACAATTCAACACACTCATCACAGATATAGACACTCGGGCCCGCAATCAACTTGCGAACTTCGTGCTGGCTCTTCCCACAGAAAGAACAGTACAGAATTTTGCCGTCGGTCTGTTTGTTATCTTGATCGCTCATTCACTTCACCCTGCATCCCGCGGAAAATACTACTATTTATTTTCATCCGCGTCACCTTTTCTGCTTTCAAGCATTTTATCGATCAAGCCATATTCTCTGGCTTCTGCCGGGCCCATGAAATTATCCCGGTCGGTGTCCTGGGCAATAGTTTCAACCGACTGACCGGTGTGGGCCGCAAATATCTCATTTAATTGTGCGCGTACTTTAAGGATTTCCCGGGTGTGAATTTCGATGTCACTGGCCTGGCCCTGGTATCCACCCAGCGGTTGATGGATCATCACCCGTGAGTGTGGTAAGCAGTATCGCTTGCCCTTGGCGCCTGCGGCAAGCAGCAATGCACCCATGCTGGCAGCCTGACCAACGCACATCGTGCTGACATCCGGCTTGATAAACTGCATGGTGTCGTAAATGGCCAGGCCCGCGCTCACTGAACCGCCGGGGCTGTTGATATACAGGTTGATATCTTTTCCCGGGTTCTCGGATTCAAGGTAAAGAAACTGGGCAACAATCACGTTGGCTGTGTGGTCATCAACCGGACCTACCAGGAAGACCACCCGCTCCTTTAACAGGCGCGAATAAATGTCGTAGGCCCGCTCTCCACGGGGAGTCTGTTCTACCACCATCGGTATGAGGTTCAACGCCCGTGTTTCAGTATTCATACTTTTTCAGTATTCATTTTTGCTGACCTGCTGCCTGTGTTGCTGCATCGATGGCTTCCCGGAAGCTCATGGATTTATCTGTCACTTTAGCGTTATTGACAACCCAGTCAACCACCTGGTTCTCCAATACGGAATTTTCTACCGCCTGCAACATACGCTGATCGCTGTAATACAGCTGTACCACTTCACGCGGCTCTTCGTAGGTCTGCGCTATTACCTCAATGGCTTCACGCACCCTGGCACCATCAATAACGATATCATTCTGCCGTGCCAGTTCAGCCAGCAACAGACCGCTGCGCACGCGTTTCCTGGCAGGCTCCATGAAGCTTTCCAGCATTTCTTCCGTTACTTCAATCTCTGCGCCACGCAATATCTGCTTTAACATGTTATGTGCTTCAGTGGTGACGATGCTTGCAGGCACCTCCATGTCTTCATGCATTTCCAGCAGACGGTCAGCCAACTGTGTTTTAAGCTGCGTATTTATTGCCTGGCTCAACTCGCGTTCCAGGTTGCTGCGGATTTCGCCGTTGAGTTCTTCGGCATCACCACTGCTGACATCGAATGACTTGACAAATTCCTCATCAACATCGGGCAAAGAACCTTCCTGGACCCTGGCCAGTTCCAGCACAACATTGGCTTTCTTACCGGCCAGCGCAGCTTCGCGATAGTCAGCTGGAAATTCCAGCTTGAGGTTCTTTTCATCACCGACCGACATTTTTCTGACTGCTTTTTCCAATTGGTCGAATCCGGATTCACCCAGGATAACGGCCAGGCGGTGTTTGCCTTTCTCCGGCACCCTGCCTTGCTCGGTTTCTGCAATGTATTCAACCAGGGCCTGATCACCTTCACCGGGCTTGCGGTCAACATCCGACCAATTGAGCTTTTGTTTCCTCAGTGTCTCCAGCATTTCAGCGACATCATCGTCGTTGACACTCACATCCGGTCGGTCTATAGCAATATCAGCAACCTTGATCGGCGCCATTTCCGGAAAAACTTCAATGATCGCATTGATCTCAAGGCCAGTCTCATTATCCAGCACCGGCACTTCTTCCAGCCTTGGGGCTGCAGCAACGCGTAGTGATTCCTGCTCGATAGCCTGCTGCAAAGATGTCTGGGCGGTTTGCTGGATGACTTCCTGTGTCGCCTGGGGGCCATAGCGCTGGCGCAACACACTGAACGGGATACGGCCCGGACGGAAACCTTTGAGCTTTACCTGCTTGCCGATCTCACGTAGCCGCGCATCAATCTGCTGCTTAACCTGCTCGGCAGGAACCAGTATTTTCAGCCGCTTTTCGATCGCGCTGGTGCTTTCAACTGAAACTTGCATGCGTGCTGTCAACCTCTTGCTGATGTCTTGTCGTACCCGTGGTGGCGGGTTTCATGGTGCGAAAGGGGAGACTCGAACTCCCACGGGTTACCCCACTGGATCCTAAATCCAGCGCGTCTACCAATTCCGCCACTCTCGCAAAACGTTGTCCGAACTGATATTCCATCGGGAGTTAAGAAGTTTTTCCTTAAAGTGGTGGGCCATCTAGGACTTGAACCTAGAACCAATAGATTAAGAGTCTACTGCTCTGCCAATTGAGCTAATGGCCCGTTAGCCAATGCAGGCCCTTCGCACCTGCTTGAAATATGGGGTGGACGATGGGGCTCGAACCCACGACCGCCGGAATCACAATCCGGAGCTCTACCAGCTGAGCTACGCCCACCATTGTTACCTTTTGCCTGCCACCATTATACCAAAAGTATCAACTGGCGCGCCCGGCAGGTCGCTCCCGGCCGTCCTGGCCTTCGCGACACCTGCACATCCATGTGCAATGGACTCGAACCTGCAACCCTCAGCTTAGAAGGCTGATGCCCAAATCATCAATATGACCCAGTTGAGCGCACAGCTCAATTGGATAGAGCATTCTGCCCGCCCGGTTCTACGTTGGCGCGCCCGGCAGGATTCGAACCTGCAACCCTCAGCTTAGAAGGCTGATGCTCTATCCAATTGAGCTACGGGCGCTTCGTCTGGTCTTTTAAAAATTGGTCGGGGTGGAGAGATTCGAACTCCCGACCCACTGCTCCCAAAGCAGTTGCGCTACCAGGCTGCGCTACACCCCGAAACCGGTTAACTTACCGATGTTACGGACTTCGCTAATTTGCGTCAATCCATTTGCACCGACCGGGCAAGCAAAAACCCAATAAATTCAAAAGGCCACCCAGCAATAGATGGCCTTAAAAGTTGCGTCAACAAGCTACGTTACAGCCTGCAGCAAGTCAAGGCGGCGATGTTACGGATTTAGCCAATCTGCGTCAATCCCTTTCCACAAAAAGTGCTGCAGAAAACCTGCAAATTCAACGCCCAGCCAGTGCCAATGGTCTTAAGCCCGAACAATCAGACTGTCGGTTACCCGGCGCAGTTCCGCAATACGTCGCGTGGCGAGAGCAGAGTGTTGCTGTGCCATTAACATGACCGGTTCATCCCGGGTCAGCTTCACCACCGAGTTGTAAAACACAAAACTCCGGTCGCAGTCCGTACACAGGCGGCGCAGCGCAGCAGTTGCATCCAGGGTTTCTGCCAGGATCTGTTCACTCCAGGATGTTACTTTCTGTAACGCCGTGGTCACCCGGGCACCCGGCGGATCACCTGCGTGCAGCGCTTTTTCACTGACAGACAAGGATCCCCGGGTGCTCGCGGCCAGGCTGTCGAGTTCCGGAAACCTGCCCCCGGCTAACTTGAAAAGATGCGCCAGGTATTGCTCGATAACAACGATTATTGCCAGCAAGTCGGGGATGCCGTCAATGACACCGGGGTCAATTCTTGATTTGGAAACCTGTCGGGATTGCGCATGCCAGGCGCGGCGACGCAAGGCACGCAGCGATGCCGCATGGTCAAGCTCTGCACGCGCCAGGACCTTGGCGTGGTGACAAACATCGGCAGCATGACTGTCAGCGGCTACATAAGTATAAAAAAGGAAGGCGCGCTCCTTATTATGCGCGGCAAAAGCAAGCGCTTTGTAGGGTGTGCATCGATGCGGGTTCCTGGCCTGGACATCGTAATCGGTCTCAACGCCGGGATCTTTCCAGCTGACAGGCGTGGCGTCAGCATTGATCACTATGCCTTCGAGCGAAGCCCATTCTGTTATTTTCTTTGCATACCCCTGTTCTTTGGCGACCAGCCTCTCGAACACGGCAGCGGCTTCGTCATTGCCGTGTTCACGCATTTTCAAGGCATGTTCCGAGTAGCGCCGGATAGCCTGACGCACGGCGGCCAGTGCAATCGACAGGAGTTCTGAGGTTGAATCTATATTCGTATTAAACATAGTGACGTCCAACGGGGCCAGCACGCTGTTGACCCAGTATATTGAAAACAACCCCGCCTGCAGTTGACCTGAAACAATATGTCACGCACCATTCCACCATACAGTCTGCCAAACAACAATAGCCCGCTGGGGGGACAACTGAGTAGTGACTCACGCAGCAGCCAAAATATATCCGGGTTTCCGGTCAGCCATTGTTGCCGTTGTTTCGATTGTGATATTGCTGTGGTCTGCCGGGGCAACAACTGCTTCGACCGCGGCGGAATACGAGTTACTGCGTTTCACCACGATGAGGTCAGCCGACGGGGTGTTCCCCGGAGCGGATCAACTGGGTAATATGCTGGGTGCCCCACCGGTGATAGAGGCTCTCAGTGGCGGTGAGCTCATCGGCTATGTGTTTCTCAATTCCGATTTTGTCAATTCAACCGGATACTCCGGCAAACCCATTCACCTGCTTATTGCCATCGATCTGGATGGCATCATCCGCCAGGTACTGCTGGTGGAGCACCACGAACCTATCGTCCTGATCGGCATCCCGGAGAGCCGAATTGCCGGCATGCTTGATAATTACGTGGGACTGGACATCGGTGTCTATGACCGCAATACGCAAGGTGAGCATCAGTTCGACGCGGTCACCGGTGCGACTGTGACCGTCATGGTAATGGACGATACCATCCTGCGCAGTGCGATCAAGGTCGCACGCCGGTTTGGGCTGAGCGGCGTTCAAGCCGTGCGCAAGCAGTCAGGCCCTGCGGCCACGGTTAATATGGATATTACCGAACCAGTGGACTGGTCAACACTTCTGAGTGATGGTTCCGTCGCCAACCTGAAACTGACACTGGCACAGGTCAATGCAGCCTTTGAGAACTCAGGAAATACCATTGCTGCAGCCCGTGCCGAACAGGGCGACCCCGCAGAAGCATTCATTGATCTGTACGCAGCCGTCGTCTCTGTACCCGCCATTGGTCTGAGTGTACTGGGTGAACGCGAGTACCTGAACCTGGTTAAACGCCTGCAACCCGACCAGCATGCCATTGTCCTGGCCGGTAATGGTCGTTTCTCCTTCAAGGGCTCGGGTTATGTGCGCGGCGGGATTTTTGATCGATTCAAAATTACTCAGGGCGACACAGCGATACGTTTCCATGATTACCAACACAAGCGCCTGCGCAGAATCGCAGCCGATGGTGCACCGGATTTGAAGGATGTCGATATTTTCCGTATCCCCCCGGAACTTGAATTCGATCCGACAGCAGCCTGGCAACTTGAGCTGCTGGTGGGACGCGAAATCGGCCCGGTCGAAAAGGTCTTTCTGACCTTTGACCTGGACTACAGGATACCGGAAAAATACCTGCTCTTCAGCGCGCCGGAACCCCTGACAGCAGCCGCAATGCTAAGGGCAAAGCTCGGCCTGCCGGATCCGCTGGCGCAAGATGCCCCATTATGGATGAAGATGTGGGTCCTGAAGCTGCCGGAAGTCATCATGTTGCTGCTGGCGCTGGCCACCCTGACCCTGATCTTTTTCTTCCAGAACTGGCTGGTCAAACGCCCCGTTCTGACCGACCGTATTCGTATCGGTTTCCTGCTCTTCACGTTGTTCGGCATCGGCTGGTACGCTAATGCACAACTCTCAGTTGTGAATATCCTGGCTGTATTTAACGAGCTGACCAGTGGCTTCAACTGGAGTTACTTCCTGATGGAGCCGCTGATATTCATTCTATGGGGGTCTGTTGCCGTCGCCTTGCTGTTCTGGGGTCGCGGAGCATATTGCGGCTGGCTGTGTCCTTTCGGCGCCCTGCAGGAATTACTCAACCGCATTGCCAAGCTTGTGAAAATTCCGCAAATCACCCTGCCCTGGGGTCTGCACGAACGTCTATGGGCCCTCAAGTACCTTATTTTCCTCGTGTTGCTCGGGTTCTCGTTCCACTCGCTGGGGTGGGCCGAGCGGCTGGCCGAGGTTGAACCCTTCAAGACCGTAATCATTCTGAAATTCGTACGTGAATGGCCGTTCGTACTGTTTGCTGTCGCGGTCATTGTGCCCGGGCTGTTTATAGAACGTTTTTATTGCCGTTACCTTTGCCCGCTTGGCGCGGCGCTGGCAATCCCCGGAAGGCTGCGTATGTTTTCCTGGCTCAAACGTTATAAGGAATGTGGCACACCCTGCCAGCGGTGCAGCAAGGAATGTATGGTTCAGGCGATCCATCCGGAGGGCGACATCAATGTCAACGAATGCCTGTATTGCCTGCATTGTCAGGTTGTTTACTCGGACCAGCATGCGTGTCCGGTTATGATACAGAAGAGATTGAAACGACAGCGGGCAACTGCGGTCAGATCCAGAAGCAGCAAGAGAGACATCGAACAAATTATTGCGGATCTCAAGGCAGAAAAAGAGACAGCAAAAGACGCTTCCTGAACAGGGAGCCAAAATTCCTCCTCACAAGCGTGAGGTAACTTCAACAAGGATATCAATGATGACTGACGATAAACTACACAAAAAGGGTATTTCCCGACGCGACTTGCTGGGTAATTCAGCAAAAATCGTGGCGCTCACCAGTTCCGGTGCTCTGGCCGGGTTGACGGGTGGCGCGCTGCTTGCGCCGGCAACGGCCAAAGCAGCTGCCTCCGACAAGTCCACTGTGGCTCCGGGCGATCTGGATGAGTACTACGGATTCTGGAGTAGCGGCCAGGCCGGCGAAATGCGTATCCTGGGTATTCCCTCCATGCGCGAGCTGATGCGTGTACCGGTCTTCAACCGTTGCAGCGCCTCCGGCTGGGGCCAGACCAATGAGAGCCTCAAGATTCTCCGGGATGGACTGACACCGGAAACCCGCAAGTATCTTGACAAGCATGGCGAGGTCTGGATGAACGGTGACCTGCATCACCCGCATATGTCGTTTACCGACGGCACCTATGACGGTCGTTACCTGTTCATGAATGACAAGGCCAATACACGTGTAGCACGGATACGCTGCGATGTGATGAAGTGTGACAAGATCACCGAGATACCCAATACATCAGATATTCATGGCCTGCGGCCACAGAAATACCCACGTACTGGTTATATCTTTGCCAACGGTGAACATCGTGTACCTATCCCCAATGACGGCAGCATCCTGGACGAGCCGGAGAAGTACCACGCAATTTTCACTGCCCTCGATGGCGACAGCATGGAAGTTGCCTGGCAGGTCATGGTCGACGGCAATCTGGACAACTGTGATGCGGACTACCAGGGTCTGTATGCCTTCTCCACCTGTTACAACAGTGAAGAAGCGGTAAACCTGGCCGGCATGATGGCAAACGAGCGCGACTGGGTCGTGGTTTTTGACCTCAAAGCGATCGAAGCCGGTGTCAAGGCCGGCGATTTTGAGAAGATCAGCGGCGTACCCGTACTGGATGGACGCAAGGGCTCCAGATACACCCGCTATATTCCGGTTCCCAATAGCCCGCACGGCTGTAATACCGCCCCGGATGGCCGTCACGTTGTCATCTCCGGCAAATTGTCGCCCACCGTGACTGTCATCGACGTCAGGCGTCTGCCGGATCTGTTCAGGGACAAGATCAAACCACGCGATACCGTCGTCGCTGAGCCGCAACTGGGCCTGGGCCCGTTGCACACCGCGTTTGACGGCAAAGGCAATGCCTACACGACACTGTTCCTGGACAGCCAGATAGTGAGCTGGAATATCCAGAAGGCCATTGATGCATATGACGGCAAGGATGTCGACCCGATCATTGACAAGATCGATGTTCATTACCAACCTGGTCACAACCACAGCTCCATGGGCGAGACCAGGGAAGCCGATGGCAAGTGGCTGGTGTCACTGAACAAGTTCTCCAAGGACCGTTTTATCAACGTCGGACCGCTAAAACCGGAGAACGAGCAGTTGATCGACATCACCGGTGCCAAGATGGAGTTGGTACATGACAGCCCGACCTATGCGGAACCACATGATTGCGTCATCGTGCGCACCGATATCGTCAACCCGAACTCAATCTGGAAAAAGGATGATCCCATGTGGGCCGAAGCCACAGCCCAGGCCAAAAAGGATGGCGTTACCTTGTACACCGATTCCAGGGTGATCCGTGACGGCAACAAGGTGCGTGTCTACATGTGGTCAATCGCGCCCAGTTTCAGTATGGAGAAATTCACCGTGAAACAGGGTGATGAAGTCACACTGTATGTCAGCAACAACGATACCGTCGATGACCTGACACACGGCCTGACGATCACGAACTATGGCATTGCCATGGAAGTCGGTCCCCAGGCAACTTCATCGGTGACTTTCATTGCCGATCGACCGGGTGTGCACTGGTTCTACTGCCAGTGGTTCTGTCATGCGCTGCACTTGGAAATGCGTGGCCGTATGCTGGTCGAGCCGGCCTGAGTACAGGGATATTCGTGACGCTATGTCCGTAAAGGTGAATCGGACACGCCCGCTGAGCAGCCAATGGCTGGTCAGCGGGCTGTCTGTTTGTGCCCTGCTGCTTACCCCTCTTCTTGCGCTGGCAGAAGTCGTGTCCGTGCCGCCGGGCCGGCATACGCTGCAGCAGGCAGTAGTCGCCGCCAAACCAGGTGATACGCTTGAATTACAAGCAGGCATCTACTTTGGCGAAGTCGTTATCAACAACCCTGTGTCCCTGCTTGGACGCGCGGGCAGCGTGCTCGATGGACGGGGTACAGGCCATGTTATCCGGGTCAATGCACCGGATGTCATTATTCGGGGCCTCACACTGCGTAATTCAGGCAACAGCCTGGACACCGAGGACAGCGGTATCTATGTAACTGACCAGGGCGACCGGGTGCTGATTGAAGACAACCACTTTGAAGGCAACCTGGTCGGCGTCTATCTGAAAGGCCCAAAAAATGCGGTAGTGCGCAGAAATGTCATCGTCGGCAGCCAGTTTTACCGTCTCAATGATCGCGGCAACGGTATCTACCTGTGGAACAGCCCGGGCTCCATCATCGAGGACAACGATATCCGTTATGGCCGTGACGGGATATTCGTGATCACCAGCAATCACAATACCTTTCGCAACAATCGCCTGCGGGACCTGCGTTATGCGATTCACTATATGTACACACATGACAGCGAGATCAGCGGCAATTTCTCAAGCAGGAATCACTCGGCCTGGGCATTGATGTTTTCCGATCGCCTGACGGTGACCGGCAACCGCTCGGAAGGAGACCGTGACCGTGGGTTATTCCTGAATTTTGTCAATTATTCTTCGATCAGGGATAACCATGTATCCGGTGGTGTGGAAAAATGTGTGTTCATTTACAACGCCAATATGAACACGTTCAGTGGTAACCACTTTGAAGGCTGTGACATAGGCATTCATTTCACCGCCGGTTCAGATAAAAACCAGATATTCGGCAATGCATTTATCGCCAACCGCACCCAGGTCAAATACGTCGGTACACGCCATATTGAATGGTCGCTCAATGGCCGGGGTAATTACTGGAGTGACAATCCGGCCTTTGATCTCAATGATGACGGCATTTCGGACCAGCCCTACCGGCCTAACAGCATGGTCGACCAGATCGTATGGAAATACCCGGCCGCCAAATTACTGCTTGGCAGTCCGGTGATGCAGATTCTGCGCTGGGTGCAGTCGGCGTTTCCTGCCATTCACCCGGGCGGTGTACGGGACAGCGCGCCGCTGATGCTGCCACCAAAATCTCGTCATTCCGGCGAAGGCCGGAATCCATCTCCCAGCAAGAACAGCCATAAAACCTAAATAATAAATCATGAATACAACCCAAGCTATTGAATTATCAAATGTTGACAAGCGCTACGACAAGGCCGTGGTTATTGACAGCATTAATCTCCGGGTTAACTACGGGGAAAACTTCGTGCTGGTCGGTCATAATGGCGCCGGCAAGACAACCATAATAAAACTCATGCTGGGTCTGACGCAGCCCAGTGCCGGCCAGGTGCTGGTGATGGGTGAAAACCCTGTCAACCGGTCGTTTTCTGCCAGGCGCGGTGTGCTGGGCTACCTGCCTGAGAGTGTTTCTTTTTACCCTCACATGACGGGTTTGGAGTTGCTCAGCTATTACGCGCGTCTCAAAGGTGTGCCCAACACCGAGGTGGGCAAATGTCTTGAACAGGTAGGCCTGCATGCTGTAGCTACAAAACGCCTGCACACTTACTCCAAGGGGATGCGCCAGCGACTGGGACTTGCCCAGGCGATACTCGGCACGCCGGAATTGCTGTTCCTCGATGAACCGACCACGGGGCTGGATCCTTCATTGCGGCGCGATTTTTACCGCATCATCGGTGCTCTGCGCACCAACGGCACCACGGTCGTGATTTCGTCGCATTCCCTGAATGAAATCGAGTCACAGGCTGACCGTATCGCACTCATCAGGAATGGCAAACTGGTGGCTTGCGGCAGTCTCGAGGATCTCAGCAGGCAGGTGGGCTTGCCGGTACGCACCCGGCTTGCTGTCGCACCAGGCCATCTGGCCCGCGTCACGGAACAGCTTGAGCGGCACTTCCGGATTGACCAGGTCAATGCCCACAGTATTGACCTGGTTTGTCCGCTTGATAAAAAGATATCGATGCTGCGGCATATCGCAGACCTGGGTGACGCGGTGCTGGACATCAGTATGACTGCGCCCAGGCTGGATGAGATTTACCTGCATTTCATGAACGGGGAAAAGCCGTGAGCCAACCGCAGCACACGATATCGATACTGGCCGCGAAAGAGATCCGCGACGGCATACGTAACCGTTGGGTTGCTGCGACCATACTGCTGCTGGGCACTTTGGCACTGACGCTGAGTTTCCTGGGCTCGGCGCCGACCGGGGAGCTCAAGGTGGCAGCGCTGGAAGTCAGCGTTGTCAGCCTGACCAGCCTGAGCATGTACCTGTTACCCCTGATCGCATTGATGCTGTCATTCGATGCATTGGTCGGAGAGTTCGAACATGGCACGATGCTTCTGCTTCTGACTTATCCGGTAGAGCGCTGGCAAATCATCGCCGGGAAATTCGCAGGACATTCAACCATTCTGCTGGTGGCCATCCTGATTGGCTACGGCACTACACTGGCTATCCTCATCCTGGGTAACGATGGCGACACGACAGGCTGGCAGGCTTACGCAGCCATGATGGCCAGCTCTCTGTTGCTGGGTTGCGTGTTCCTGGCGCTCGGCTACCTGATCAGCTCGCTGGCCAGCGAGCGCGCCGTTGCAATCGGTGCAGCAGTTGCCGCCTGGCTGGTGCTGGTGGTGTTTTACGACCTGGGTCTGCTTTCCGCACTGGTGCTCGATGAGGGTAGATTCATCAGCGAAGGATTATTCTCAGCGCTGATGCTTGCCAACCCGGCTGATGCCTACCGCTTGTTCAACTTCGCGGGTTTCGAAGAAATTGGCCGGCTGGTGGGTTTAAACGACGTTGATAGCGGCCTGGTGGCGCCGCTGGTATCCATGGCGGTTTGGGTCGTTGTGCCGTTTTTACTGACCGTGGCGAGGTTTCATAAGCGGGAGTTGTAAAAATTCAGTTCTGCAAGACTCATTTCACCATACTGGTTTTCGGGCCTAGAAGTCATCGTCAACTACCTGGTTTCTACCACGACCTCTTGTCATTCGAATTCTCCGGGCCATAAAAAAAAACGACTTCCTGAATTTGGAAGCCGTTGTGCTTGGCGGTGGGTACAGTCTGCAGGTTACCTTGTTCCCACTTGCGACTTCCATTGATGGATTTTTCGAATAGTCGGGCCTAGCGCTGCCTTTGCTTTATCTAAGTCATAGGCCTTTTGTAGATTCATCCAAAGTTCAGGGCCGGTGCCAAAGAACCGGCCAAGACGCAAGGCCGTATCTGCCGTTACATCGCGTTTACCGCGAACTATTTGTGATATGCGATTTGGCGGCACATCAATCTGACGCGACAATTCTGTGGGACTTATCCCGATTTCGTCAAGTTCATCCACCAGGAACTCACCGGGATGGATTGGCTCTCTAGTCATGACACTCACCTATACCTTTCAATATTTTCCATACTCGCCTAGTGATAATCCACGATTTCCACTTGATGAGCACCTTCATCCCATGTAAAGCATACGCGCCACTGCATGTTCACTCGGATGCTGTAGCTACCTGCCCTGTCACCGGATAATGCCTCAAAGCAATTACTCGGCAAAGCCTTTAAAGCTGCAAGTGTTTCAGATGCATCCAGGATTCTGAGCCGCTTTTCAGCCTGTCTTTTAAAACCAGAGAAAGCGGGCACTCGAACACCATTAAACAAGCGCTCCGTCTTCTTGCATTTGAAACCTTTAATCATCCGCTATCAGTGTACAAATAGACGATTGACGTCTATCGTCAATATAGCACTGAGTACCAACATGGTCAAATTGGAGTGGAAATCAACATAGCCAAAGTATCCATGATCAGCGATTACCTGTCTGTAGGCAAAGTATTCTCATTTTTGTAGGGCACATTGACAAAAAAAAGGGCTGGGTTGAGCCGGCCCCTAATCCTTAGCCTCGAATACAGTACCTATTGCCACAGTGGATCTACCTTTAAATCATATAGTGTATGTTTTAAAATACATTACTATCGAAAATGACAAAGCCACGCACTTCGGTCCTTTGGGTCCGCTCGCAAGTCGAGCTCATTCAAATTCGCTCCTGGCGTAGTGTCGAACTCTTGTCATTCGAATTCTCCGGGCCATAAAAAAAACGGCTTCCTGAATTTGGAAGCCGTTTTATTGTTTGGCGCGCCCGGAGAGATTCGAACTCCCGACCGCCCGGTTCGTAGCCGGG
>ENA-OSCG01000082-OSCG01000082.1-marine-sediment-metagenome-genome-assembly--contig:-NODE-82-length-17181-cov-9.214644_pt1 | contig 17181 bp, 14 predicted proteins | sample MGYA00237880_ERZ529332 | MGnify/ENA primary metagenome ERZ529332 (study PRJEB26373, sample SAMN05710708) | marine sediment metagenome | biome: marine; feature: ocean trench; material: sediment... | reverse complement strand
GTTACCTCCCTGCGGGCGAGCCGGGAAGCGCTTGTCCGTGGCGTTGCACCTCTTGCCAAGGACCAGCCATTACCCGCGAGGTGCGCCTTGCGGTCAACCACTTCCCAACTCGCTGAACTCGCAGTTATCACATTGAAGGAGCACTACATCGTTCCGGAAGATTTCATCTTGGCGATGATTTTTTTGGCGACCCCGCTGGCGGCGTCCTGTCTCCCGATGTCTTTGGAGCGTGTGATCATGCTCCACTTGGCGCGGTCATCGATGATATCGAAATAGGTTGTTTCGACGTAGATGTAATTTTCCCCGGCATAATAGCCGCTGTCTTCACGCACGGTGTAGACATTTGTATAAGTGGGTGCAAACCAGCCATAGCCATAGCCATAAAAGCCTGAATCCACCTGCGCGACATAGTAATCAGACCGCTCCAGCGGTTCACCTTTCCCGCCGCTGGCGATGAACACGACGATAATGGCGTCCACGCTCGCCGCCTTTAAGGCAGGCTCAACGCGTTGGCGCGATAAACGTCCGGCTAAACCGGGAATGTCGCTGGAAACCAGCGCATTGCGCCCCGACTTGCGCATTACGCGCACAATTTCCTGCTCGATGGTCAGGCGTTGCAGCGCTTCCGGCATCATGGCGATCACTGCGATTCGTTCGCGTTTGTCTATCTCGTTCCTGTCAGCTTGCCACTCAGAGACCACCCTGGTCGATTTTATACAACCACCCAACAGCAACACAACAACCATTAGCACAAGGGATCGCTGGCAAATTCGGATCATTCCAATATCCTTCTCAAAATTCTGGTTTCTGACAGTAGTGGGCATTCTACCGCTATGTGGAGGATTTGCCGATAGTCAAATCAAGTTCTTCGGCACGATGGCAGGCAACCCAGTCTCCGTTTTCCATTCTTCTCAAGGCGGGTACTTCCAGTTCACAGCGTTTGACCACATACGGGCAACGGCCATGGAATACACAGCCTGCAGGCGGATCCAGTGGCGACGGCATATCACCCGTCAGCCCGGTATCGCTTGCTATCCGGGCGAGCCTGGGATCGGGCACCGGCACTGCTTTTATCAACGCGCTGGTGTAAGGGTGCAAGGGCCGCCTGTAAAGGGCCTTTTGGGTAGAAATCTCCATCGCCCGGCCGAGATACATAACCATCACACGATCGCTGATGTGCCTGACCACCGACAGGTCATGGGCAATGAACACCAGCGAAAGATTCAGCATTTTCTGCAAATCTTTAAGCAGGTTAATAATCTGCGCCTGGATGGAAACATCCAATGCACTGACCGGCTCATCACAGACAACCAGCTTTGGGTTCAGCACCAGGGCGCGGGCAATCCCGATTCTCTGGCACTGGCCGAGGGAAAACTCATGGGGGTAACGGTTTACCTGGTTGGGTAGCAAACCCACCATTTTCATCATGCCGCGCACACGCTCATCGACCTGCACCCGGGCAATCCTGGGGTAAAAAGTCCACAACGGCTCGGCAATGATGTCGCGTACTGTCATCCTCGGGTCAAGTGCGGCCAGTGGATCCTGGAAGATAATTTGCAAATCCTCGCGTTTTTTGCGCAAGGCCTCTTCATCCAGCTTGCCCAGGTCTTCACCCAACCACAATACTCGCCCGCGACTGGGTTTTATCAGGCCCAGAATGGCCCGCGCCAGGGTTGATTTGCCGCAACCGGTTTCGCCCACGATGCCAAGCGTTTCCCCGGCATTCAATTCAAAGCTCACACCGTTAACCGCTTTTAAGGTATATGTCCTGGCCTTGAAAAAAAGGCCCTCGCGCAGTTTGAAATGCACTGCCAGGTCCTGCACCCTGAGCACCCTGTCATTCATCAACCTGGTCCAGGAAACAGCGCCATGTATGGCCTTGCTCATCACGCCGCATCGGCGGCATTTCACAACACGCGTCATGGGCTTGTGGACAGCGCTCCCGAAAGCGGCAGCCCGCGGGCAACGACAACAGGCTCGGTGGGTTTCCGGGTATAGCCTCAAGCCCCGTGTCCCCGGGCTGGTCCAGTCGCAGCACAGATTTCAGCAATCCCCTTGTATAGGGGTGCCTGGCTTGATAGAAGATTTGCTCGACCGTACCACACTCGACAGCCTGACCCGCATACATTACCAGCACCCGGTCGCACAGGCCGGCCACTACACCAAGATTGTGGGTGATCAGGATGATGGCCGTATTCGACTTGGCCCGCAATTCCGTCATCAACCGGCTGATCTGGGCCTGCACCGTCACATCCAGAGCCGTGGTGGGTTCATCGGCGATCAACAAGTCCGGCTGACACAAAAGGCCCATGGCCACCATGACGCGCTGGCGCATGCCACCGGAATACTCGTGCGGATACTGTCGAATCCGGCGCTCGGGGTCGGCAATGCGCACCGCTCTTAACATTTCAATCGCATGACCGCGGGCCTCGGCCTTGTCCAGCCCCTGGTGATGCATAAGCACCTCGATCATTTGTTTCTCGATCCTGAGGTAGGGATTAAGGGATGTCATGGAATCCTGAAAAATCATTGCGATTTCTTTGCCGCGCCGTTTATTCAGATCTGCCACATTCATTTGCAGCAAGTCCTTACCCTTGAACAGGGCCTGGCCGCTGGCCTTTCCGTTCTCGGTGAGCAGGCCCATGACCGCCATCATGCTCTGGGTTTTGCCGCAGCCCGATTCCCCGACAATGGCCAGTGCATCACCCGCATCGATCGAAAAACTGAGCTTCGAAACAGCATGCACTTCACCATCATGTGTTTCGAAACTCACATCGAGGTCTTTTACTTCAAGCAACGTCACAGGTGCTCCTTCAATGTGATAACTACGGGTTCAGCGAGTTGAAGGAGCACTAGAGCCGGTCCTTGGGATCCAGCGCATCGCGCAAACCATCACCAATATAATTAAAACAATATAAGGTCACGGTCAGAAACACTGCCGGTACGATCAGGGTCCAGGGTGCCGATTCCATGTCCTGGGCACCATCACTGACCAGCGCACCCCAGGAACTCATGGGCTCCTGCACACCGAGCCCGAGGAAGCTCAGGAAAGATTCGATCAGGATGACTTGCGGAATGGTCAGCGTGACATAGATAATCACCACACCCATCAGGTTTGGAATAATGTGCCGCCGGATTATGTTCCAGGGGGTTACGCCACAGGCTCGTGCTGCTTCGATAAACTCCATGTTTTTAATACTGAGTGTCTGGCCGCGGACAATGCGCGCCATATCCAGCCAGTTCACCGCGCCTATGGCTACAAATATCAGCACGATATGACGGCCGAAAACGACCATCAGCAGAATCACAAAAAACAGGAAGGGCAAGGCATAAATGATATCTACAACCTGCATCATAATACGGTCTGCCGTACCACCAAAATAGCCGGCGATCGCGCCGTAGCTGACACCGATAATCAAGCTGACCAGCGTTGCCACCAGGCCAACCAATAGTGAAATCCTGCCGCCTTCCAGGGTGCGAACCAGGATATCCCGCCCGACCGCATCGGTGCCAAACCAGTGACCGCTGCTGAAGCTGGGCGGTGAGGAAGTGAAATCCCAATCCGTAAAATCCGACTCCCAGGAAATCACCATGGGGCCCACCAGAACCAGCAGAATCATGCCGCCCATGATGAATGCACTACAGACAGCAGCCCTGTTTTTAAGCAGGCGATACCAGGCGTCTTCCCAGGGCGACCGGCCCTTGAGGTCACGGACACCCAGCGCCGCTTCAAAAGGATCGAAGCTGGAGTTGTCAGTGCTTTTCGTCATAACGAATCTTCGGGTTCAGCCAGGCGTAGATCAAATCCACGATAAAATTCAGCACGATAATCAGCACGCCATAGAAAATCACGACACCCATTACCAGCGTGTAATCACGGTTCAAAGCGCCGGTAACAAAGTAGCTGCCAAGACCGGGAATGGAAAATATTCGTTCGATAACGACCGAGCCGCTTATCAGGCCGGCAATGGCCGGGCCCATGAACGAAATGACGGGTAACATCGCCGGTTTCAGCGCATGGCGGCGAATCACCACACTTTCCGGTAGTCCTTTGGCACGCGCAGTACGGATAAAATTGCTGTGCAGCACTTCAATCATGCTGCCCCGTGTCAGGCGGGCAATATAGGCTGTAACCGGTAATGAAAGCGTAACAACAGGCAACACCATACTGGCCAGGCTCCAGTCCCAGCCCCCTGCCGGCAACCAGCCGGTATAGACTGCCAGCAGCAGGATCAATATTGGAGCAATAACAAAATTGGGTACAGAGATACCCAGCATCGCAATACCCATTAGCGAATAGTCTACGCGGGTGTTTTGTCTCAGCGCCGCAGCAATTCCCAGCATCGTGCCCATGATAAAAGCCAGCAGCATGGCCAGCGTACCCATCGTCAATGATATCGGATAGCTCTGCGCAATCAACTCGTTGACGGTCCAGTCTTTGTATTGAAAAGACGGGCCAAAATCCAGCACCGCAATCTGACCCATGTAACGGAAATACTGCTGTACCAACGGTTCATCCAGATGGTACTTGGCATTCAGGTTCGCTTCGATTTCCGGCGGCAACAGTTTTTCCGAATCGAACGGGCCGCCAGGAGCCATCCTCATCATGAAGAATGTTACGGTGATCAACATCAACAGTGTCGGCACCAGGCCCAGCAAGCGCCGCAGGATATGCCTCAGCATGCCTGAATCATGGGTCATTCGCGCGCCTCTTCCACAACTGCTTCACCCTCAGCTGCGGTCTTCAGCAGAAACATATTTTTACTGTAGTGATGATCCATTATGTTGCTTTCCCAGCCTTTCAGGCGGGGACTGACCAATCGCTTGGTGACATAGGTGTAAACAGGTATGAACGGCAACTCCGACAGCAACATGCGCTCAGCTTCAAACATCAGCCGCCGACGCCTGGCCGGAATACGCTCCGAGGTTATCTCTTCCAGCAGGGAATCGTACAGTTCATTTGAATAACCGTAATCATTGCGGCCATGGCCAGTGCGGAATAACTCCAGAAACCCATAGGGGTCGGCATAATCACTGATCCAGCCAGCCCGGAATACTTGTGTCAGCACCTTCTGTTCGCGATTTCGCAAAAAAACCTTCCAGTCTTCATTGACCAGCGTGGCTTGCACACCCAGGACCTGTTTCCAAAGCGAAGCTGCTGCCAAGGCCATTTTCTTGTTGTTTCCACCGGTGTAATAGCGTATTTCAAAACGCAGGGGCTTGTCTTGTGAATAGCCGGCTTCGGCATACAGGCGCCGGGCCTCTTCATTACGCTCAGCCTGGCTCCAGCTTGCCCACGCCGGCAGAGGTGATACGAATTCACCAATACCAGGTGGTACCAGCGTATAGGAAGGCTGTTCACCAAATTGAGTAACTTTTTCCGTCAACAAGTCCCGGTCGAGCGCCAGCGCCAGCGCCAGCCTGAGATCAGGATTCTGGATGAAGGGTTCGGTTAACACATTGTAGCCAAAAAAATACGAGCCCAGCCACGGGCTGATCACCAGCTCGGCAGGGTAGTGTTTTTGCAGCCACTTGAATTGATTGCTCGGCACCCCGTAGGTCCAGTGCAGTTCCCCGGCCCGGAATTGCTTTGACGCGGCCGACTGATTTTCATAGGGGTAATAGAAAACCTGCTCCACAATAACGTTGGCTGCATCCCAGTAATTTTCGTTCTTAATAAGCTCAATACGGGACCGCAGCACCCAGTCTTTGAGCACGTACGCACCGTTCGATACCAGGTTGCCAGGACGGGAAAACGCGGAGCCGTGCTCCATCACGCTCAGGCGGTGGACCGGGTAGGTTGAAGAATGGTTCAACAAGCCGAGAAAGTAGGGTGTCGGTCCCTTCAGGTTGATCTGCAATATATGTTCATTGATGGCGGTAACCCCGAGCTGCTCCGTGGGCAGCGCACCGGAGAGCACCTCCGCGGCATTGGCAATCGGCAACAGTACTTGTGCATAATTGGACGCAGTTGCGGGTGAGGCGCTGCGACGCAGACCGTAGACAAAATCTTCTGCGGTTACCGGATCGCCATTTGACCAGCGGGCTTCACGACGTAAATAGAAAGTATAGGTTTTCCCATCCCGGCTGATGTTCCAGCGAATGGCTGCACCAGGTATAACGCGGCCCTGCGGCGACTCCGCAGTCAGACCCTCAAACAAATCACGCAAAATGTGTGCCGCCGACACGCCTTCGGCCAGGTGTGGGTCCAGGGTTGCGGGCTCCTCACCGTTGTCCCGATGCAGTACCTGCTCCAGTGCCAGTACGGCTGGGTCCGGGCGGCCATCTTCTGTCAATACCAGCTCAACTGAAGTGGCGTGCCGGTCAAGACTGCCGGGCAGACGTTCCTGGTCGTCATTGCCGCAAGCACCGAGCAGTATTGTACAGACTACCGGTATCAGGAATTGATGGTGCCGGATCACAGTTTTTTGCTTTCCATTGCCGTCAGCAGATTTCTCTTTTTCATCGGTTTATTGTTTAGTAAAGCTTCCAGCGTGTATCTTAACGGCCTGACAACTGTTGCCGACCCAAAAGCATATATAATACATTATCGTTCCTTGCATCGAGCAAATTGGGCCTCCATCACATGACCTGGCAACTGTTGCCAGGCCCCGGCCCGTTCCTGCCAAAATCAACATGGAGTGTTTCAATTGGAAGCAAACCAAACCCGACTTGAAAACCGCCGGCAACTGGTCGAATATCTTGAAGCAGGCTGTAAGCCCAAGCCTGAATGGGGGCTGGGCACAGAACATGAAAAATTTGGCTTTACCATTGATGATATGCGCCCGCTTCCCTATGAAGGCAAGCGCAGCATCCGTGCAATACTCGAAGGTCTTGCCGGCCAGTTCGGATGGCGGCCGGTCGGGGAGCAGGGCAAAATTATTGCTCTGCGGGATGACACAGGTGCATCCGTTACACTGGAACCCGGCGGCCAGTTGGAGCTTTCCGGTGCCTTATTGGATAACGTACACCAGACCTGCGATGAAGTTTACACCCACCTGGCCCAGGTCAAAACCATTGCAGAGCCGTTAGGCATCGCCTTCCTCGGCATGGGTTTTCAGCCCAAGTGGGAGCGCAAAGACACGCAATGGATGCCCAAAGGCCGTTACCGCATCATGCGGGAGTATATGGACAAACGCGGCAGGCTGGGGCAGGACATGATGAGCCGGACCTGCACGGTGCAGGTTAATCTTGACTTCGGTTCCGAAGCCGATATGGTGAGAAAATTCCGGGTGGCGCTGGCCTTGCAACCGGTCGTCACGGCGCTGTTCGCCAATTCGCCTTTTGTTGACGGCAAGCCTTGCGGGTATCTCAGTTACCGCTCACATGTGTGGGAAGACACCGATCCGGACCGCACCGGTATGCTGCCGTTCGTATTTGATTCATCCATGGGCTTTGAGCGTTATGTCGATTACATGCTGGATGTGCCGATGTACTTTGTCTATCGCGATGGTCAGTATCTCGACGCTTCCGGCCAGTCCTTCCGCGACTTCCTTAATGGCGCCCTGCCTGCATTGCCGGGTGAAAAACCCCTCACTCGGGATTGGGAAGATCACCTGACGACGGTCTTTCCCGAGGTTCGTCTCAAGAAATATATGGAAATGCGCGGTGCCGACGGCGGCCCGTGGCGGAAATTATGCGCCTTGCCGGCTTTCTGGGCGGGGTTGTTGTATGAACTCCCGGTACTGGATGCGGCCTGGGACCTTGTTCGCGACTGGAGCACGGAGGAACGACTGCAACTGAGGGCAGATGCACCAAAACTGGGGCTAAACGCGATGATACGCAACCGGACACTGCAGTCACTGGCGCTCGAGGTGCTGGAAATGGCGTCCAATGGCCTGGCAGCGCGCAACCGGCTGAGCGCATCAGGTGAGAATGAAACCGGGTTTCTCGAGCCTCTGTTTGTGAGTGCCCAGACAGGGTTGACACCGGCGGAGAAAAAGCTGGCACGTTATCATGGCCGCTGGAATGAGTCGGTTGACCCCGTATTTAGTGAGGATGCTTACTGACCGTCTGGGGTTATTCCGTTTTCCAGATGACCAACCGCCACTCTTCCTTGTTTTTGGAGCTGTGGTCTAAACCAACATAATAAGTTTTTCCTGCTTCGAAATCTGCTTCCAGATCAGGAACAGCATAGGAGTTTCTGCCACGTATTACCGGGCAATTTCCGATATTAATGATGGCTCTGCCATTCATGGAATGGGTGCCCGCATCCAGCTTGAACCCTTGTTTGGGCACATTGCTTAATTTTCCATCAATTTCATTAATGACAACGCTTGCGATGCACCGGGCGGTGCTTTCATTTTGAGTAATGATTTGTGCCTGGCCCGTTTTGTCAGCCCCCGTTTTGTCAGCCATTATGTAGCCCGGCAACAGGGCCACGCTTAATAATATCAGCACTGATTTTCTCATAACAATATCTCCAGTCCACAGGGTTGAGATGCCTGAAGCATCATTGTTTCCGGCAATCTATTCTACTTTCCAGACAACCAGCTTCCAGTTATCACGATTTTTGGACTTGTGGTCATAACCAATATAATACGTCTTGCCTCTCCATCGAAATTCGAACGGGCCGTTCAATTGCTGCATTAATAATATGTGATAGGCACTGTAGATGCAGCAAGTGACTGATCACCGTCAATAAACATCGATTTCAGATACAAGACTATATGCTTGCGCATGAACCATAGCTGAATGGTGGCGCATTGTCAGATTGGCAACTTCAGGTCTTTGTTGATTGCCAGCATCTGTTGTTTAAAAATGTTCTTGATACGCTGCAGCGCTTCTTCGCTGTCTGCTTCAAAGCGTAAAACCAGTATTGGCGTGGTATTGGATGCACGTACCAAACCCCAACCGTCAGAAAAATCTGCTCGTATACCATCGATTTTATTGATTTTGGCATCAACAAATCTGGCCTTTTCCTGCATTTCCGCTACAAAAGCATGGTTTTCCCCCTCTTCCATCCGGACCTGCAGCTCGGGTGTACTGACACTGTTTGGCAGGCTGTTGAGTACTTCCTGTGGATCGCGTGCATCTGCTGCCAGGATTTCCAACAACCTCGCAGCTGCGTAAATGCCGCAATCAAAACCATACCAGCGCTCCTTGAAAAAGAAATGTCCGCTCATCTCACCGGCAAACGACGCATCGACCTCTTTCATCTTATTCTTAATCAGCGAATGGCCGGTCTTGTACATCATGGCTTTGCCGCCAGCCGCTTCAATCACCTGGTGCAATTGGCCGGTACACTTGACGTCATAAATGATGGTCGAGCCAGGCATCCTGCTCAGCACGTCTTTGGCGAACAACATCATCAAACGATCGGAATAAATGATCTGGCCATCCCGTGTCACTACGCCCAACCTGTCAGCATCACCATCAAAGGCCACTCCAATATCTGCTTCCATCAGCCTGACCGACTCAATCAGATCCTGAAGGTTTTCCGGCTGGCTGGGATCCGGATGATGGTTGGGGAATGTGCCATCAACTTCATCAAATAGCGGAATGACCTCGGCGCCGATATCACGTAACACGTCGGCCGCACACACACCACCAATGCCGTTGCCGCAATCAGCAACTACCTTCAGTGGCCGTTGCAGCTGGATATCAGCGGAAATTTTTTCCCGGTACTGGCTGAGCACGTCTTCCCGGCTGACGTTACCTTTGCCCACCCGCAGATTGCCGCTTTGTATGCGCTCATACATGCCGGTAATTTTCTCACCGGCCAGCGTGATGCCGCCGATCAGTATTTTGAAACCGTTGTAATCCGGTGGGTTGTGGCTGCCGGTAATCATCACACCCGTGCCATTGCCCAGCTCGTAAGCAGCGAAATACAACACACCGGTGGGTACCGCACCAATATCTACAACATCACAGCCAGTGGAAGAGATGCCTTCGATCATACCCGTAACAAGATCCGGCCCGGAATCCCTGCCATCCCGCGCCACGATCACGGGGCCGGCATCTGCCTCCAGCGCAAGACTGCCAACAACCTGGCCAACCTGTCGTGCGATTTCTGCATCAAGGGTCTTGCCCACAATACCGCGGATGTCGTAGGCCCTGAATATACTTTCCACCAACTCAACCGGTGGAAGATCCAATCTGCGCGGCAAGCTCGGGTGCTCCAGGTTAAAGCCAATGTCCGGCAGATTGACGGCACTCAGGCCGCCATCTGCGTCAATGCCATTTTGTTTTTTGGGCCTGCCCTCCTGGTTGTACACATCGGGTTCCGCGTCATCGCTTGCCGGGCTCTGTTTCTGCTGCCCAGTCTGCACCGGGTCTTCTTCCGGCTCTTTCGGTGGCTGGTAAGGCCGAAACTTCACCAACAGACCCAATGCAAGCAACAACAGGCCCGCAGCAAATAACACAAGATACACGAAGCCCCCAACACTGGAACCCCCGTAAGTCTGTACAACACCTATCCGAAGCAATGCCCCCGGCACGCGCAAATAGACCAGATGTTGGGCAGCAGAAGGTGGGCCTTCAGGATTTACAATTTTGGTTGGCGCGAACCTGCCATTAATCTGGTCCAGTGCAAAAATGCCCGGCTTTGGTGAAGACGCATTAAAGACGTCCGTTATGGCAGCCAGCTTGACCTTTGCCAGCAGGTAAGCTGCCGGGGATTCAACATCACCAATCCGCACTGCCATGGCCAGGTAAGCCGCATCGCCTTTACCATGAACCTGTACCGGTGCCAACCCGTCTTGCTGGGCCGCCATCAACATATCCAGCACCGCATAGCCGGAAGGGCCCATGTCATCGCCGCGAATTCCGCTGAGGTTTGGCTCAAACAGGGTGACTTCAATCAGATGCGGAATGCGGCCACTGACATACTGCCGGAGATTGGGTAGCTTTTCCGGGTCCGCGGCCACAATGGCCGCCAGTTCCTGTACCTGCGGGTCTTCCAGCACACGGCGGAAGTTCTGAATAGCACCGCTGACCTGGCTGATAGTCTGTTTTGCCCCCTCGAGCACTATATCATTGTCTTTTTGGCTGTCACCTCCGAGGAAAAAGAGACCGGTCAACAACCCCAGCATTGCAACGCCAGGCGCAATCAATATCATCGGATTCAGCCGTTTAAGGTCGGGTTTTTCCAATCCGCCAAACAGCTTGCCGAGCCCGCCTGAATCTGTTTTCTGCTTAATATTCTTCATTTTTGACCCGTATGTCCAAACCCACCATCACCACGTTGGCTGGCCTCAAATGACTCAACCACTTCAAACCCGGCCATCACCACGGGGACAATAACCAACTGGGCAATCCGCATGCCCGGTTCAATTTCAAATGCCCTGTCTGAGCGGTTCCAACAGGAAACATAAACCTGCCCCTGGTAATCACTGTCAATCAGGCCTACGAGGTTACCCAGCACGAGACCGTATTTGTGGCCCAGCCCTGAACGCGGCAGGATGATCGCAGCCAGGCCAGGATCGGCAATGTGCATGGCAAACCCGGTTGGAATTAACAGAGTTTCTCCGGGATGGACCGTGGTGTTTTTGTCTACACAGGCTCGAATGTCCATGCCGGCTGAACCACTGGTTGCGTGTTCCGGCAATGGAATTTCTTTGCCCAGTCTTGGGTCAAGGATTTTTAACTGGATGGCTTTGAGCTTCTGCCCGGTGAATTCTTGGCCTTTGGGTCTCTGATTTTCCAATTGACATCCCTTTTCTTTGCAACCGACATCATAGCAAGCCTTGGCGCGCTAGCCTGCATATTTCACCAAGGCGGACGACATAATGAACGTTATCATTTCAATTGAAAGCTTTACATGACATTTTGGCGATTTCCTGAAGTTACAGTTTGTCCTATCCGGTTGTGCAGTGTCGTCTTATCGGAGCCGGAAGCGGCGTTGTCCTACAAATACTATCGTCAAGCGCCAATATACACAGCCTGCCAGCTGGTTCAGGATTACGGCCATACAAACAAGTTGACCGGAAGATGAAATCCAACAAGCCGCGACCATGCCAAAACCACGATTTCCCACAAGCACAGCTGTTTGAGCCTGGCTCACTATCTGACGCAGAACTGCTTGCACGCTTATTCCACGCCGGCACCACCAAGGGGCAGGGCGAGCATCGGGCCGAAGAACTGTTGCAATCTTTTGGTGGGCTGCGCGGTCTTCAAATCGCAAGCCGCCTGCCACCGAGCGAACGCGAGGGACTGGATGACTACTCGGCGGCACAACTCCGGATAGCACATGAACTGGTCCGCCGGCAATTGAAGCAGTCTTTGCAACGCGGTGTTTCGCTAACCAGCCCGGCTAAGACCATGGAATACCTGCAAACCGTGCTGCGCGACCGCAAACGTGAAATTTTCACCTGCCTTTTCCTCGACACACGACACCGTGTTATCGCCGCAGAGGACCTTTTTCAGGGTTCGATCGATGGCGCCTGTGTGTATCCCAGGATAGTTGCGGAAAGAGCGCTCAGGCTCTCTGCCGCCGCAGTCATCGTGGCACACAACCACCCCTCCGGGGTCAGCGAGCCGAGCCTGGCGGATCAGGCAATCACCCGCCGGTTGAAGGATGCGTTGCTGCTGTTGGAAATCCGCTTGCTGGACCATTTTGTGGTGGGCGATGGCCCACCGGTGTCCATGGCGTCAAGGGGAATGTTATAATAAATAAAGTGGAATTACATACCGCGATGATATCGATTCAACGGAATTTGATTGCATATCCGCTGGCTTTGCGGTATAAAGTGCGGCTCATTTTTAATAGTACAGAAACGGTAAAATCCAATGTCCAGAGTTTGTCAGGTTACCGGTAAACACCCAGTTTCCGGAAACAATGTGTCGCACTCAAATGTAAAAACCAAGCGACGCTTTTTACCCAACCTTCACCGCCATCGTTTTTGGGTGGAAAGTGAAAATCGTTGGGTCCGTCTGCGTCTATCCACCAAGGGATTACGCATCATTGATAAAAAAGGCATTGATGCCGTTTTGACCGAAATGCGTTCACGCGGCGAAAAGGTCTGAGGAGCATACATCCATGGCAAAATCAGCACGTATTAAAATCCGCCTGGTATCTTCTGCCGGCACCGGCCATTTTTACACCACGGATAAAAACAAAACAAACATGCCTGCAAAGATGGAAATCAAGAAGTATGACCCCGTTGTACGTAAGCACGTGATGTACAAGGAAGCCAAAATTAAGTGAAAGAACCCGGCAAATAATTGATCCTGGGTTCAATCGCTGTACTGTAAAAGAAGGTTTCCCCACGCGTCTGTTTTTACCGACCAACCGGGCTTGATCCAGGCCGTTGCTGCTGTTTCAACCAGGATCAACGGCCCCTGCAGAAGCTTGTCCATTTCGAGGCTGTTTCTTTTATACAGCCGCACTTCGCACCCCAGCCCTGGCATGAACACCCGTTCAGCGGCGCGGGACTCCTGCGCCCCCTGTTGAAAGTCAATCGAAGCCAGCGCAGCGGGAGCCCGTGCACTCAGGCGTACATTTACCAACTCAACCGGGTAAGGCAGCCGCATGCCGCTGGCCCTTGCATGTGCCAGGTGAAAACCCTCTTCATGCTCACCACCGGCAAACCAGTTAATGCTGATGGTTGCGCTTTGCCCCTTGTAGCGCAGCTCAAGCTGGCGCATGAATACGATACTGTCCGGAGCACATCCTTCATCCTGCAATTGCGCCCTGGCATCTGCTTCAAGCAGCTTGAATCGTTGCCCGATATCCTTGTCTGCCAAACTGGCCAACGGCAAAAGCACAGCCTGCGATAACTCCCTTCCCGGCTCGCTGACCAGCATGCCCAATGCAGACAGCACACCGGAACGAACCGGAATAACCACCCGCTTCATGCTCAGCAATTCCGCCAGATCACATGCATGCAGTCCGCCGGCACCACCAAAACACAACAGTGTGTAGTCCGCCGGATTATAACCACGCTCAACAGAAATCACCCGCAGGGCCCGTGCCATGTGCTCGTTGGCCATCTGTATCACACCACGCGCTGCATCGAGCACATTGCAGCCCATGTCATTTGCCAGTTTGGTCATGACGGTTTCTGCTGCACTGATATTAAGCGGCAGGTAGCCGCCCAACAATGTATTTGCCGGTATGCAGCCCAGCAACAGATTTGCATCAGTGACTGTTGGCTCTGACCCACCCTGGTCATAACAGGCGGGACCCGGGCGGGCACCTGCAGACTCCGGCCCCACCAGCAACATACCGGCCGCATCTACTTTCGCGACAGACCCCCCGCCCGCACCGATGCTGTGGATATCCACTGAGGGAACTGACACTGGCCAGCGCCCAAGCCGACTCTGCCCGGTCAATGGGATTTCACCATTGAGCAGGGCGACATCCGTCGAGGTTCCACCCATATCGAAACTCATCAGTTGTTCATGACCGGTCTGCTTGCCGATACTGCGTGCCGCTGCCAGCCCACCGGCCGGACCGGACAACAGCAATCGAACCGCCTGCTGCGCGGCCTGGTCGGCTGCAATGGTCGTGCCTGCACTTTGCATGACCGCAATGCGGGCCTTCGGCAAGCGGTTTTGCAGCCGCTCAAGATAACGTGAAATGATCGGGCCCACACCGGCATTCAACCAGGTTGCGATGCCTCTTTCGTATTCCCTCACTTCCGGCAACACGGTGCTTGAGCAGGAAACAAACCACCTGTCACCCAGCGCTTTGGCAATGCGCTGTTCCTCCTGCGGCTGTAAAAAGGAAAACAACAGGTTGATTGCCACCGCCTCAACATCCAGGGTCTCCAGCCGGGTTTTGAGCCGGACCAGTTCTTCATCACTCGCCTTGTTGAGCAGATTGCCGTCAGCAACTATGCGCGTAGATACTTCCAGACACAGCGACGCAGGTACCGGCGGCTGGATTTCAGGCTGGCGGAGTTGATAAACATGCTCGCGCTCCTGCCGTCCCAGTGACAGCAAATCAGCAAACCCTGTGCTGGTTACATAGGCGACCCGGGCACCTTTACCTTCCAGCACTGCATTGGTGCCGACAGTCGTGCCGTGGATGATCTGCAAGGCCCGGTCCGTCAGGCCAAGTTGCCTGAGGCCCTCGACAATGGGGCCGGATGGGTCGTCCGGATCGGAAAGCACTTTGCACTGGCGCAGACAACCACCATTCGGGCCATCATCCAGCACCACGATATCGGTGAATGTACCCCCCGTATCAATGCCAACCAGCATAAGATGATTCATATGTGCAGATGCTAACATCGCTGGTTTACAATGTCGGCTGATTCCTGCGGATTCCCCCCATGCCTGAACTACCAGAAGTTGAAACCACGCTCAGGGGCATTCAGCCTTACCTGCAAGACCAGCGAATCACCCGCGTTATTGTGCGTGACCCGAGGTTGCGCTGGCCGGTACCCAGGGAGGTCAGGAAGGCGGAAGGGCAACGGGTTATCAAGCTGCGCAGACGCGCCAAGTACCTGCTGATTGAGTTGCAGCGGGGTGGCCTGATCATACATCTCGGCATGTCCGGCTCGCTGCGTGTATTAACCGAATCCAGGGCCGCGGAGAAACACGACCATTTCGATATCGAACTTGAAAACGGTACCTGTCTGCGTTTCACCGACCCGCGGCGTTTCGGTGCGTTTTTGTGGGTGGACGACAAAGTTGACTCACACGAATTGCTGAGCAAGCTTGGCCCGGAACCCTTATCTGATGATTTCACAACTGATTATTTATACCGCCGCTCACACAAACGACGCGTTGCGATAAAGAATTTCATCATGAACGGCCACATCGTTGTGGGTGTGGGCAATATCTACGCTTCTGAGGCACTGTTTATGGCGGGCATTCACCCACAACGAGCCGCCGGCAGAATCTCCAGGCGCCGCTACGAAGCTCTGGTCACTGCAATCCGTGACGTACTGACCCGCGCGATCCAGCAAGGCGGCACAAGCTTACGGGATTTCGTCAATGCAGACGGCGCTGCGGGTTATTTCGCCCAGGAACTGCTGGTTTATAACCGCGCCGGTAATAGCTGCTTCCAGTGCGGTGCACCCATCCGGCAAAAAGTCATTGGGCAACGGTCCAGTTATTACTGCCCCGACTGCCAGCATTGATCCATGGTGTCTGGCATTATGCTACCCATCACCACCAACTACCTTGAGAATCCGGTTTGAAAAAAGCTACCCAGGCAATACACGCAGGCACCCGCCGCGACATAAACCTGGGTGGCCTGAATACCCCGATGTTTTCATCCAGCGCGATTGAGTACCTGGACGATTCCGAAGTCCGCTATCCGCGTTATTTCAATACCCTGAACCACGATGTCGTGGCTGAAAAAATGTCCGTGCTGGAAGGGGCCGAGGCGGGTCTTGTAACGAGCTCCGGCATGGCGGCCATAGCCTCGATCCTGTTTGGCTTGCTCGGCGATGGTGATCATGTAATTTTTACCCAAGGGCTTTACGGCGGCACCCACGCACTGATCGTCAATGAGCTAAAACGGTTTGGCATCCGTTACGATTTTGCAGCGCCTGACATTGCGGCAATTGAACAGATGACGCGTCCTGAAACGCGCATGATTTTTGTCGAGTCGCCGGGCAATCCACTACTCAGCATCGTAGATCTGGCCGCTGTTGCAGAATTCGCCAAAGCACGGAAAATCACTTCTGTCATTGACAACACCTTTGCCACGCCCATCCTGCAGAACCCACTGGCGCTTGGATTCGATCTGGTCATGCACAGCGGCACCAAATACCTCTGCGGCCACAGTGACCTGTGCTGCGGTACTGTCAACGGCCCGGCAGCCCTGATCAGCAAAGTGCGCAACCATGCCGTCAACCACGGCGGCTGCCTGAATGCCCAGGACTGCCATCTGCTGGAACGCAGCCTGAAAACCCTCGAACTCAGGGTTCACCGGCAAAGCAAAAACGCCGGTATCCTCGCCAGGCAACTGGATCAGAACGAACAGATTCGCCGTGTTTATTACCCCGGTCTGGAAGCCGACGCCGGACACCAAATTGCCAGCCGCCAGATGGAGGGTTTTGGCGGTATGCTTTCATTTGAGTTAGGTGGCGATATAGATCCGGTCGGCTATCTGCGGCGCTTAAAGCTGGTGATCTGTGCCGTCAGCCTGGGTGGCGTAGAGACCACGATCTGCCAGCCGGTGGCCACCTCACATCAGAAAATGCCTGAACCGGAACGGCGACGCCTCGGGATCACTGCCGGCTTGCTGAGGTTGTCCGTGGGCATAGAAGATGCGGGCGATAT
>ENA-OSCG01000081-OSCG01000081.1-marine-sediment-metagenome-genome-assembly--contig:-NODE-81-length-17236-cov-8.358303_pt1 | contig 17236 bp, 15 predicted proteins | sample MGYA00237880_ERZ529332 | MGnify/ENA primary metagenome ERZ529332 (study PRJEB26373, sample SAMN05710708) | marine sediment metagenome | biome: marine; feature: ocean trench; material: sediment... | reverse complement strand
CTGCATCCGTTCCTGTTCCACTTCCGGGAACTGAAAGCCATGCAGGCTAGCTACGCCCTGCACAGTGCTGAAAACAGCTACCCAATAGTAGGTATTTCGGGGTTTCATGCAGCAAATGAACCGCCTGCCACAGCTTTGAGAGCCTCTGGAGGATGTGCCAGCAACGGATTTTTGTGTCTGAACAAATGCCTGATGTGGCAACCGGCGGTGTATATCTAAAAATTACAAAAAAATTTTACAGCAACCCAATCCAAGCAATTCCTGTAAAAATAGGGTAATTATATGAATTTATATAAGTATGTATCTTATTGATTTGATTGGTGCCGACAAGAAGATTCGAACTTCTGACCTACGCATTACGAATGCGCCGCTCTACCAACTGAGCTATGCCGGCACCGAAGGGCGGCAAGTATATGCAAATCAGCGCGCTGCGACAACAAGTCTGAACTACATCTTTTCCTACAAGTACTTCAGATTTCACTGACAGATCGTAACAGTGGTTTGCTCTGGCGCGATGGCCGCACAGCACGGAAAATGATGACTCGTATTTGTTGGGGGAACACATCGTGTCTGGATTGCGAATCGGTAAGGCTGATAACAGTTCCGGTTTCAGCCTGCTGGAGGTCCTGGTCGCCAGTACCGTGTTTTCCCTTGGACTCGCCGGCCTGGCTGCCCTTCTGCTGACCAGTATCAATGGCTCTGCAGAAGCCAGGCGGGAAAGTTTTGTGGCCGTGGCAGCCGCAAGCCTGGCAGAACAAATTCGCCTGAACCCGGTCGCTTTGAATCAGTATTTGAACCCACCGGAAACTATTTCCAGAATCTGCATGGGGGGCGACACCTGTTCTCCTGAGCAACAGGCTGATTACGATTTCAGGCTCTGGCAAATTGAACTTGCGGATGCCATCAAGCATGCCAGGGGGCTGGTCTGCCATGATGCGACACCTATGGATGGTGTCGATGGGGACGACCAATGCGATGGCGCCGGCCCCCTGGTCATCAAGATATTCTGGAGCGGGCCTGGCAATGGCATCGACCGGGACAGCAGCCAGCGCCTCAGTCTTCACCGGTTTACGCTGGCGGTGTCCTGACGTGTTTGTTCTCAAGGCCCACAAAGGCTACTCACTGATGGAAGTTCTGATCGGCGTTTTTCTTTCCAGCCTGCTGATAGCCGGCATAGTACAACTGGTGGTGGCAAGTGTTTCAGCTTACCGCCTGCAGTTGAGCCTGAGCCAACTGGAAGAATCTGGTCGTTATGCCCGCGATGTGCTGATCTCACATATTTCCCAGGCTGGTTACCGACCACAGCCATGGGAAAACCAGCTTCAACTGCCCGCGCTGACGAATGAAACGCTGGATGGCAGCTCAAAGCCAGGTGACCAATTGGGTCTGCAGCGCTGGTCCAGCCACAACTGCTATGGAAATGAAAACCCGGTCAGGGACAGCGATGGCCAGGCGGCCTTTTACTTAATGCAGGCGCGGTTTCGCGTAAACACATCTAACAACCTGGCCATCACCTGCCGTTATGGACCTGATGCCTCTCAGTTAACCACCCAGATTAATAATTTCGGGCTGGTCGAGGGCGTTGAGTCCATGCAGGTCCTGTTTGCCGAAGACCGGGATGGCGATAAAATTGCAGACCGCTGGGTCACAGGCCAGGCATGGCAGCGGGAGAGCGATATCCGCGCAGTCAAGGTCGCCTTGTTGCTGTCGACCAGTAGCCCATTTGACCAGCCGGCCAGTGGACAAATCACCTTGCTTGACGAGACCATCACCCCCCCTGGAGACGGACGCTTGCGCAGGGTCAGTATATTGACTGCTGCCATTCGCGGTCGGCTGAAATGAATTCTTTCCCCACAGGATGCAACCCGGCAAAACCCCAGGCAGGAATGGTGCTGCTGCTGTGCCTGCTGTTTTTGACGGCACTGACCCTGCTTGGCCTGTCTGCCTCAGCTGATGCGGTGTTACAAAACCAGCTGGCCGCAAATCTGCAGGAATCAGAACGCACAAAACAAGCAGCACTTGCTGCACTCTCATGGGCAGAAGACTGGCTGCTTGACCTGCAGGGCCCAGCCCCGGAATCCTGTACGACACCCTGTGAAGGTTTCAGACTTCACCCGGCTGGTGATTTACCGCCACACCCGGAATTCGAAGACTTGTCCTGGTGGCAGACCCAGGGCTACGAGGCTGGTGTTGATCCACTCACCGGAAACCGGCTTGTAACGATTGGCGCCAGCAGCATAGATCCTCCCATGTGGGTCATTGAAGTCCTTCATGAACGACCAGCCGCTGGTGACGGCACAACAGATTCACCAATAGATGCGTTGGCAGATCCCCCGGCAGATATTCAGGCCTGGTATCACATACTGGCGCGCGCAAGCGGACAAACAGACAGCGTCATATCGGTGGTTGAAAGCATTGTCACAAGATCCTGGCTATCCGCTGAAGAGTCATCCGATGAAAGCACCGGCAGCGCTGGCAAAGGCCGCGTATCCTGGCGGGAACTACGCTGATGGCCAGGGCGAGGGGCATGACCCTGATTGAACTGGTTATCGTGGTCGCGGTGATGGGCATATTGCTGGCCCTGGCCGTCCCCGGTTATGCCAGCTACATGTTGCGGGTACACCGCACAGAAGCCATACGCTTGCTGTTGCAGGCCTCAATGTGCCAGCAGCGAATTTATGCCAGCCGCGGTCGTTACGACACCAGCCAATGCCAGCCGGTCTCTGCGCATCAACGTTACCTTATTACCTATACCTCACCGGATACTCAGGGTCGAAGCTACCTTGCCATGGCCACGCCACAAGGCACACAGCTTGATGATCCCTGTGGCAGTTTATCGCTGGATCAGAACGGAGCGAAAGGCATCGGCGCGAGCAATATAAGCGTAATGAAGTGCTGGAGCGGTCGCTGAAGCAAATCAGCCAGAACGAATCATCCGACGGTTTTTATACGCAATTCCCTGGGTAGTGCAAATTCCATGTTTTCAACCATACCGCTGATTTCGCTGACGTTCAGCGCCCCTTGCCGCTGTAGCTCCCGAATGACGCCCGCAACCAGGCTTTCCGGCGCGGAGGCACCCGCTGTTACGCCAATAATATTTGCCGCCTCAAGCCATTCAGGCCGTATATCCCCGGCACCATCGATCAGATAGGCCGGCACGCCCTGCTTTTCTGCCAGTTCACGTAAACGGGTGGAGTTGGAGCTGTTGGCCGACCCCACAACCAGCATCAGATCGACATCGGTTAACAACGTCTTGACGGCGTCCTGCCGGTTTTGAGTGGCATAACAGATATCATCGCGTTTGGGTCCGGTAATCGCGGGAAATTTTTGCTGCAAAGCGGAAATTACATCCTCGGCATCATCGACAGACAACGTGGTTTGCGTGACATAAGCTAAATCCTCAGGGTATTCAACGGTCAGAAAGCCTACGTCCCCGGTTGTTTCCACCAGGTAAATTTTATTATCGCGCGGCGGAGCCTTGTACCACTGACCCAGCGTGCCTTCCACTTCAGGATGCCCTTGGTGGCCGATCAATACGACATCACGCCCGGCTTTACAGTGTCTTGCAACCTCCATGTGAACCTTGGTTACCAGTGGACAGGTCGCGTCAAAAACCTTCAGTCCCCGCTGCGAACCCGCCTCGCGAACATCTTGCGAAACGCCATGAGCACTGAAAATTACAGTCGCGTTATCTGGCACATCGTCGAGTTCTTCAACGAATACCGCCCCCAATCCCGTCAGTCTGTCCACCACGAAGCGGTTATGCACGACTTCATGACGAACATAAATGGGCTTGCCAAACAATTCCAGTGCGCGCTCAACGATTTCAATCGCCCGATCTACGCCGGCACAAAACCCACGTGGATTAGCGAGCTGAATGTCCATCAGCCGTCTTCATCAGGCACTGGGGCGGAGGCAAAGAACAAGCCGTCAAGCACCAACAGAATGACACCGCAGGTAATGGCAGAATCGGCGAGGTTAAACACCGGCCAGTGCCAGCCACGATAATAAACATCGATAAAATCCACCACGTAACCATTAATACTGCGGTCGATAAGATTTCCGACAGCACCACCGATAACCAGGCTCAATGCAGCCCTGGTCAGCTTTTCCTTGGCGGGCAGGCGCAGCAGCCATATGACCAGAACCACGCTCACCACTGCAGACAGGCCGGTAAATAGCCAACGTTGCCAGCCACCTGCATCACTGAGGAAACTGAAAGCAGCACCATAATTGTGCGCCAGCGTCAGGTTCAGCCAGGACATCAATTCAACCGGGCGATAAAGCACCAGGGATTGCGTCGCGATTTGCTTGGTCCACAGATCCAGCACGATAATCAGGGTCGAGAACAACAACCAGGCAAATGCCGTTTTGTTGCGGAAATGGCCTTGAAGCTTTTCTGACATCAGGCAATCCTGCGTTCTTCTCCGCTACCGGAGACATTCTCAATGCAACGCCCGCATAACTCCGGATGCGCTAGCGAGCGTCCCACATCTTCACGCTGGTGCCAGCAGCGTACACATTTTGGATGGGTGTTTTTTTCAATCCATACAATGTAATCGGAGGTTTCGTAATGGCCGGTCGGCACCTCGGCCTGATCATCTTCCACGGTCGCTTCCGACACGATCAGTATAAAGCGTAGTTCATCGCCCCATTTTTCCAGAAACTTCCGGCGCTTGTCATCACGCGGCTGAATATGGACTGTGGCTTGCAGTGAACCACGGATTACCTTCTCCCGGCGCAAGGGCTCAATGGCTTCATTAACAGCATTGATCAGCTCGATGGAATCGTGCCAGAAGACTTCATCATAAACACCTTCATCAAAGCCAAACAAGCCATCATACCACTCGCTCATAAACACGCTGTCCTGCCTTTCGCCCGGTATCAGCTTCCAGATTTCTTCAGCGGTATAACTCAACACCGGCGCGATCCAGCGAACCAGGCTCTCCAGTATGTGATACATGGCAGTCTGTGCAGAGCGCCGTGCACGGCTGTCCCGACCGGTTGTGTACAACCGATCCTTGAGGACATCAAGGTAAACAGCGCTCAGTTCCAGGGCACAATAGTTGTTGATTTGCTGGTAGACCTGCATGAACTGGTAATTTTCATAGGCCTGGCTGATCTCATTCTGCATTTGTAATGCCCGGGCGACGGCCCACCGGTCAAACGGCAGCATCTGATCTTGTGCCAGCGCCTTCTCCGGTTCAAAATCATCAAGATTACCGAGCAGGAATCGTGCCGTATTGCGGATTCGGCGGTAGGCATCTGCAACCCGCTTGAGGATCTCGTCAGATACAGTCATTTCCTGGCGATAATCTGCTGCAGCCACCCATAACCTCAGAACATCAGCACCGAGAGAATTCATGATTTTCTGTGGTGCGATAACGTTACCCATCGACTTCGACATTTTCTTGCCGTCCGCATCCACCACGAACCCATGGGTCAGGACCTGCTTGTATGGCGCCTCACCATGCATGGCAACCGAGGTCAGCAAGGAAGACTGAAACCAGCCGCGATGCTGGTCAGAGCCCTCCAGGTAGATATCTGCAGGGCGGCGTAACTCATCACGTTCATCCAGCACACAGCGGTGGCTGACCCCTGAATCAAACCACACATCAAGAATATCCCTGACCTGCTCGTATTCGGTTTCATCAACACCAAGGCGTTCAAAAATATCATCATCAAACCAGCAATCAATGCCGCTGCTCTCGATCAGGTCGGCAGCTTTGTACATCAATGCATTGCTATCGGGATGCAATTCCTCACTCTCACGGTGCACAAACAATGTGATGGGTACACCCCAGGTCCTTTGCCTGGAAATACACCAGTCCGGACGGCCCTCGATCATGCCGCTGATACGTTCCTCGCCCCAGCCCGGAACCCAGCGGATACTCTTGATAGCTTCCATTGCACGGGCTCGCAAGCCCATCTTGTCCATACTGATAAACCACTGTGGCGTAACACGAAATGCAGTCGGTGATTTATGCCGCCAGCAATGAGGATAGCTGTGCCGGAATGGTTCATGGTGCAATAGCGAACCATTCTCCTGCATCAATTCGATGATGGCGTCATTCGCCTTCCAGACAAACATGCCTGCAAACAATTCCGTCGCGGGCAAATACAAGCCATTGCCGCCAACCGGATTGGAAATTGGCAAGTCGTATAATTTTCCAACGCGAAAATCGTCATCACCATGCCCCGGCGCTGTGTGCACCGCACCGGTACCGGCCTCGGTCGTTACATGGCCGGCGAGAATCACCGGAACCTGCCGGGCATAGAACGGATGTTGTAGCAGTTGGTGTTCCAGTGCAGCGCCCTTGCAGGTACCCAGCACTTCAGCATTCTGCAAGCCAATGCGGCTGACCACAGCATCTTTCAGTGCATCTGCCAATACGATCGCCACGGGCTGATCATCCTGCCGGCGACCACTTACCAGGACGTAATCAAGCTCAGCGTTGAGGGCTACGGCCTGGTTTGCCGGCAGTGTCCACGGGGTCGTTGTCCAGATCGGGATACCGGCATTTCCGTCAAAGGCATCGACCGCCAGGGCATCAACGGCAAACGCATCAAACAATGCAGCCTGGTCGAGTGCGCAGAACAGCACGTCAACTGCCGGTGAAGTTTTGTCCTGGTATTCAATTTCAGCCTCAGCCAGTGCCGAACCACAATCGAAACACCAGTTGACCGGTTTAACACCCCGCTGCAGGTGTCCGCCCTCAATAATTTTTGCGAACGCGCGGACCATGTTTGCTTCGTATGCAAATTGATTGCTGGCATACGGGTCATCCCATTTGCCCAGTACACCAAGACGTTCGAATCCCTCACGCTGCAGGTCGATTTGGCGGTTGGCATATTCACGGCATTTCTGTCTGAATGTGCGCGCATCCACTTTGCGACCCACCTTGCCGACTTTCTTTTCAACCTGCAGTTCAATCGGTAGTCCGTGGCAGTCCCAGCCCGGCACGTAGGGGGATCGAAACCCTGCCAGCAAGCGGGACTTGACCACCATGTCTTTCAGAATCTTGTTAACCGCGTGGCCGAGATGAATATCGCCATTCGCGTAAGGCGGACCATCATGCAAAATGAACACGGGCCGGCCAGCCGTATGCGCCTGTATCCGTTCATACAGGCCGCTCTCCTGCCATTCCTTCAGCATCCGGGGTTCGCGGTTGGCCAGGTTGGCTTTCATCGGAAAGGCTGTGACCGGCAGGTTGATCGTGTCTTTATAGTCCATACTTATCTGTGCTTGATTAGCGGTTTTAACTCATGTTACGCAAGGCATTCGCGTGCCAATCGCTCATCTTCCTGCATTTGCAGGACGAGGTCATCAATATCTTCAAAATGTTCTTCATTGCGGAGTTTTTTGACATATTCCACTTCCATTCGCCGACCATACAGATCAGCGTCAAAATCAAACAAATGAACTTCAATAAGGAAGCCTTCACCACCGACCGCCGGCCGTGTACCGAGGCTTGCCACGCCGCCATACCAACCGCTATCGCCGCCACCGCTTTCAGCCCATCGCGCCCTGACGGCAAAAATACCCTGCAGCGGGCTCGGTGACGTAGGCAACGACATATTTGCCGTGGGATAACCCAGCGTGCGGCCCAATTGCCGGCCACGGATGACCCTGCCCTGCATACGATATGGCCTTCCCAACAGCCGCGATGCCTGCGACATATCACCCATCGCCAGGCTTTTTCGGATGTTTGAACTTGAAATCCGCTTGCCGTCAACTTCAATCGCTGCAACCGTATTTACCCCAAAGCCATGTTTCTCACCAGCCCGACGCAGTGATTCTGTGTTACCGAGCCTGGCCTTGCCGTAATGAAAGTCTTCACCGACCACCACATCGCCTGGATCCAGAACATCGACCAGTACCGATTGAATAAACGCTTCAGCACTCATGCCAGCCAGCGCCTGGTTGAAACGCATCATCCAGACAAGATCTATCCCTTCCTTACCCAGGGTCGCAAGCTTCTGGCGCACCGACGTCAAACGCGCCGGCGCGGCATCCGGCCTGAACCATGCCCCAGGCAGTGGCTCAAACGTGACCACGGCAATTGGCCGCCCGGTGTCAGTTCCGTTGGCGGCTGCCAGTAACTTGCAACGCTGGATCAATGCCTGGTGTCCGAGGTGCATTCCATCGAAATTACCGATGGTCACCACCGAGGATTGCAGTATTTTCCTACCCGGATTGTCTCTGATTACCTGCATTGAAGTCCCTGATATCAAGGTATCCCGGAGTCCCCGCATAAAAGTAGCGAATTATAGCAGTCAAGCACTGTTTAACGCGCGCAGCAGGACATAAAAATAACTGCTAATTTGCCCCGCGCAGCAGATCGTGTTTCTTGAGGCCGGCAACCATGGTAGTAAAAAGGTAGGCAATTATGCCAGAAGCAATGGTCAGCACAAGATTTTTGACCCTCAAAGCCGCGTCTGCCTGCAACCAGCTGGCAGTGTCACGGGTCATGAACAACAGTAACGCTCCCATTATTACACTCGCTGTAATGACCGCTGTCCACAGCCTGAACCAGCCATGTTCAGGGACGTAGACTGCGCGCTTTCGGAGCCCGCGATATAACAGCACCGCATTCAGATAGGCGGCTGCCGAACTGGCCAGTGCCAGGCCTGCATGCGGACCTTCGTATCCATTGTGTAAAATCAGACCGACGAATAACAGGTTCAGGACCATGTTGGAAACCATCGCTGCCACCGCAATTTTTACCGGTGTGCTGGTATCCTGGCGCGCGTAATAGCCCGGTGCCAGCACCTTGACCGCGATGAATGCAGGCAGGCCGACAGAATATGCAATCAGGCTCAGCGCAGACATATGCACGTCATGAGCCTGGAAAGCCTCGTACTGAAACAGTGTAATCAGAATGGGCTGAGCCAGCACTGCCAGTCCAACGGCAGCCGGCACGGTAATAATCAACGCCAGTCTCAGGGCCCAATCCAGTGTTGCTGAAAACTCGGCTGTGTTCGCAGCTGCGTGCTTTTGTGACAGGCTGGGAAGAATCACGGTCGCCAGCGCGATACCCAGCACGCCCAGCGGAAACTCCAATAAGCGATCAGAATAATATAACCAGGAGACGCTGCCGGTGATCAGGAAAGTGGCGATAATACTGTCGAACAGTAAATTGACCTGTGCCACCGAAGAGCCAAACAAGGTAGGAACCATCAGCCGCAAGATGCGGCGCACACCGGAGTGGCGCCAGCCCCAGCGAGGGCGTGGCATCAATCCCAGTCGCATCAAGGCCGGAACCTGCAACAGCAACTGCGCAATTCCTGCTGCCAGCACACCCCACGCCAGGGCGGTTACCGGTACCGCAAGGTGCTCCGCCAGCAGCAGCGCCGCCGCGATCAGGGAAATATTGAGTAATACCGGTGTCAACGCGGGTATCAGAAATCGTTCAAAAGTATTCAAAATGCCACCCGCAAGCGCCGTAAGCGAGATCAGCATGATGTACGGAAAAGTGATCCGCAGCATACCGGCAGCCAAGCTAAATTCAGGCCGGTCGTCCGCCAGCCAGCCCGGTGCAAATACTGCCAGCACCAGCGGTGCAGCAAAAACCCCGATCGCCGTCAAAACCAGTAATATTGCAGCAAGCGTGCCGGTAACGTGATCGATCAGGTCACGTAGTGCCGCGCGATCACCTGCGGCTTTGTATTCCGACAGAACAGGAACGAAAGCCAGCGAAAACGACCCCTCTGCAAACAGGCGGCGCATAAAATTGGGAATCCGGAACGCAAGAAAAAAAGCATCTGTTTCGCCACTGACACCGAACATCCTGGCCAGCACGACATCACGGACAAAACCCAGGATCCGGGACAGCATGGTTGCACTACCAACCGTTGCGGTAGATTTAAGCAGTTTCACAGCAATGCTTACCCTGAGTCGAAAAAAACATATAACTTTACCTGTTAAAAGATTGACCCGGTGGAGAAAAACTAAGATACTACGCGGCTAGTTTTTGAACCATTTTTATGGAGATATACCTTGGCCAACAGTTTATCAGCACGCAAGCGTGCACGTCAGGCTGAAAAGCATCGTTTGCGTAACACCAGCCAGCGTTCGCACATGCGCACAACGATTAAAAAAGTACTCGCTGCGATCGAATCCGGCGACAAAAGCGCAGCTGAAACCGCCTACAAAGCTGCTGTTCCTGCCATTGACCGTTCAGTGTCCAAGGGCCTGATGCACCGCAATAAGGCGGCACGGCATAAATCACGCCTGAACAACCACATACGGGATATGTCATCACCCTGAAGTGGATCAAAACGCTTGTCTTGAGTCTCGTTGTAAAGATTACTAAGAAGCCCCGTCAACAGCGGGGCTTTTTTATGCCGAAAATGTGGCGATTCAGCCATCACTGTCGGGCTCAAGCTCCCAGACTTTCTGTTGCTGAACCTCAATTTCTCTCATCTCTTCCAGAGCCTGCCCCACACTCTGCACGAGTTTATCCGTTCCGCTATGCGTAACTGAAGAAATCATGAACCATGGTGACGCCCAGCGCAAAGCCTTCACAACGCGATTGGCAATCTCCTCTGCTTCCGCCTGAACCAGAATATCTGTCTTGGTAAACACCAGCCAGCGCGGCTTGTCGCCAAGGCCAGGGTCAAATTTTATCAATTCCTGTTCCAGCTTGCAGATTGCATCCTCAAGCGGCATGTCATCCAGTGGAGCAATATCCACCAGGTGAAGCAGCAGGCGTGTTCGTTGCAGATGCTTGAGGAATTGCACGCCAAGACCAACACCTTCCGCTGCACCTTCAATCAAACCGGGCACATCGGCAATAACAAAACTGCTGTCCATGCCCACACGAACCACCCCCAGGTTCGGGTACAAAGTGGTAAAAGGGTAATCAGCCACCTTAGGTCGCGCGGCTGAAACCGCGCTGATCAAGGTGGACTTACCTGCATTGGGAAAACCCAGTAAACCGACATCTGCCAGCACTTTCAATTCCAGATGAAGCTGGATATCTTCACCGGCCTCACCCGGCGTAAACTTACGCGGCGCACGGTTGGTCGAGCTTTTGAAATGCACATTGCCGAGGCCACCGCGGCCACCGCGGGCAACCAGCAGATGCTGGCCGTGCTCCGTCACATCACCCAAAAACACCTCGCTCAACGCGTCAGTTACCTCTGTTCCCAGCGGTACCCGAATAGTTATATCCTCACCGTTCTTGCCGTATTTTTCCTGCCCCTTACCCTTCACCCCGTTTTGCGCTTTGAATATCCGCCGGTGGCGGAAGTCCACCAGTGTATTGAGACCGGAGTCCCCTTCCAGGTAGACGCTTCCTCCCTTCCCCCCGTCCCCACCGTCGGGCCCGCCATACTGGATGAACTTTTCCCGGCGAAATGACGCCGAGCCGTCACCGCCCTTACCTGCCATTATGTGAATTGATGCTTCGTCGACGAATTTCATAGGGGTAATTATAAGATATGTGGTGCGGGCATGAAGGCTCCGAGCCCCCATGGATGGGTTCACGGCGGGTCTCAGCGGGTATTACCCGTGGCGCCGCGAACCGGATGGTGCATTTCTTGAAGAATTGATGATATGCCGTGCGAGACAGATAGGCCCTGAGTTCAGGCTTCTTCTTTAACTACGCTGACAAATTTGCGTTTAGGCATGCCACGGTGCTGAAATTTCACCTTTCCGTCACTCAAGGCGTACAGGGTGTGGTCGCGGCCAACACCAACATTGGGTCCAGCATGAAAGCGGGTGCCGCGCTGGCGAACAATGATATTGCCCGCAACCACAAACTCGCCGCCATAACGTTTCACACCAAGATACTTGGGGTTGGAGTCGCGACCGTTGCGCGTACTGCCGCCTGCTTTCTTATGTGCCATGATTCAAATTCCTCTACTGTTAATCTTCGCTTTTAGCTTCAGCTACAGTTGCCGCAGCCGCCGGCTTGGAAACCTTAGCCTTGGAAACCTTAGCCTTGGAAACCTTAGCCTTGGAAACCTTGGCCTTGGAAACCTTCTTCTTCGGTGCTGAAGCAGCAATGCCGGTAATTTCGATGCGGGTAAAATCCTGCCGGTGGCCCATCCGTTTCATATGGTGCTTGCGGCGTTTGAATTTAAGGATCCGGATCTTTTCCCCACGACCGTGTGCGACGATAGTGACCGTTACTTTACCGCCTTCCAGATAAGGTGAGCCAACTTTTACGTCTTCACCTTCACCCACCATCAACACCCGGTCGAGTTCAACCGTGGCGCCTTTTTCAGCGTCAAGTTTTTCGATTTCTAATATATCTCCAGTGGCAGCACGATACTGCTTTCCACCGGTTGCAAATACTGCGTACATGATAGCCACGCTCCGTGGTTTAAAGAGCCCTACAAAAGGGCGAGGATATTAGCGGTTTTTGGGGGTATGGTCAACTGCCCTGACAACGAAAACAAGTAATAGGGTGGGTTATCGCGATCGGCAGAGCTGGCCGTTCCTGCCGGACATGCTCTTTTCAGGGTACCGACCCTTTTTTATTCAAAGAAGGGTATAGTAGGTGGTTTGAAATCGTCTCGGCAGTTTTATGCAAACCATCAAGATTCGCGGCGCCCGCACCCACAATCTGGCCAATGTCGACCTGGATCTCCCGCGCGATAAACTGATTGTATTCACCGGGCTTTCCGGCTCTGGAAAGTCTTCACTGGCATTTGACACCATTTATGCGGAAGGCCAGCGCCGCTATGTAGAATCACTCTCAACCTATGCCCGTCAGTTTCTTTCCGTGATGGAGAAACCGGATGTCGACCATATCGAAGGCCTGTCGCCGGCAATTTCCATTGAACAAAAGTCCACTTCGCATAACCCGCGCTCCACGGTCGGTACGATCACCGAGATTTACGACTACCTGCGCCTGCTGTTTGCCCGGGTAGGCACCCCCTGCTGCCCTGACCACGGGCAACCGCTCGAAGCCCAGACCATCGGCCAGATGGTTGACCAGGTAATGTCCTTGCCGGAAGGCACAAAGATGATGCTGATGGCCCCTGTGGTACGGGGCCGCAAGGGCGAGCACGCGCAACTGTTTAATGAACTGAGGGCACAGGGTTTTGTGCGCATTCGTGTCGACGGCCAAGTGTACCGGGTTGATGATGTACCGGTACTCGAATTGCGCCGTAAACATACCATCGAAGTCGTCATTGACCGCTTTAAAGTACGTCCTGACCTGAAACAACGGCTGGCCGAATCATTTGAAACCGCGTTGCTGTTATCCGATGGCCTGGCTCTGCTGTCACCGATGGATGACAGCGCCACCTGCAGCGGGGCCAACACTGGCGCCATGACGGAGAAACTGCTCAGTTCCCGCTACTCCTGCGTGCATTGTGATTACAGCCTGCAGGAAATTGAACCGCGCATGTTTTCATTTAACAACCCCAATGGTGCCTGCCCGGGTTGCGATGGCCTTGGCGTGGCCCAGTTTTTCGACCCCGACCGCGTGGTCAGCAACCCCCAGGTAAGCCTGGCCGGTGGGGCTGTGCGCGGCTGGGACCGCCGCAATGCTTATTATTTCCAGATTATCAAGGCCCTGTCGGCACACTATGGATTCGACATTGAAGTGCCGTTTGATGAGTTATCTGAAAAACACCAAAACGTGATTCTGTACGGCAGCGGTGATGAGATCATTGAGTTTACGTATTTCGCAGAGCGTGGCACGCAGAAGCGCAGACATCCTTTTGCCGGTGTCATTCCCAACCTGGAACGCCGTTTCCGCGAAACCGATGCGCGCATCGTGCGCGAAGAACTGAGCAAGTATATTTCCCGCAAACCCTGCCCCCAATGCCATGGCCAGCGCCTGAACCGGCAAGCCCGTCATGTGTTTGTAGCCGACACAAACTTACCGACCGTCACGGCCTGGCCAATTTTACAGTGCCTGGAGTTCTTCGATGGACTCACTCTAAGCGGCCACAAGGGGGAGATTGCTGCAAAAATCGTCAAAGAAGTACATACACGCCTGCAATTCCTGGTCAATGTCGGCCTGGACTACCTGACGCTGGACCGTAAAGCCAGCTCATTGTCCGGTGGTGAGGCGCAGCGCATTCGACTGGCGAGCCAGATCGGCGCCGGCCTGGTCGGGGTGATGTATATCCTGGATGAGCCCTCAATCGGCCTTCACCAACGCGACAATCAACGCTTGCTTTCCACCCTGACCAGGCTGCGCGACCTCGGCAATACCGTTATCGTCATTGAACATGATGAGGAAGCTATCCGCACCGCAGATCACGTGGTCGACATGGGCCCGGGGGCCGGCGTGCACGGCGGCGAGGTTGTGTTCAGTGGCAAACCGGAAGACCTGGTCAACAGTGATGCAACGCTGACCGGTATGTACCTGTCAGGCAGGATGGAGATCGAAATCCCGGCAAGGCGCACTGCCGCTGACCCGCAAAAGATTTTCAAACTGATCGGCGCCAGCGGCAATAATCTTAAACACGTTACGCTGGAAATTTCAGCCGGCCTGTTTACCTGTGTGACCGGGGTTTCCGGCTCAGGTAAATCAACCCTGATCAACGACACGCTGCACCGCCTTGCTGCCCGAGAATTGTACGATTCCAGCGCCCAGCCGGCGCCTTACGAAGATGTTGAGAACCTCGATATATTCGACAAGGTAATCGATATCGACCAGTCACCGATCGGCCGCACACCGCGCTCCAATCCAGCGACATATACCGGCCTGTTCACACCGATACGTGAATTGTTTGCCGGCACCCACGAAGCACGTTCGCGTGGATACAAGCCTGGCCGTTTCAGCTTTAATGTTAAGGGCGGCCGTTGTGAGGCCTGCCAGGGCGACGGGTTGATACGTGTTGAAATGCACTTTTTAGCCGACATCTATGTCTCCTGTGATGTCTGTCACGGCAAGCGTTACAACCGTGAATCGCTTTCGGTGCATTACAAGGGCAAAAACATCCACCAAGTACTGGCCATGACTGTCGAAGAAGCCCTTACATTCTTCGCGCCCGTGCCGGTGATTGCGCGCAAGCTGCGAACATTAATGGATGTGGGTCTGGGCTACATCACACTCGGCCAGAGCGCCACTACCTTGTCAGGTGGTGAGGCGCAACGAATCAAGCTGGCCAAGGAGCTTTCCAAACGCGACACTGGTCAAACCCTGTATATACTGGATGAACCAACAACCGGCCTGCACTTCCATGACATTAAGCAATTGCTGCATGTTTTGCATCGTTTACGCGACCACGGCAACACTGTTGTCGTTATTGAGCATAATCTCGACGTGATCAAAACTGCCGATTGGGTCATTGACTTAGGTCCCGAAGGCGGCGACCGCGGTGGTGAGATCATTGCAACGGGGACACCCGAACAACTGGCAGATGCTGAAAACTCTCATACCGGGCGTTACCTGGCAAAATTGTTTAAGCGCCACGCATCGCGGCAGAAAAAGTCAGCTTGACGAATCCCGGTACTCCTTCAATGACGATAATGGCGCGGGTACTCATTGCGGTAATAAGGCTGATACGCGATAGTCAACCCGCGGTACCCGTATCCAACGCCATGGAGCCACCGGTGAGCATTCCTCATGGGACCGTTGTAGTGCCTGTTGTAATGCTTGTTGTAATGCCTGTTGTGGCGACGGTCATGGCGCTTGCTGTGGTGGCGACCATTTTGCGTGTAATGGTGTTTACGATAGTGACGGTCGTAATCACCATGGGAATCCCCGCGGTAGCCGCCGCGCTCCGCGCTGTAACCCGCCAGTACGGACGAACTGATAAATATCGAAGTGCCAAGCAACAAGATAAGAGTAATCCGGGTCATAACATTAGCTCCAACGTGTTAACAGGGTTAAAGTCTGCACCCTGTGTACTGAATCAACACTGAACAGGAACTTTCATGCTCGAAATCATTAATCACGGAAAAGTGCGCGAAATCCGCCTGGCAAGGCCACCGGTCAACGCACTCAACGCCAGCATGGTCAAACGGCTGACACAGTCCGTGGCTGAAGCGGCAACCGAATGTGGTGCCGTGGTCATATCCGGACAGGATGGTCTGTTCTGTGCCGGCCTGGACGTGGTCGAACTGATACAGCTTGATCGCGACGGTATGCAAGATTTCTGGGGTGCTTTTTTCGAACTGCTGGAAACCATTGCGTGCTCCCCGGTACCCGTGGCCGCGGCGATCACCGGCCATTCTCCGGCAGGCGGCGCGGTCATGTGCCTGATGTGCGATTACCGCGTGATGAGCCGTGGCGACTACCACATCGGCCTGAATGAAACCCGGGTGGGCCTGATCATACCGCCGGTGTTGCACAATGCAATGGCACGACTGGTCGGGCCGCGAACTGCTGAACGAATGCTGGTGGCCGGTTCCATGGTTGATCCTCAGGAGGCACTCAAAACCGGCTTGGTCGATGCGCTTGCAACAGATTATAGCGCGACCATTGCGCACGCTGTTGGATGGTGTGAGGACCTGCTGTCACTGCCTCAACACTCGATGCTTGGCAACAGGGCGATTGCGCGCGGGCACTTCAAACAGGAGTTTGCCGAATACACAGGTGAAGGCGTGGCCGCGTTTGTGGACACCTGGTTCTCGGACGAGACGCAGGCGGTTATTGAGTCACTGGTTGCTCAACTGACAGGTAAAAAGTAATCTGCGGAAGAAAAATCTTTGCAATTCTGCTTGGAAGACCACCATTATCATCACCCTGATTCCGTCCAGCTCAGACTCATTTCGTATTGGACGCGGAAGAGGTTTCAGCGTGACGACATGCTGTTAATGGCGTATACTATTTTTATATGTGCCGGGAAGAAGCGGAACTTCGACCACGCCATATAATCAATGAGGAGAAACGGTCAATGGACGATCGAATCAGCGTTTGGATGACAGCCGCTTTATTGGCGATGATGCTTCCGGTGGGCAACACAATTGCGCAGCCAGTCCAGAAAGACAATCACGCCGGTATGGACCCAGACAAAGCCAGGGTGGTTGAACACTGGACCAGGGAGCGCATGCAAAACGCGATCCCGCGCGACCTTGTCATCGACCCACGCGGTCTCGGTTACCTGCGCATGCCAAACGGCTTTCTTGAGCCATACGGACACGGGATTGCTGCGCAATCAAATGCTGAGGACCGCAAACCTTTAGCGAAACCCTCAGGCGGAGACGGAGACAGCACGGGGCCAGCGATTACTGATATGGACCCTGATGGGGTCACGGTCACCACCATAGGGGCGTCTTATACCTTTTCTGCAACCGTTATCGACGACAAAAGCGGAGTTA
>ENA-OSCG01000080-OSCG01000080.1-marine-sediment-metagenome-genome-assembly--contig:-NODE-80-length-17395-cov-6.628835_pt1 | contig 17395 bp, 17 predicted proteins | sample MGYA00237880_ERZ529332 | MGnify/ENA primary metagenome ERZ529332 (study PRJEB26373, sample SAMN05710708) | marine sediment metagenome | biome: marine; feature: ocean trench; material: sediment... | reverse complement strand
TCGGCCTGATGCTGGGTGCCGGAGCAGGCCTTGGCAGCATGGCCGCCGCCATCGCACATAAACGCGCAGGAGGGGGGCCGCCGTCCGATACAATCAAGGCCATCAAGCCTATCTTCGGGCTATTCGCCTTGTCCGGCATAAGCCTGTTGTGGATCACCGGATTGTTAATGACTCAGAACGTGGACCCAACCCTACTTGGCGCTTTATTCTATGTAAAACTGCTAGTCGCGGCCACAATGATGGCGATCAGCGTCTTCCTGATGGTCGTCGCCAAAAAATCGGCGAAGGCAGGGGTTCCGCCGCCATCCTACTTTGAAGTCGTTGGCCGCACATCAGGGCTTCTGGCCATCGTTGCCGTCGCATTAGCCGTAATGGTTTTTGGATAAGAAACGCGGCATTACAGCCTTGTAGGCCCCGCGCGAATATGCTCCCCTTGCGTCAACAATCTGACGCAACAGCTGTGCTGTGCCCAACCCGAGGACTCCCGAAATGTTAGACGCAACCGACCTAAGCTCGAAACTCAACGACCCGACCCTCCTGCGCACCCAAGCCTATATCAATGGCGAGTGGGTTGACGCCGACAGCGGCGAAACCTTCGATGTGACAAACCCCGCGCGCGGTGACGTGATCTGCACCGTCCCCAACATGTCCGCAACCGAGGCCGCCCGCGCCATTGATGCCGCCTATGCCACGCAAAAGGCCTGGGCCAAACGCACCGGCAAAGACCGTGGTGCAGTTTTGCGCAAATGGTACGATCTGATGATCGCAAACGCCGATGATCTAGCAATGATCCTGACCGCCGAAATGGGTAAACCTGTTGCCGAGGCCAAGGGTGAAATCATATACGGCGCGTCATTCATCGAGTGGTTTTCCGAGGAAGCCAAGCGCATCTACGGCGAGACAATTCCCGGCCACCAAGAAGACAAACGCATCATGGTGCTAAAACAGCCCATTGGCGTAGCGACATCCATCACGCCGTGGAATTTCCCCAACGCCATGATCGCCCGCAAGGTCGCCCCCGCGCTGGCCGTAGGTTGCACGTTTGTGTCCAAACCCGCCGAGGACACCCCGCTTTCCGCCCTCGCCATGGCTGTACTAGCCGAACGCGCAGGCGTACCCGCTGGCGTGTTTTCCGTGGTCACAACCAACCGCAGTTCCGAGATCGGGAAGGAGTTCACCTCCAACCCGAAAGTCCGCAAGCTGACCTTCACAGGCTCGACCGCCGTGGGCCGCATCTTGCTTCGCCAAGGGGCGGATCAGGTCATGAGAATGTCGATGGAACTGGGCGGGAATGCTCCGTTCATCGTATTTGACGACGCCAATCTCGACGACGCGGTTGAGGGGGCAATGATCTCGAAGTACCGCAACAACGGCCAGACCTGTGTCTGCGCTAACCGGATTTACGTGCAAGAAAGCGTGTATGACGCCTTCGCCGAAAAGCTGGCCGCCGCTGTGGCCAAAATGAACGTAGGCGACGGTTTTGACGAGGGTGTCACAACCGGCCCGCTTATCACCCAAGCGGCCGTGAGCAAAGTCGAGGCTCATATCGCCGACGCTGTATCCAAAGGTGCAAAAATCACCGTCGGCGGCAAGCGTCACGAGCTGGGCGGAACCTTCTTCCAGCCAACGATCCTGACGGGCGTTACCCGCGAAATGCAGGTTGCCAACGACGAAACCTTCGGCCCCGTCGCCCCGTTGTTCAAATTCAAAGACGAAGCCGACGTGATCCAGCAGGCCAACGACACAATCTTCGGCCTCGCCGCATACTTCTACGCCAACAACCTAAGCCGCGTCTGGCGCGTAGCCGAGGAGTTGGAATACGGCATCGTCGGCGTCAACACCGGCATCATTTCAACCGAAGTCGCCCCGTTTGGCGGCGTTAAACAATCCGGCCAAGGGCGCGAAGGCTCCCACCACGGCGTCGAGGATTATCTGGAAATGAAATACATCTGCATGAGTGTTTGATCCCGCTAAACGATGGCGTGCTTGACCCTTACGTCTTCAAAGACGGCACCCGGATCGTCGTGGTGATGGAAGGCGGATCAACCGTCGAGCTTGTCGCGAATTAAACCGGCAAAATTGATTGCCCTTGGCCGCCGGTTTCATATCGGCGGCCAAAAGGTTAACGCCAGAGCGGCTCAAATCGTATGTACGGGTTGTGTACGCATTGTGTACGGGTTGTGCATCACGAAAAACAGCTCACCGGACAAAGGTTAACGCTTGGCGTCCTTGCCCAAAGCCTCGGGTTCGAACTCGTAATGCGCACCGCAGAACTGGCAATCCGCGGTAACTTTCCCCGCCTCGTTGGTCATATGCGAGATGTCCTTGGCCGAGTAAATCGACATCGTTTGCTCCACCTTTTCGGGGCCACAAGTACAGCCAAACTTCACCGGTTGCGCATCGAATATTCTTGGTTCTTCCTCGTGAAACAGTCGTACAAGCAGCGTATCAGGCGACACATGCGGGCCTATCAATTCGGTCACCTCGACCGTATCCAGCAGGATCGAAACGCGGTTCCAGTTCTCGGCCGCGTCCCCGTCAACCAAATCCTGCGCGGCCAGCAAAGCATCGTCATTGCTCGGTGCATCTTTGGCGTGAGGCGAGGCCTTTGGCATATGCTGTAACATTATCGCCCCACCGCGCCAAACCGCCCCCTCTCCGGGTGCTTCGGCCTCGCCAACTGCAATCGCGAACTTCGTAGGTAGTTGTTCTGACTGGGCAAAATACGTTTCCGCACACGCCGCCAGCGAACCACCCGCCAGCGGTGTAATCCCCTGATAGGGCTGCATACCGGCCCCTTGGTCAATAAGAACCGCGAACAGACCCTTGCCGATATTCTCGAAAGGAGTGCTATCGGATGCCGCAATCCGTTCTGCATCGAAACCGGCATAAGCGCGAATTTTCGCAGGCTCGCCGTCCTTTGACGCCGCGTAATAATCCGTGGCAATAAGCCGGATCGGCCCGTCACCGCGTATCTGCAACGACAACTTCCAGCGAAGGCCAATCGTCTGACCTATCATCGCGGTCAGCAACACGGCCTCGGCAACCAGTCCCGCAACCGATGTCGGGTAATTATGCTGCCCCAAAATTTCGTCCAACGCACCATCGAGCCGCACCACGCGCCCGCGCACATCGGCGTTATCCAATTGAAACGGCAAAACCGTGTCATCCCAGATGATTTGATTGGCAGTGGTCATGGCGATTGTCCTTTTGTCGGTACTGCGACGCTAAGTATGCCTTCCCGCCCCCAAGTGCAAATGCGACGTGCAATTTAATTCACAATATGATCTACCGATAGACATGAGAAGATTTGGCACGCCCCCCGTTCACGGCATTTCCTACACCAATCGCCCCGGTGCTTACGGCATCATCCGGCGCGGGCGGGATTTACTGCTGACACATCAAAGCGCCCCTTTTAACGAATTCCAACTGCCGGGTGGCGGCATTGATCCGGGCGAAAACGCCACAACAGCGCTACACCGCGAAGCGTTCGAGGAGACGGGTTGGACGATTACAATTGAACGCAAACTCGGGGCATTCATGTTTTACACCTATATGCCGGAATACGATTTGCACGCCCGAAAAGTTTGCCACATCTTTGAGTGCCGTGCCGTTATCCAGAAATCGGAACCTTCCGAGCTAGGTCACACCGCCATCTGGATGAGCCCCGAAACCGCGGCAACCCAGATACACAACCCCGGAGACCGCGCCTTCGTTCGTGCCTTATGCCTTTGACATATCTTTTTTGAAGTTGGTCCATGTCAGTTCATGGCGATGCTCGACCATTTTGAAAACCCTGTAAAAGACCCAGATAATCAGCGCACAATAAAGCGCTCCGAAAATCATATCGCTTAGAAAATGTCGCCCCGTGATGATCCGTAACGCCATGCCCACCAGCGACATCGGTAACACCACGTAAAGACTGATCGCCCGCCACCGCGCCGTCATGTTGGCCCAAAGAACAATCGCCAGCACGATTAAAGCCGTCGCAATCGCACTGACTTCGCCCGAGACAAACGAACAGTCCAGGTCGCATTGGTCCGTAATCACCATCGGCGGCGTGAAGATTTTCGAACCTCCGAAGTACTCAACATCAGCTGGTCGCGCCCGCCCCCAAAAGGTTTTGAGGATTCCGTTCACCAAAACAAGCGGTCCGACCACAAAACTGGCAACCATAAACCCCCAGACATTAAGCGAAACCGCACGGCGTTCGCCAATTGAAAGACTGCGGATAAATATGGAAACCGTTAGCAACGCCACCAACGCCAGACCGTACATGTAAAAATAGCGGATGATCTTGAAAAGAGCATTCGGTGCGTAGGAAAACTGATCTACCTCATCGAAGAATAATGCCGAAAACCACAGATCGATTTCAGGGACGGCAAGGAACAACAGCGAGAACACGCCGATTGCTCCGATCAGCATCCACCCTGTCATTCGCCATGATACCGTTGAAAACAAACGTATATTTCCTGTCTTTCATCAAGTTTCGCATCGCGCGTGATAGCTACATTCAAACGGTGACAATACCAAAATGTGATCTACCCACAATGAATAACGTGATATATGCTAGATATATAAGCCACAACCAAGGTCTCCGATATGTCCATAAAAATTCTCACCATTTCCCCTCTGGTTTTCCTGATGGCCTGCGCCAGTCTAACCGAAGAGGCATGTCGCGCCGGTAACTGGGAAACCATCGGGTATAATGACGGGGTGCGGGGCCGCGCGGACAGCTATATTAACGAGCACCGCGATTCCTGTGGTGAATATGGCATCGCGCCCAACACGACTGTTTGGCTACAGGGGCGCATTCAGGGGTTGAAGCAGTATTGCACCGCGCCCAACGCCTATAAAACTGGCCTGCGTGGAAGCGAGTTGAACAACGTGTGCGCGCCCAATCAGATAAGCGAGTTGCGGCTGGCGAACTTCTTCGGACTTCGCTACTACGAAATTGATCGTGAGATCGACGCGCTGGATGACGAGATCAAGGAACTTCTGGAACTTCTGGCGAACGAACCCGACGAGGCCATCAGAAAAATCTACATCGACCGTATTGGCGACATCCAGAAAACCGCATCCGCGCTTCAGTTCGAGTTGGTTAAATACGCAAGCCTGCCTTAATACCGCGCCAAGAACGATGGCGTAGGCCATGCATCGGCAGGCAGGCCCATACGGGTTTGTTCGGCCTGAACCGCATTGCGTGTCCTTGCCCCCAAAATACCGTCAATCTTGCCAACGTCGTAGCCGCGTGCCGCCAAAATCTTCTGCAACTGTTTCATTTGTGCGTCATTCAACCCCTGATCCGGCGTGCCTGCATCATATCGCGGCGCCCCGCCCAGACGTGTGGCCAAATACGCCGCTGTGGTCGAATAGATGAACGACCGGTTCCATTCCAGATAAACATCAAAGTTGCGGAACGCCAAAAACTTAGGACCAAGGCGCCCTTGTGGCACCAACAATGACGCCTCTGCCCGGCCCGATGGCATGTTGCCGTTACGCGCACGCAGGCCCATGGCCTCCCATTCTGAAACGCGAAGTTTTGTGTGCAGGCCAGACTTGTTCCACTGCACATTGCGCGTCGCCGTCACCTCGATCAACCAAGGTTCGCCTGCCTGCCAGCCAAGCGCGTTGAGCAGGTTCGCCGCCGTCAAAATCGCATCCGGTGAACTGGTCTTCAGGCGCACATGCCCATCGCCATCACCATCCACACCCTTGGTTAAGATGTCTTCCGGCAACATCTGGACCTGCCCGATTTCCCCCGCCCAAGCGCCCGTGGTTGTCGCCGGATCAAGGTCTCCATTTTCGACCATCTCTATCGCGGCCAACAGCTGCGGGCGGAACAGATGCGGGCGGCGGCAATCATGCGCCAAGGTCGCCAGCGCGTTCACGGTGTTGAAATCGCCTTGCACCGCGCCGTAATCCGTTTCCAGCGCCCAAAAGGCGGTAATCACCTCGGCTGGAATGCCGAATTCACGCCGCGCGCGGTCAAACACAGACGCATAGCGATCCATATTTTTCGCCCCGTTTGTCATGCGGTAACTACTGATGGAGCGTTGCGAGAACTCCAGAAATGTCTGTTTAAAAACCCCTTGCGCCCGATCCCGCGACAAAACCTTGGGGTCTAGTTGCGCCGAATTCAGCACCGCATCCGTCGCTTGTTGTGAATAGCCTGCGGCCAATGCCTCGACCCGCACGCCCTTTAGGAAACTGGAAAAAGAACCGCCGCAGGGCGTTGATTGCGCCAGCACCGGAGTGGCCAAAATGGACAACACCAAAACAGATTTACCAAAAAGAAATTTCATAAATAATGCCTCGTAAAATTAAAATTTGCCCGAAGGGTAGTCCGCCCGAATCCACCAATCAACCAAAACTACAGGCTGGCCCGTGCGCGGCGCAAAATAATCACCTCTTCCAGCGTGATGCGTTTATGTGCAGGGTCGTTGATTATCAGGTCAATCCACGCGCTGGTTGCACGTTTCGGTTCAAACTCGGTATAAAAAATATCAAACTCGGCAAAGCTTTCGCCCGCCCCGATGTCGATCATCCGCACGACCTGCTCGGTATTGGGGCCATGGCACAGGTTCAGGCGCGCATAGGCCTGAAACGTTTCATTCGCCTGCGAGCGCAGGACAAACCGCAGCAAATCTTGTCGGCCCAGCGCCAGAACACCCTCAAGCGGCAGCTCGAACGCCAGCGAGAAAAAATCGCTTTCGAAATCCCCGAAATCGAAGACCAGCCCCGTGCCGTAATCATCCGTCTGCTGGATGGAAAACTGCGCCCCGTCCCCGCCATGGTGCAGCGTCACATGCGGGCCAAGTGCTGTTCCGGTCAGGATATTGCCGGAAATACCGCCCTGCGTAACGCCATTTTGCAAGCTAGGCGTGAAGCCCCACTGCGTCTTGGGGGGCACATGAAACCCTTCCGGCACATCGATCACCGGCAAAACCGGCGTAGTTCTGGATTTTCCGAACAGGCTCACAATGCCACGTTCGCATCGACGACGGCCTGCATAAATGCGCGAATAATCCGCAGGCCGCGTTTTTCTTCGGGGTCGGAACCGGAATATCCGGTCACCGACAACGCAACCAACCGCCCGTTTACCTCGGTGAATGCCCGCCAATATCGGCTTGAGACGCCAGCGTCATCACTGAATTCTTTATCCTCGACCAACAAGTACAATGCCGTGTTCGTTTGTTTGGTTTGAAGGATGCTAACCGCCCCGACCACATGGCTTTTACCCAGCGTAAACACCCCGACCGGAGTCGCCAAGAACTGCCCCAAGGCTTCAAGCGCTGGCTTCATCCCGTTTTCGCTGCCCGCCAAACCCGTAGGGGAAATGCTGGACGTCAGAATATACGAAATCGGCACCCGCGCCGCTTTGCCGGTGCTGGCAACGACACGGCAATCGCTTAAGAACATGAACGCCCCGTTCGTGTTCTCGGTAATCGTGGCGCGGTCAATGCAGAACCCGTCGGGGGCGGCGATCACAACCGCCACATCCCCAGCACTTACCAGCACCGCTTTGGGAATGGGCGTCGGCCCTGTCGCGGTATCCTGCACCACACCCGTGCAAGCAACCACAACAGAAAGAGCGACCAACGCCGCCCCTTTGGTCAGCGTTTTAAAGGTCCGCATAAATGTGTTTTTCGAACTTTGCGCCCGGATGCGTCACAGCGCCTTTATTGGCACCGCCAACCAGTTGCGCATATTTCCACAACGAGCCTGCTCCATAGATCGTTTCACGCGGGCCTTTCCATTCAGCCTTGCGTTTGGCCATTTCTTCGTCCGACACATCAATCGAGATCACGCCCTTATGCGCGTCCAGCGTAATCATGTCGCCGTTTTTAACCAGTGCAATCGGCCCACAATGCGCGGCCTCTGGCCCCACGTGACCCACGCAGAAACCGCGCGTCGCACCCGAGAAACGACCGTCGGTGATAAGGGCCACCTTCTTGCCCATGCCTTGTCCGGAAAGTGCGGCGGTTGTCGACAACATCTCGCGCATGCCTGGACCACCTGCGGGGCCCTCGTTACGGATAACCAGAACCTGGCCTTCTTTATAGGTGCGGTTCTGCACGGCCTCGAACGCATCTTCTTCGCATTCAAACACATTCGCAGGGCCGGTAAATACGGTTTCTTCTTCGGTCATACCGGCGATTTTCACGATCGCCCCATCAGGTGCAAGGTTGCCCTTCAGCCCGACAACACCACCCGTTTTAGAGATCGGGTTTTCGATGGCATAGATAACCTTGCCGTCAGCCTCGCCCGCGACGCGGTCAACTTCTTCGCCAATTGTGCGGCCCGAAACGGTCATGCATTCTTCGTGCAACAGGCCTGCTCGGCCCAGCTCGCGCATGACAATCGGGATGCCGCCTGCCTCGAACAAGTCCTTGGCCACATACTTCCCACCCGGTTTCAGGTCGACGAAATACGGTGTGTCACGGAAGATGTCGCATACATCCTCAAGGTCAAAATCAATGCCCGCTTCATGCGCAATCGCTGGCAGATGCAGCCCCGCGTTGGTGGAGCCACCCGTACAAGCAACAATCCGCGCCGCGTTTTCCAGCGCCTTGCGCGTAACAATATCGCGCGGCCGAATGTTGAGGCGCAGCAGGTTCATCACCGCCTCGCCCGAAGCCACGCCGAATGCATCGCGGCTTTCATACGGGGCTGGTGCGCCTGCGGACTGGAACAGGGCCAAACCAATCGCCTCGGAAACCGATGCCATTGTGTTGGCTGTGAACTGGCCGCCACAAGTGCCGGCAGATGGGCAAGCCACGGCTTCAAGGCGCATCAAATCCTCGGTAGACATGTTGCCTGCTTGATGCTGGCCAACAGCCTCGAATACATCCTGAATGGTCACGTCCCTGCCCTCAAAACGGCCCGGCAGGATAGACCCGCCATAGAGGAACACCGACGGTACGTTAAGGCGAATCATCGCCATCATCATGCCCGGCAAGGATTTATCGCACCCCGCCAACCCGACCAGCGCGTCATAACAATGCCCACGCATCGTCAGCTCGACCGTATCGGCAATCGCATCGCGGCTAACCAAGGATGACCGCATCCCCTCATGGCCCATCGCGATACCGTCGGTCACGGTAATCGTGGTAAACTCGCGCGGGGTACCTTTGGCAACTTTGACGCCAGTCTTGACCGACTGTGCCTGACGGTTCAGCGCGATATTACACGGTGCCGCTTCATTCCAACACGTCGCAACCCCGACCAAAGGCTGGTGGATTTCTGTATCCGTCAGCCCCATTGCGTAAAGGAAGGAGCGGTGCGGCGCACGCTCCGGCCCCTCGGTTACATGGCGGCTGGGAAGGTTGGATTTATCGATAGGTCCGGAATTCATTTCGGGCAACTCCTGTTGGGTGCATTCTGTTAAAACCAGCAATAGGGATTGCGACCGGAAATCTCAAGCATTGCTAAGCGAATTTTCCAAGGTTACCCTCTGACTTTTATTCGGAGCCCCCATGTTTCCCCACCTTTCCCCCGCTTTTCAAGCCTTCATCGCCCCCGCCCAAGCGCGCTCCGAAGTGTGGCGCACGATTCTGGGCTTGGTGCTGGTTTTCACATTATTCCTGCTGACATCGCTTTTGTTAGGCATCGGAACAGCGTTTTTGGGCGAGTATATCGAGCCGGGCCTAGGCGCGAGCCTGATGCGCGAAGTCCAAAAAGGCCGCACCATATTCGCCACATTCGCGATGTTAACCCTGATCGCGACCATGATCCCCGCGCTTTGGCTGATACTGCGGTTCTTGCACAAACGCCCATTGCGCACCCTGCTTGGCCCGACAGGCCGGATAGACTGGCGATTATGGCGGGGCGCCGCCGCAATTATTCTGGCACTGGGCGTGATCGACGCAACAACAACCTTTTTCACGGCCGATCTGATCCAGCAAATGCCGCTTATAAAATGGTTAATCTGGCTAGCCCCCGCATTATTTATCCTGTTCCTGCAAACCACCGCCGAAGAGATGGTTTTTCGCGGCTATTTGCAACAGCAACTTGCCGCACGGTTCAAAAGCCGCTGGGTCTGGTGGGTGCTACCCTCGGCGATATTCGGACTCGCCCATTTCAACCCCACCCTTTTCGGCAACAATGCATGGATTGTCGTCGCGATTACAGGGCTGATGGGGTTGATCCTTGCAGATGTAACGGCCCGCTTTGGCTCGCTCGCCCCCGCAATGGGGCTGCATTTTGCCAATAATCTGGTGGTAATGCTGTTCATGAATACCCCGGGGCAGCTAAGCGGGATGAGCTTTTATCTCTATAGTGCCGACATGCAAAGCCCGCAGATGAAATCCGCGATGTTGATCTCGCTGGCCTCGATGCTGGTTGGCTACGGTATTTTCATGGTAATCATGCGCAGGCGGCGGCTCTGACGTTGCAATCCCGCCTGTGCCGGATTAATTAAGCTAAAGAGCAGCAAAAGGGGCCGATTGGCACATGAACTGGATTTCAAATTACGTCCGTCCAAAGATCAACTCGATTTTTTCCCGTCGCGAGACGCCGGACAACCTGTGGACTAAATGCCCCGAGTGCGGAACCATGCTGTTCCACCGCGAACTATCAGAGGCTTTGAATACCTGCCCGTCTTGTGACCACCACATGCACATCACCCCCCGCGCACGGTTTAAAACCATGTACGACGGTGGTCTGTTTGTCGAAATCGAAGTGAAGGATCCCCCTGCCGATCCACTGCATTTCAAAGACCAGAAAAAATACCCTGACCGCATCCGCGACGCCCGTAAAAAGACCGGCGAGCATGACGCCATGCTGGTGGTTGAAGGCGACATGGGCCGCATGAAAGTCGTTTGTGCAGGGCAGAATTTTTCGTTCATGGGTGGCTCCATGGGGATGCACGTTGGCAACGCGATCATCGCCGCCGCCGAACGTGCCGTTAAGCTAAAAGCCCCGCTGGTGCTGTTTTCGGCCGCTGGTGGCGCGCGTATGCAAGAGGGCATCATGGCCCTGATGCAAATGCCCCGATCTACCGTCGCGGTGCAAATGTTGAAAGAGGCAGGCCTGCCCTACATCGTTGTTCTAACCCACCCGACAACCGGCGGCGTTACGGCCTCCTATGCGATGCTCGGCGATGTCCATATCGCCGAACCAAACGCCCTGATCGGTTTCGCGGGTGCGCGGGTGATCGAGCAAACGATCCGCGAAAAACTACCCGAGGAATTCCAGCGCGCCGAATACCTGTTGGATCACGGCATTCTGGACGCCGTTGTTCACCGCAAAAACATGAAGCACGAGCTGGTGACGATTATACGGATGTTAATGAAGAAAACACCGCAAGTGATGGGTGATTTACCCAAACCCGATGCCACGGAAACTAAGGCCGCGAAATGAGCCATAGCGACATTATTCTAGAGCGGATGATGTCGCTCCACCCCAAGATCATCGACCTGACGCTGGACCGCATGGTCCGGCTGCTGGACGCATTGGGCAACCCCGAAAAACGCCTCCCACCGGTAATTCATCTTGCGGGCACCAATGGCAAAGGGTCCACACAAGCAATGATCCGCGCAGGCCTAGAGGCTGACGGGGAGCGCGTACACGCCTACACCTCGCCCCACCTTGCGCGTTTTCATGAACGTATCCTGCTGGCTGGCGAGCTGATCACGGAAGAGGCGTTAAACGAAGTTCTAGACGAATGCGTTGCTGCGAACGACGGCATCACCATCACCTATTTCGAGATCACCACCTGCGCCGCCTTCCTGGCCTTTTCGCGTACCGACGCCGAATACACATTGCTGGAAACCGGCCTCGGCGGCCGCCTTGATGCCACCAACATGGTCGAGGTTCCGCGCCTGTGCGTGATCACCCCGATCAGCATCGACCACACACAATACTTGGGCGAAACCATCGAGGAAATCGCTGCCGAGAAAGCCGGCATCCTGAAGCGTGGCGTCTATTGCGTTGTCGGCCCACAGGAAGACGCGGCCCTTGAAGTGATCGAAGCGGTCGCCGCCAAAGTCGGCGCGGCCCTGTTGATCCACGGGCAGCAATGGCAAGTCTGGGAAGAAAACGGGCGGCTGGTTTATCAAGACGAAAACGGCCTTCTGGATCTGCCCCTACCCAACCTGATCGGCGCCCACCAAGTCCAAAACGCAGGGGCCGCCATCGCCACCCTGCGCGCGCTCGGCAAACCCGAAGCCGCTTGCGAGGCCGCAATAACAACCGCCAAATGGCCCGCCCGCCTGCAACGCCTGCGCCAAGGACCATTGGTCCAAGCGGCGGGTCCAGCCGAACTATGGCTTGACGGAGGTCACAATCCCGCCGCAGGTCAAGCGTTGGCCGAGGCTTTGCAAAGGTTGCACAACCGCCCGACATATTTGATATGCGGTATGCTAAATACCAAAGACATTACGGGCTATCTAGCCCCGCTAGCCGAAATTTCGAAGGGGCTGTTCGGCGTATCAATCGAAGGCGAAGTCGCCACGCTGAAAGCCTCCGAAACTGTCGCCGCGGCAAGGTCAGTCGGGATGATATCCGAGGAAGCCATATCCGTCACAGATGCCGTTAACGCGATCACTTCCAAAGACCCAACCGCCCGCATCCTGATCTGCGGGTCGCTTTATCTGGCAGGTAGGGTATTGCGTGAAAACGGTTAAAGTCGGCGCGTCGCGGTGATTTCACCCGCCGCCCGCGCGGTAACATCCACAAGCGGCTCTGACACAACCGCCATGTGATGCACATTCGCATGCAGCAGGTTTTCTCCGTCCAGCATGATCCCCACGTGCCCATCCCAAAACACCAAATCACCGCGCAGCAACGCCCCCGCAACCGCAGACCCAAGTTCCCCAGCCTGCATATCGGTATCCCTTGGCGCATCCACCCCGACCGCCTGCAAAGCAAGCTGCACTAACCCCGAGCAATCCAGCCCGAAATAACTGCGCCCACCCCAAAGATACGGGGACCCGATAAATTTCTCGGCCACGCTGACAAAATCGCCCGTAACCGGTGCCAGATTTATCAGCGGCGTGTAAATATTTTCGCCCAGCCGAGCATACCCGTTCTCCTCGCTCTGGACCGCAACGCGGCAACCAAGCGAATACGAACCCAGCAACTGCGACTTGAAATCCGGTGAACTGAAAACGAGCGCGGACAGGGCCGTAACCTGTTCAACGCGCCCTTCCAGCGGCGCAATCAATCCGGCGCTGGGCACATATCCCACATACCCGTCCCGTTCAGACTGCCCCCAAGCCATCCCCATATCCGGAATTTCATCGTAAACAATGAACCCCTCGCCGTACAAAAGTTGCGTCGCCAAATTGGTGCTAGGGTCCGCGTTCCGCACCAGATTAATCATTGATGCCCCCACCGCCATCGGCGTGCCTTCAACGAATTTTTCGACATTCACCTGCCCGCGCAAATGTTCAGCCGCCAAATCATGGCGCACCGGAATACGGCGTGTATCCATCACCTTACCCGCTTTTCAATAACCGCCAACAACGTCCGAACGGACTGGCATGCCCCGCCTTTTGAACGGGCCGGTTTGGCCACAGGTGTCCATCCATAGATGTCCAAATGCGCGAAACAAGTGGTGTTTTCAACGAACCGCCGAAGGAATAATGCCGCCGTAATCGCGCCCGCCATTCCGCCAGCGGGTGCGTTATCCAGATCAGCGATCCCCGGCTCGATCTGATCCTCGTAAGGCTCCCAAAACGGCATGCGCCATAACGGGTCGGCAGATATGCTGGCCGCAGCGGTAATATCTTGCGCCAAGGCCTCGTCGTCCGTGAAAAACGGCGGTAAATCCGGCCCCAACGCCACCCGCGCCGCGCCCGTCAATGTCGCAAGACACAGCAACATATCGGGTGTTTCCTCGTCCGCGACAGCCAATGCATCCGCCAAAACCAACCGCCCCTCGGCATCGGTGTTATTCACTTCAACCGTCAAACCTTTACGGCTGTTCAAAATATCCTGCGGCCTGAACGCCTCTGCCGAAATCGAGTTTTCCACCGCCGGAACCAGCACCCTAAGGCGCACCGGCAAATCGAGCGCCATTATCATATGCGCCAACGCCATCACATTGGCACTGCCGCCCATGTCCTTTTTCATCAACCCCATCGAGGCACCTGGCTTGATATTCAAACCGCCCGTGTCAAAGCAAACCCCCTTACCCACAAGCGTCACCGTCAGCGCGCCGAGGGCACCCCAACGCAAATCAAGCAATCGCGGCGGTTGACCCGAGGCCCGGCCAACCGCATGTATCAACGGCAGATTTTCGTCCAGCAACGCATCGCCAGCAATAACCGAAACCTCGGCCTTGTGCTGCTTGCCCAATGCCCGAAACGCCGCCTCCAATGCATCCGGCCCCATGTCTGACGCGGGCGTATTGATCAAATCCCGTGCCAAGGCATCGCCCTCGGTCATCACCTCGATCCGTTTTGCATCAACACCGTCCGGCGCGCTCAAAACCGCCTTAACGGCTCCCGCATCCCGATATTTCGAGAAGCGGTAGTTTGACATCAACCAGCCCAGCGCCTCGTTTTCCAAATCCTCCTCAGGGATACCCGAGGCAATCCGGTAAACCCCCTTTGGCAATTTCTGCGCGGCAGCCGCCAGATGGAACCGCCCGCGTGCCCGTGTAGCTTCCGTTCCCCAGCCAACCAGCACCGCCGCGATCGTGCCGCCATCGGGTAACAAGGCCACTTCGCCCAAGTCGCCGGAAAATCCGGTCGCTTTCAGCCAATCCCTTTGCGTATCCGTAATATCCGCCGGATATTCCCCGCCCTTGCCAACCGCATGGACAGGAATCGCAGGTTGCGCGTTACTAGCAAAACGGTCGGCCATCAGGGTATCTCCAATCACGAAAGTTACCCGTAAACTATCTGCCCCCGCCAGAACCGCAAGGCCCGCTTACGCCTCCAACTCGAAAACCGAGAATAAAGACGCCTCCGCAACGCGGTTCAGTCGCCCGGTCACAGCCGATAACGCCTCCATATCTCCTTCGCGCGTGCAGGCCATAACGTCCGATGCCACCCGCGCCACATCGATCAGCCCGATCTGGCTGGAGACACCGCAAATGTCCAGCGCATGGCGATAACACATCGTCAAATCCCCCTCCCGCAGGGCGCGCTCCAATCGTCCCAACCGATCCGCAAGCTTAAACGCCACCTGCTCGGCTATTTCTTCGTACTCCGCCTCTCCTACAGCGGTTTTCAGGTTACGGATAACCTCGTAATCCACGCCCACACCCACGGCTTGCGCCGCGCAAATCTGGTATATTTGTCCCATTTCATCTTTCCCCTCTAGTCTCGCATTAAAGAACATAACCAGAATGTCTGAAAAAAGTGTTATCAAACATCCAGTCCTTGAAAATCCTCTGAAAAACCCGCAAAAGGGGGCGAAGAAGGAGCCGTCAATGAAATATGCAAAACCTCTGCCGTCCTATTTGGCCACCCGCTATGCCGGTTGGCGCGCCACGAAGTTTCAGGAAAACAAGGCGTGGTATGCGCGTTTGGCCGAAGAAGGGCAGCGCCCGCGCGCGATGATTATCTCGTGTTGCGATAGCCGCGTGCATGTCACGGCAATCTTTGGCGCGGAAACCGGCGAGTTCTTCATTCACCGCAACATCGCCAACCTCGTGCCGCCCTATTCGCCAGACGCCGAACCGCACGGCACATCGGCGGCCATTGAATACGCCGTGAAATATCTGCACGTCGCCAATCTGCTGGTCGTGGGGCATTCGGATTGCGGCGGAGTCGCTGGCTGCCTTGATATGTGTTGTGGCAATGCCCCCGAACTGGAGGACGGCAGCAGCTTCGTTGGTCGCTGGATGGACATCCTTCGCCCGGGGTACGAGCGCATCAAGGACATGAAAGGCACCAAAAAAGAGCGCCTAACCGCCTTGGAAAAAGAGGGGGTGCTGATCGCCCTCGAAAACCTGATGACTTTCCCCTTTATCAAAGAAGCGGTCGAGAATGACACCCTCGCCCTCCACGGTTTATGGAACGACATCGGCGACGGCAGTATTGAATATTACAACGCCGATGCGAAGGCGTTTCAGCGGGTGTAAGGTTGCTTTGAGCCCAAAGCCATAAGCCGATCACATGCACATTTCAGAGCGATGCAACTACGCGTGTATTGGTTGCCTTAATGATTGAAACTGCGCCAGCACCGTTTGTTTTATTTTAGTGGAAGATGTTCGAGGATTATAGCGGACCTGAACGATCTCCTTGCCCGCGTCTCGTAGGTACGCTTCCACATCAAGATTGTGCGGTTTGCTGCCCCAATCTTCTCCAATTACAAAAATGTCTACGTCCAGATCTCTACAGCCAGAAACATATTCTAGTTCGTGGTAAGGGCGTACAATGTCGACACAGCTCAATGCTTCCAACATCTCGATACGTTGGTTTAGGGGGACAACAGGGACATTGGGCTTGTAACGATTAACGACTTCATCGGAGGCAACCCCGACGGCGACGACGTCTCCAAGTGTTTTACAGTGGTTTAGCAGGGCAAGATGCCCGACATGCAACAAATCAAAAGTGCCAACAGTATAGACGATCATTTTTCAGTTTATCCTTTTATCTACCCGCAAACGGTGTTAGCAGGTGCCATCTAAATTCCAAATTACGCATAATTATCCTAATGATTCCAGTTGGTTAAACTGAAATTGCTCCGGACTTTCAAAAGTCTGGAGTGGGACGATGGTCTGAAAACTACGGGTTTTCATCGCAAGCGGTTTGGAAAGCAGATAATGCCCATCTTCGCATCGCGAGGGGCTTCGACTATCTAACTCAAAGGACCTGCCATGACAACCGAAAATTCTAAAGATCAAGATTTGCAAGCCAAACCAATTCTTTCGTATATCAAGGACCTCCCCAATATTTGCTCGCTTGCCGGCTTGGGCTGTAGCCTACTTGCTATTTATTTCCTTATTATCGGTGTTTATCCCGCCGCGATGATTGGCATGATCTGGGCCGTTGCATTTGATTGGGGCGATGGGCTTATTGCGCGTAGAATGAAAGGGCGAACAGGCGCTGACCGGACATTCGGAGGCCAGCTTGACCTGCTCATAGATATCGTAAGTTATGGCATAACTCCTGCCATTTTGATATTGAGTTATGCCAATTTTAACCCCGCGTTTTTACCAGTCGCTTTTGTAATGCTGGTTTTTGGCGCGATCCGGCTTAGTTACTTCAGCACGTTCGGTCTTTCTGGTGGCGCAAAATATACGGGCTTAGCTATTGATAATAATAGTATTATCCTTGTTTTTATATTTATGTTTGAAGGATATTTTGGCAACCTGGTATTTTCCCTCATTCTTGCTGCTTCCGGATTGGGCCTTGCGGTCTTGAACGTCTCTCAGATTAAAACGCCAAAACTCTCTGGAAATCCTGTCAACGTCGCCATTCTCGCCGCCTACACG
>ENA-OSCG01000079-OSCG01000079.1-marine-sediment-metagenome-genome-assembly--contig:-NODE-79-length-17498-cov-5.320702_pt1 | contig 17498 bp, 18 predicted proteins | sample MGYA00237880_ERZ529332 | MGnify/ENA primary metagenome ERZ529332 (study PRJEB26373, sample SAMN05710708) | marine sediment metagenome | biome: marine; feature: ocean trench; material: sediment... | reverse complement strand
GCGATGGTCTCTTTTGTTGCTGCAGGGGATTTCAGGTCTGCTGCCGGAATCGCCCATGTGATGCGCGCAAATAACGAAGCGGATGTTTTTGTTGATCTGGTTGCGCTTACGGATTTTGCCCAAAAAGGGGACTTCGATTCTGCGATAGTTGCGTTAGCGCAAGGCGAAGAAAATTTGTCGCCACTGCTTTGGGGGCTACTGGACGCATGGCTGAAAATTGGTGCAGGGCAAACCGAGGCAGGTCTCAAGGCATTTGATAAGATGTCAGATATCGATGCGTTGGCGATTTACGGGCAGTATTACAAAGGATTGGCGCAGGCGTATCTGGGCAATTTCGAAGCGGCTGCCGAAATTCTAGGGGGCAATGGCAACGGTGCGTTGCACCTGAGCCGTAAGAGTATCGTTATTCATGTAGAAATCCTTTCAGAGCTTGGTCGCAGCGACGAGGCTTTGCAGGTATTGAACGATGCAATCGAGCGTGGTTTTGGTAATGAACAATTGTTGGCGTTGCGCGAAGATGTTGCCGCCGGCAAGCTACCAAGTTTCACGCAAGCTGAAGTGCCGATATACGGCTTGTCCGAGGCATTTGTCACATTGGCCGATGCGTTAAGCCGTGGAGAACCGGATCGTACCGCGCTGTTATATGCTCGGCTCGCACAGCATTTACAGCCCGATTTTGCTGACGCCGCGCTGTTGGTCGCCGAACTATTGGAGCTGGAAGAGCAGTTTATTTTGGCGGAGCAAGCATACGCACTTATTCCAGAGGATTCCCCTGCATTCAAAGACGCAGAAATCGGTCGCGCCGAAGCCTTACGGGCCGCCGGCGACACGGTGGGGGCAACGAAAATTTTGGTCGATTTGGCAGACCGTTTCCCCAATGATGTTCTTGCCCTGAACGCACTTGGTGACATTTATCGCGGCGTTGAAAATTTTGCGGATTCGGTCGATGCATACACGCGGGCAATCGGGAACGTCGATGAATTTAGAACCGAACATTGGGTGCTATTCTACACGCGCGGCATTGGTTACGAGCGCCTGAAAGATTGGCCCGCCGCCGAAAAAGATTTCCGTCGCGCGTTGGAATTATCCCCCGATCAGCCGTTCTTTTTGAACTACATCGGGTATTCGTACATCGAGATGGGGATCAATTTTGAAGAAGCGCAAGAGATGATCGAAACGGCGGTCGCGGGGATGCCATCAAACGGGTATATTACCGACTCGCTTGGCTGGGTTCTGTACCGCGTCGGCAAGTTCGCCGAGGCCGTGGCCCCAATGGAACGTGCCGCTGAATTGCTGCCCATTGACCCCATCGTGAACGATCATCTGGGCGATGTTCTGTGGATGGTTGGCCGCAAACTCGAGGCTGAATTCCAGTGGCGGCGTGCAATGTCGTTTGATCCCGCCCCCGAGGATATGAAGCGGATCAAGCGCAAGCTGGACATCGGTCTGGACGGCGTTCTGGAAGAGGAAGCCGCAAACTAATGCCGACCGATCTGGCCCGCGCCAAGGTTAACCTTTGCCTGCATGTGACAGGGCGACGCGAGGATGGAATGCATCTGCTCGACTCCATCGTGGTTTTTCCGGCGGTGGGGGACGTGCTGGAAGTGACCGTCGCCAGCGATCTGACATTGGAAATTGACGGCCCATTCGGTGCTGGCCTAGATGCTGGCGACGATAATCTGGTTATGCGCGCCGCGCGGTTGTTGTCGGGTAACGGCGCGAAAATCCGACTTCGTAAAAACCTCCCCCTTGCTTCTGGCATTGGGGGCGGCTCTTCCGATGCGGCGGCATGTATTCGCCTTCTGTCGAAAATGTGGAAAGTTGATGTTCCATCGCTGGAAAAATTGACCACCCTTGGGGCCGATGTGCCTGTTTGTATGGCGCAAGTGGCGACACATATGTCCGGTATTGGCGAGGCGTTGGTGGCGTTGCCCGCGCTGCCGAAATTCTGGATCGTGCTGGTGAACGCTGGGCAGGGCGTGGAAACGGGCGCCGTTTTCGCGGCGATGAACGCGCGGGATAATACCGCGCTGTCGCGCATTCCGGCGCGCTTTACAACGGCCGATAACTTGTTTGATTACCTGCGCGCGCAACGGAACGATATGCAAGCCCCGGCAATAGAATGTTGTCCGGTCATTGCGGAAGTTCTGCGCGCGATAGAGGCGACGAAAAACTGTGCGCTTAGCCGGATGAGTGGTTCAGGTGGTACGTGTTTCGGATTATTTTCGTCAGAGGCAGATGCCTTTAAGGCGGCCAATAGAATTCGCGTAAATCACCCCGAATGGTGGGTCGCCTCCGTCGAAGTCTAGACGATCCGTGAAACGACGAAATCGGCGAGTTCTTCCAGCAGGTTACGCAGTTCGCTTTCAGGGATTGGTGCCAGTGCCGCTTTAGCCGTATTCGCCCAATCCAGCGCCCTCAAACGGGTTTCTTCGAGCGTGCCATGCTTGGCCATCAACTTCATAGCATGCTCAAGATCGCCATCTTCCTGTTTGCCTTTTTCGATGGTTCGAACCCAGAAGGCGCGCTCCATCGTTTCGGCTTTGGCGATGGCCAGAATAACCGGCATCGTCAGTTTGCGCTCGCGGAAATCATCCCCAGTGTTTTTACCAAGCGAGGCGCTCGCCCCACCGTAATCCAGCAGGTCGTCAACAATCTGGAAACTGATACCGAGCGCATCCCCGTAGGCATGCAACGCATCGATTTGATCTTGAGGGGCGTCAGCGACTTCGCCGCCAACCTCGCAGGCAGCGGCAAACAAGGCGGCAGTTTTGCCACGCACGACCTGAAGGTAAATCTCCTCGGTCGTAGCCAGATTTTGCGCGACGGTAAGTTGCAGGACTTCGCCCTCGGCAATAACGGCCGAGGCATTCGCAAGGATATCCAGAACCTTAAGGCGACCCGTTTCAACCATCAACTGGAAGGATCGGGCGAACAGGTAATCCCCAACCAGAATGGAGGATTTGTTATCCCACAACAGGTTCGCCGTAGGACGCCCGCGTCGCTGGCCGCTTTCATCGACAACATCGTCGTGCAGAAGGGTCGCAGTGTGGATAAATTCAACAGTGGCGGCCAGTTTCACATGATCCTCGCCTGCATACCCACACATCCGCGCGGCGGCCAACGTCAGCATCGGGCGCAGACGTTTGCCGCCTGCCTCGACCAGATGCGCCGTCACTTCGGGAATGCGCGGGGCATGTTTGCTGGCCATGCGGGTGCGGATCAGGGTGTTCACGGCGTCCATGTCGTCGGCTAGCACGCTTTGCATTCGCTCAAATGGACCGGTATTTCCCGACATAGTGATCTTTTCCTTTGTTTGCGGTCTCGACGCGCATCCCTTCAGGCCCTAGGTTACGGCCATGAAAGAAATTTTGCGAACCAACGACATAACGACCATCGCATTCGCGACAGCATTGCTTCGAGGCGAAGATATAGAGGCGTTTGTGCTGGACGTAAACATGAGTGTGCTCGAAGGGGGCATCGGATTGTTCCCGCGCCGCTTGATGGTGGCCGATGCGCACAACTTTCGGGCCCGTGCTATCCTTAAAGACAATGAGATCGACCTTTTGGAAGACCGATGAGTTTCACCGGTGACCAGTTGACGCAGGACGACTTTCTGGGCGGAGCGATCACGATTTGGCAACCCAAAAACGGCTACCGCGCGGCGACGGATCCGGTATTTCTTGCAGCAGCGGTTAAGGCAAAAGCTGGCCAAAGCGTGCTGGAACTGGGGTGCGGTGCCGGAACAGCGCTGGCGTGCCTGTGCAAAAGGGTTGCGGGGCTTGAGGCGCACGGCTTGGAAATTCAGGCCGATTACGCAGACCTCGCGCGGCGAAATGCTGCGGATAACGGGCTGGAATTTACGGTTCATGATGGCGACCTTCTGGACATGCAAGACCCGATTTGCACCGCGTCATTCGATCATGTGTTTACTAATCCGCCGTTTTTCGAGGCATCAGCCAGTTCACCGCCGTCAGATGCTGGCCGCGATACCGCGCACCGGATTGGGGAGGCACAGTTGCGCGACTGGATCGCTGTTGGCCTGCGTCGCCTGAAACCCAAGGGGTATTTCACAATCATCCACCGAGCCGAGCAGCTGGCGGATATTCTTGCAGCACTGGATGGCAAGGCAGGGGATGTCCGTATTCTGCCACTTTGCGCCCGTGAAGGGCGTGCCGCGGGGCGTGTGATCGTGCGGGCGCGCAAAGGGGCCGCCGGTGCGCTAAAACTTCTCGCACCATTGATACTGCATACGGGAACAGCGCATTCAAAAGACGAAGATTCTTTTCGGCCCGACGTGCGAAACATATTGCGAAATACTCAACCTATAGTAATGTAACTTTACCATAAATTAACGAATATCTACCTAAGGTAGTTGTTTCGGGTGAGGTTGAATGAAAATAGGTGTTGGACTTTTGATGGCCGCGATGGCGTTAACCCCGCTGACGGACGGGTTTTCAAAAGCACTCGGGGCAGACCAAACGGCGTTTTTCATCACCTTTTCACGCTACTTCGTAGCAGGTGTCATCGCGTTAGGCATTGCGTTTGTCTTCAAAAAACCAATCGAAATCCCGCGCCATGACCGCCTCGGGCAAGTGTTTCGAACAGGGCTGATGATGGGGGCGATGACCTCGTTAATCTTTGCATTATCCGTTGTGCCGCTCGCGAAAGCTGTCGGTGGCTTCCTGATTGCCCCCGTTGTGGCCTCCTTGATTTCGGTATTGCTATACAAAGAAAAAATGGATGGCTTTCGTTTCACAGGCGCATTGCTGAGCTTCGCAGGTGCATACGTGATTTTACGGCCCGAAGGCAGTTTAGAACTAGGCACCTTTATGGCGCTGCTCGGCGGAACGCTACTTGGTGCGTATCTGGCCGCAACACGGCGAGCTTGCGCTTGCGGTGATGCATTCTCGACCTTGGTGGTTCAGTGCATTTTGGGATCGTTAATGGTTGCCCCGTTGGCGTTCTGGAACGGGATCCCCAGCATTTCAATGCAAAGTCTGATATATATCGTGGCGCTGGGCGCTGTCTCGGCGATTTGCCACTTTCTTACGGTGGCAGCATATAACCGCGCGGATGCGTCGGTGCTGGCGCCATTCTTTTATTTTAATATCGTGTTTGCCATTCCCGTCGGGTATTTCTGGTTTAACGAGGTGCCAACCCAGACAACCCTTATCGGCTTGGCTGGAATCACTTTAGGAGGCGTCATCGCCATGCTTTCGACCAACGCACATGTGAACCCGTTCACAGGAATTTTAGCCATTCCCTGGCAATATGTGAAAAACTTTTCCTTGAAGATTTGATGACAATGCATATCTTTTATGGTGAGATAGATTCATTACCACAACTCAAATAAGGAGAGTAAAATGAGCCTGACTTCGCATCTGTCCGAGCTACGTAAGAAACATGAGTCCCTTTCTGGCAAAATTGAAGTTGAGCAACGAAGTCCTGGGTCCGACGATTTGAACGTCGCTGACCTTAAAAAGGAAAAGTTACGTCTCAAAGAAGAGATCGAGCGGATCGCTGCTCAGGTTTAACGATTAGCGAGCGCAGCCAGCAATAAAATCGAGCTGGCTGTGGCGTATTGCCTGTTCGGCGAAACAGAACCGAATACCCTGCATGTGAAGGCGTGATTCCGTGTCATTTTTTGTCATGTGTGGCCGCGAGGTCCAGGAATTTATGAATCCATAAGGCCCAATCTTCATTGTGAACCGGCAGGCCCAAAGTCGCACGCGCCTTGCTTGCATCGACTTCGGAAAACACTTCCGGTACACGCAATTCGATCAAGTCATCAACGAAATCAGCTGAAAACTCCGGGTGCGGTTGAACGCTTAGTGCATCCGGATTTTCCGGATCTCCGTAAACCAGCGCCGCGTAGGGACAGAATTCAGAGCTGGCAATCACCGTCGCCGTTTCTGGCAACTTGGTGATCTGGTCCTGATGTACCGCGTGGCCAGAAAACACGTCATTGAGGCCACGCATCCAAGTCGGTTTAGCCTCGACAATGTAATCATGCACGCCAAGCCCCCAACCTTTTTTAGATTTTTCGACTTTACCGCCCAAAGCCTCAGCCAATATCTGGTGACCGAAACAGATTCCTGCCAGAGGTATCTTGTGATCAATCGAGGTTCGGATGAACTTTTTCAAAGGCTCTATCCAAGGCAAGTCCTCGTAAACGCCGAACTTCGATCCGGTGATGATCCAACCGTCTGCATCATCAGGGCTTTTTGGCAATTCACCGTTCAGGATTTTAACGCTGAAGAAATCCACATCAGGGTCGATGGTATGCAAAAGGCGCGCAAACATAGAGGGGTAATCGCCGTGCTTGCCCAACAAATCGTCGCTGATTTCACCGGTTTCTAGAATGCCGATTTTCATGGTGATGTCCTGTTAATGTCTTACGCTTAACACTCTCTAAATCATGTTTCCATAGCGTTGGAAATCGTCATTTCAAAATAAATACGCGACGGAATGTGCCGCCGCGCACGGCGGTATCCGTCTGTCGCAGGTTAAACCACGAATTGCCCACCATTTGCTGTCAAAGTCGAGCCAGTGATAAATCCCGCATCATCAGATGCAAGAAATACCACGCAACGTGCGATTTCTTCTGGTTCGCCCAGTCGCCCGACAGGTATCTGTGGAATGATCTTTTCGTTAAGAACTTTTTCAGGAACAGCGAGAACCATTTCTGTTCCTATATACCCCGGGCAAATTGCGTTAACGGTGATGCCTTTGGATGCGCCTTCCTGCGCCAATGCTTTGGTGAAACCCAGGTCTCCAGCTTTGGCAGCCGAATAGTTAACCTGTCCCATCTGCCCTTTTTGGCCGTTGATCGAACTGATGTTGATAACGCGCCCAAAGCTGCGGTCGCGCATGCCTGTCCAGATCGGGTGGGTCATGTTGAAAACGCCGGTCAGATTGGTGTCGATAACTTCTTTCCACTGCTGCGGCGTTATTTTGTGAAACATGCCGTCGCGCGTGATGCCAGCGTTGTTCACCAGCACCTCGATTGGGCCGAGATCGGCTTCAACTTTGGCGATGCCCTCCACGCATTCATCATAGTCAGTGACGGACCATTTATATGCCTGAATGCCCGTTTTGGTGGTGAACTTGGCGGCCGCTTCGCCGTTGCTGGCATATGTTGCGGCGACGGTATAGCCCGCGTCTTTCAGTGCGATCGAGATAGCCGCGCCTATGCCGCGCGTGCCACCGCTGACCAATGCAATACGTCCCATTTTATTCCCCTAGATGTTGATTTCAGTCGCGCTCGAGGCACATAGCGATGCCCATGCCGCCGCCGATACACAGCGTGGCAAGACCCTTTTTCGCATCGCGCCGCTGCATTTCGAATAGCAGCGTGTTTAAAATGCGAGCGCCAGACGCACCAATTGGGTGGCCAATCGCGATTGCACCACCGTTGACGTTAACGATTTCCGGGTCCCAGCCCATGTCTTTGTTGACCGCGCAAGCCTGCGCCGCGAAGGCCTCGTTTGCCTCAATAAGATCAAGCTCTCCGACATCCCATCCGGCTTTTTCCAAGGCTTTCCGGCTGGCGTAAATAGGCCCGACCCCCATGATCGAGGGGTCAAGCCCAACGGTTGCATAAGATGCAATTCGCGCCATCGGTGTGATCCCGCGTTTTGCCGCATTATCGGCTGTCATCAACAACGTCATCGCCGCACCGTCGTTCAAGCCGGAAGCATTCGCCGCCGTAACCGAGCCATCCTTCGCAAATGCAGGCCGCAGTTTCCGCATTGATTCCATGGTGGCGCCGTGGCGGATGTATTCGTCGCTATCGATCACAATCTCGCCTTTGCGAGTCTTTATGGTGAATGGCACAATCTCGTCAACAAACTTGCCAGCCTTTTGGGCCGCCTCGGCTTTGTTTTGCGAGGCGACAGCGAAGGCGTCCTGCGTCTCGCGATCAATTCCCCATTTTTCGGCAACATTTTCAGCCGTTGTGCCCATGTGATAGTCGTTGAAAGCATCCCAAAGCCCGTCCTTGACCATCGAATCGATGAACTTCATATCGCCCATCTTCTGGCCCGAGCGCAGGTTCGCGACATGCGGAGAAAGCGACATGTTTTCCTGACCGCCAGCCACGACAATTTCAGCGTCGCCAAGCATGATATGCTGCGCGCCGAGCGCCACCGCCCGCAGGCCGGACCCGCAAACCTGATTAATGCTCCACGCGGCGCTTTCAATCGGCAACCCTGCATTTATATGCGCCTGCCGCGCCGGATTCTGCCCTTGACCTGCGGTTAAAACCTGTCCGAGGATGGTTTCGGATACGTCCGCTGCGTCAACACCTGCGCGCTCCAAAACGGCTTTGATGGCAGCTGTCCCCAGATCATGCGCTGGCGTGTTTGCAAACGATCCCAGAAAACTTCCAACGGCGGTTCGCGCGGCGGAAGCAATTACGATATTGGTCACGGGATATTCCTTTTGTCATGCCCAGATAGTGTGATTCGCAGTGTGGCTTATTGCGCAACGCAGCGCAATAAAATTTCTTAAAATGCATAAAGTACGTAATATTCGGTAAGATGAGCGAGGCTATAGATTGTCCGTAAAGAACTTTGACACGGGTTCCGATACGGTTTCACGAGTCTTGGAGCCGACAATCATTCCCACATGCCCCGTGTCCGGTGTCCGGTGTAAGCAGTTTTGCATTGGAAATTTTCCGAGCCATTGCCGCAGCGACATCAAACTGGTTCATGCTGTCGCGTAGACCGCAGACGTTAAGAGTCGGTTGCCTGATCGCGGATAAATTGATTGGCTTACCCTGAAACTTCCAACTCCCGTTTGCTGTGGCATTGTTCAAATTCCAGTCTATGAAAATGCCTTTAGCACTTGGGGTCACAAGTGGTACGCCGTCAGACAGCCAGTCCTTGATAGCCACGAAATGAATTGCGGCGGGGCTGTTTAATTCCATGTTGTCCAGTTTGCGAAACTTTACGGCAGCTTGCATCGGGTTGATCAGCGCGAACAGTTTCTGGAAGAATTCTGTCGGGATCATTCCGAAAGTCTGCCCATATTTTCGATCATTTCCGCGGGTTGTGGCCCTGTCGTCTTTGATCGCAATGTTGCCGTGACACCCCTGCTTGCAGAAAAATCCCACGGAGAACCAATCGTTGCAAAAGCCCCCACATCGGCGTTTTGAAGGGATAAAATGCCGGCGAGAAGCGTGCCCCCCATACAATATCCTAACACGCCGATTGGCTTGTCTGTTAGTGTGCGGGAAACCTTGAGGGCAGGCAATAATCGCGTGTAGTATAAGAATTCAAGTCAAATTCGCGCTCGACATCCGATGGGCTTCCCCAGTCCAAAAGTAACGGACGTAATCCTTGAGCGGCAAAATATCGGAGCAACGAACAGTTTTTGTTCAAGTCCAGAATATAGGCGCGGTTGATCAAGGAGGGGACAACAAGCACTGGCGGACCAATGGGGTTTGTTGCCTCGGGGCAGGCACCGAAGTCAAGCAAACGCGAAGAGCCTTTCGACCATATAACCGTTGGGTCCGTGGCGGCCCGCCGATATGGGTGTGTTCGCCATTTTTCCACCCCTGAAAGCATCGCCAGCATGCGTTCAATCGCGGGTCGGCAAAGCTGAGCTGGGTTCGGATCAGCGATAGATGTTACTTGTTGGGCAAGATCGGGTTGCCACTCGAAATTAGCGAAATCGGAATTAACCGCATTTGTGATGGCACTTCGGTACCCGACTAGCGCTGCGCTTAAATGAAAAATTAACGGGGATGGGTGTCAGATTCTGTGTCGGGGGTTTTCAGTCATTTTTGCCATGGGTTTTTTGGGATGGGACCACTGGCGATAATTAGCCGGATATTCTCCTCCCATAAATCCAGATATTGTTCTTCGGGCGTATCCGGAAGCGGGTTTTTGCCGGTCGGAGGGGGAGTCTTTTGCGCCATTTCGTGCGTAACATTCGTTAATTACAGCAGCATACCATGGCGCACCGTGTTCGCGCATGCGATATTTTCGTTGCAGTTGCGAAATACTGTATTAGATTGTTGGTAACAATAGGCCGCAGGGCGTCATCAGAAGGGTTCCGTAATGGCCGATAAAAACGATACTAGCGAAGAAACCATTGTCATCAAGAAGTATGCCAACCGTCGTTTATACAATACCAAAAAATCGAGTTATGTAACGCTGGACCATTTGGCCGAAATGGTTCGCGAGGGACAGGACTTTGTTGTTATTGACGCGAAGTCCAGCGAGGATATTACGCGATCTGTTCTGACCCAGATTATTTTTGAAGAGGAAAGCAAGGGGCACAACATGTTGCCCACCAAGTTCCTGCGCCAATTGATCAGCCTATATGGAGACTCGGTTCAGGGGTTTGTACCCGGATATCTCGAGGCTTCGATGGATGCGTTTACGAAAAATCAGGATGGTATTCGCGACCAAATGCAAGGCGCGATGGCCGGTGCCCCTGCAATAGCTGGTTTTGAGGCGTTGGCAAAGAAAAATATGGAATGGTTCGAAGGCACTATGCGTATGTTTACGCCAGCGGCAGAAACCGAGACGGGGCCAGCCGAGGCTAAGGCGGATACCCAAGAAACGTCGGATGTTGAACTTGGCGATTTGAAAGTGCAGCTTGCTCAGATGCAGGAACAACTTAGTAAGTTGGTAGACAAGTCCTAAATTATCCGGCAATTTTTTGGTTCAGTTCGGATTTTTGGAACGGGGCGATCGGTTGGGCGGCTGGCTTACCGATCAGGTATCCTTGCAAGCAGTCGATTCCTAGTTTTGTGGCCATTTCAGCCTCGCCGTCGGTTTCAATGAATTCTGCCACTGTCACCATGTCAAAGTGTTTGCTGATGTCGATGAGGGCCTGAACCAGCACTTGATTGTCTTTGTCATAACAAAGATCACGAATGAATAATCCGTCGATTTTAACGAAGTCGAAGCGGAAGTCTTTGAAGTACCGAAAGGATGTCGCGCCGGTTCCGAAATCGTCCAACGCTATGCTGCAATGTTTGCGGCGAACGCGGTGCATAAAGGCGGTGGTCAATTCAATATCAGACATGGCCGCGCCTTCGGTTATCTCGATAATCAGGCGTTCGCAAATGCCTGAACTGGCGGATTCAAGGATATCCAGCCAACCGGTATCTCGCATGGAAAGCACACTCATGTTGATTGACAGACGGATGTCTGAATTGTTTGCTAGCTGCTTTAAGGCCAAGCATAAAATGCGGCGATCCAGCTTGGTTCCGAGCGCGGTATTTTCGATGAAAGGCATGAACTGGCCAGCCGAAATTATAGCGCCTCCGGGCATTCGGATGCGGGCCAACCCCTCGTAGAAAGCCACAAAATTATTGCTGCCTGAGCGTATGATTGGCTGGTAGAATAACTCCATCCGGTTGTCGCTCAGGGCGGCGGCAACGCGGGTGGCCTCAAGATTGAACAGGGTGTTCGACATTACGGCCGGGATGTCCGCATTTCTGGTAATCTGTTTGCTGGCGCTAGCCATCACGACCTCCGATAGCTCATGGTTTCTGAGTCTATTTGGGGTCTAAAAAGTTAAAGGTTCGTAAATTTTCGCGATATGTTCTTACAATGTTCGAAAAAGTTAACATGAATTGGATGAAAAGCTGATACAAAAGGGGTTCAGTTTCACTCTGCATCCATTAGCGCCTGCAAAACGGCCATAGCATTTTCACTCGACCAATCAGCGCCACCGGTTAGGCGCGCGATTTCGCGACCCTCTCGGTTTAGAAAAATGGTGACTGGTAACCCTAAAGCACCCATGCGGGTTGCCAGTTTACCTTTTGGGTCCAGCAAGATGGGGAGGTTGGTGACGTTGGCCTCGGCATAGAATTTGAGGATACCTGACAGGCGGTTGCGGCCTGTGGCGATGGTCATGACTTGAAAGTTTTCGCCGCCCATCTCTACCTGCAAAGCGTCGAGCGCGGGCATTTCTTCGCGGCACGGCGCGCACCATGTGGCCCAGAAGTTGACCAGTCGGAACTGGCCATCGGTGTCGGCAAAGGTCATTTTGTTGCCGTCTACATCTTCGAATTCCGTGGTGATCGGCGCGGCAGCCTCGACAAGGATTTTCATCTTCCGCATGTCGTTTACCCGCATGTCCAGAATGACCTGACGGGTTTCGGGATCAATTGCTGCCGCAGGGTTTGCACCCAAAGTCAGAGCGGCGTATAGCAGGGCAGTAAGAAGGGGTCTTTTCATTTTGGCCTCGCGGATTGAACAGGTATCTCTAATGTCAGACAAAAAATCATCGAATGCAATGTGGGGCGGGCGGTTTGCCGCCGGGCCGGATGCGATCATGGAGGCGATCAACGCCTCGATTGATTTCGACAAACGTATGGCTCGGCAGGATATCGAGGGTTCCCGCGCCCACGCGGCGATGTTGGCTGCCTGTGGTATTATTACTGATAGTGATGGCGAGGCGATCAGGGAAGGCCTGCTCACGGTATTGTCAGAAATCGAGACCGGCAAGTTTACCTTTTCTAAAGAACTTGAAGATATTCATATGAATGTCGAGTCGCGCCTGAAGGATTTGATAGGGGAGCCAGCTGGGCGGTTGCATACGGGACGCTCGCGGAACGATCAGGTGGCGACGGACTTCAAGCTGTGGACGCGCGAACAGTTTGATGTGGTGATTGAGGCACTTGATGCGCTGATGAAGGCGTTGCTGGGTCAGGCTGAAGCTGGCGCGGATATTGTGATGCCGGGTTTTACGCATTTGCAGGTGGCGCAGCCGGTGACGTGGGGGCATCACATGATGGCCTACGTCGAGATGTTCGCGCGGGACAAATCGCGGATGCAGGATGCGCGGGTGCGGATGAACGAATCTCCGCTGGGTGCGGCGGCATTGGCAGGCACTGCCTATCCGATTGATCGGGATATGACGGCGAAGGCACTGGGCTTTGACCGACCTTCAGCGAATTCGCTTGATGCGGTGTCAGATCGGGATTTCGCGTTGGAGTTTTTGTCCTGCGCCTCGATTTGCGCAACGCATCTTTCGCGGCTCGCCGAGGAGCTGGTGATCTGGTCCTCGGCCCAGTTCAGTTTCGTGCGTCTATCGGACCGGTTCTCGACTGGTTCGTCCATCATGCCGCAAAAGAGAAACCCTGATGCGGCGGAACTGATTCGCGCCAAGGTTGGCCGGATCACTGGATCACTGGTCGCGCTGCTGACGATTATGAAAGGTTTGCCGCTGGCCTATTCCAAGGACATGCAGGAAGACAAGGAACAGGTGTTTGATGCCGCTGACAGCTTGATGTTGGCGTTAGCGGCGATGACCGGAATGGTTGGCGACATGAAACCAAACGTCGAAAGTTTGCGCAAATCGGCGGCGATGGGGTTCTCGACAGCGACCGATCTGGCGGATTGGTTGGTACGTGAACTTGGCTTGCCGTTCAGGGATGCACACCACGCGACGGGGGCTTTGGTGAAAATGGCCGAGGACAAAGGTTGCGATTTGCCGGAATTGTCGCTGAAAGAGATGCAATCGGCGCATCCAGAAATCAACCAGAGCGTTTATTCGGTATTAGGGGTAGACAACTCTGTGGCGAGTAGGGCAAGTTATGGTGGAACAGCACCAGATCAGGTCCGCCAGCAAATTGCACGTTGGAACGGGAAGTTGAAATGAGGGCAATTCTGTTATTGATCGGGATTGTACTGCTCGGAGCAACCGCCTCTTGCGGAATTAAGGCTCCGCCAACACATCCGTCCTCCGTAAACGAGAACGCCAACTGATCATTTGTGCTGTTCCAAATATATAAAGGGACCACTTAATGAGAAATTTCTTACGTGCACTGATTATCGGGATAATTGCTACTGTGGCCAGCCAGTCACCTGCCGCTGAAGTTTGGCGTCAGGGGGAGTTTCGGGGCACCGTTATTCTGACCGTCACTGGAAATGTGGCATTGCCGACACGGCACGGAAGCTCGGAAGACGTCGATAAGTTTTTTATGTTTAACGGCATCACTTTTGATAAGGCCGCGCAATTTGATGTGGCCACATTACAGGCGCTCCCGCAGGTTACGGTGAACGCGGATTTTCCTAAGGGTGGCCTTGTTTACGCATTTGAGGGGCCGTTGCTGAAAGACGTGCTGGAATCTGTCGGCGCGATGGGCGAGGTCGTAACCATTCGGGCGCTCAACGGGTACGCCGTTGATATACCGCTGGCGGAGGCATATGCGGCTGGCGCAGTTGTGGCCCTGAAACGCGATGGAATCCCCTTTGCAATCGGTGATTTTGGCCCGATACATGTGGTGTTCCCGCGGGCTGATCGCGCGGATTTGGCCGACATGAACGACGATTGGTGGGTCTGGTCGGTTTATCATATCCACGTGGAATAGGTGATTTCGGGGTTGGCCTGCGCCGACCCTATCCTTTATACCTAAGGCCTGATTTAGCCATATGGATCAAGCTTGATGGACCACTTTATCTACCGCAACGGCGCGCTGCATGCCGAGGATGTTTCGATAAGCGAGATAGCCTCGGCTGTTGGCACGCCGTTTTATGTGTATTCGACCGCGACACTGGAGCGCCATTATCAGGTGTTTGACGAGGCGCTTGCGGGTATGGACCACTTTATTTGCTATGCGATGAAAGCCAATTCCAACATGGCCGTGTTGCGGATTATGGCGGCGATGGGCGCTGGCATGGATGTGGTGTCGGGCGGCGAATACGCCCGCGCGATTGCGGCGGGGGTGCCGGGGGAACACATCGTATTTTCCGGTGTGGGCAAAACCCGCGAGGAAATGGCGGCGGCGTTAACGGGCGGCATTCGCCAGTTTAACGTGGAAAGCGAGCCCGAAATGCGGGTGTTGAACGAGGTGGCACTGTCGCTTGGCAAAGTTGCGCCGATTACAGTGCGCGTGAACCCTGATGTGGACGCCAAGACGCATGCGAAGATTGCGACGGGAAAATCCGAGAACAAGTTTGGCATCCCGATATCCAAAGCCCGTGAAGTTTACGCCGAGGCGGCAAGCCTGAAAGGGCTGGAGGTTGTCGGGATCGACGTGCATATCGGCAGCCAGATTACGGAACTGCAACCTTATGAGGACGCTTTCAACAAGGTCGCCGAGTTGACTGAAATCTTGCGGGCGGACGGGCACAACATTCGGCGGCTCGATCTGGGCGGTGGGCTTGGCATTCCTTACAAGCGCTCGAATGAGGCGCCACCGTTGCCGATGGAATATGGTGACGTGATCCGGCGGACTGTTGGCCATCTTGGCTGTGAAATTGAGATTGAGCCGGGGCGCTTGATTGCGGGTAATGCCGGATTGCTGGTGACTTCGGTTGTGTATCGTAAAGAAGGCGAGGGGCGTGATTTCCTGATCGTAGACGCTGGCATGAACGACCTGATCCGCCCTGCGATGTACGAGGCATATCACGATATTATCCCCGTTATCGAACCCGAAATTGGCGCGGAACTTACGCCACACGACATCGTTGGTCCGGTTTGTGAAACCGGCGATACTTTTGCGAAAGATCGCGATATGCCAACGCTGGAGGCTGGCGATTTGCTGGCGTTACGCTCGGCCGGAGCATACGGGGCGGTGATGGCAAGCGAATATAACTCGCGCCCCCTCATCCCCGAGGTGTTGGTCAAAGGTGATCAATTCGCCGTGGTTCGGGCACGTCCGACCTATGAAGAAATGATTAATCGCGATACCATTCCAGACTGGATGGCGTGAGTCGAAAATGACCCGCACGCGCAATCGGGATGGCGGAATGAACCAGCTTTGGGCGCGTTACGTTGACAAAAGATACGGGAGCATCATGCGGGCTTTGCGGTTTCGCTTGGCCTTGTCACGTGCCGCGTTATGGCTGGAAATTCTGGCGCGCCGGTTCTGGCCACTCTGGACGCTCACGTTATTTTCCTATGCATTTGTTGCCTTTGATGGCCTGAATCTGGTTTCACCGAATGTGGGCCGTGGGCTGGTTTTGTCGGTACTGCTGGGCGGTGTCGCGTGTTTGTTTATCGGTCTGCGCGGCCTGAAACCCCCAAACCGTTCGGCCGCGATCGACCGCCTTGACGGAGGGAGCGGCCCATTGGCGTCGTTGCGAGACCAGTCGGCCGCCGGAACGGAGGATGCGTTAACCCGTGCGCTTTGGGAACAGCATCAGACGCAAATGGCGGCGCGGGCGGTGCAATTATTGCCGGCCCCACCGGATTTACGGCTGGCTTCGTTTGACCGGTACGGCTTGCGTTTGATGGCGCTCGTTAGCGCGACCGTGGCCGTATTTTTTGCGCCCTCCGGTGGGTTAACATCCGTTAAGAATGCGATTTCGCTGCCGGTTTTGGGGGGCGGCGTTGAGGCAAGCATCGAGGCATGGGCGACCCCTCCATCCTATACAGGCAAGCCGCAGATTTACCTTGGCGAGGTGGCGGACGGGGTTATTCTGAACCTTCCGGTCGGCACGCAGATTGTGATGCAGGTTTACGGTGGCTCCGACGATGTGACCTTGATCGAGAGCATTTCCGAGGTTGGATCGGTGTTTTCCGGCGATAAAACTACGGTGCGAAATGCAAGCGTAACCGTGACGCAATCGGGTGATCTGGAGGTCTTGGACGGCACCACCGTGCTGGATTCTTGGCGGATAATCGCGGCGGATGACCGCGGCCCCAATGTGATCGTGATCGAGGCGTTTGGACAGACAACTTCAGGGGCGCTGAGGTTGCCGTTCAAGGCGACGGATGACTACGGCATAGTGGCGGGAACTGCGCAAATTACGTCGGATCTGGTGCACGTGGATCGGCGGTTCGGGCTTGCGCCGGAACCGGTCGCACGCGCACCGCTGATCGCGAGCTTGCCGTTGCCGTTTCGCGGCGCAACGGATGATATTTCCGAGGTTTTGATTGAGGATTTCAGCAAAGACATCTGGGTGGGAATGCCCGTGACGATTACGCTGAATGTGCGCGACGCGGCGGGGCAAATCGGCGAGGTTCAGACTTTTGGCACCTTGCCCGGCAAGCGGTTTTACGTGCCGCTGGCAGCAGCTTTTGCCGAGCAGCGGCGGGATTTGCTGTGGTCGCCGGAAAATGACAAACGGGTTTTGCAGGTGCTTAAAGCGGTGACAAATATGCCAAGCGATTTGGCGTTGTCCAGTGGCTCGTATCTGAAATTCGCACGACCATTCGGCGGTATGAAGGGATGATGAAAGACGGAGTTTCGGCAGAGGAGCGGGCCGAGATTACGGATGCATTCTGGGAAATCGCCGTGTTTTTGGAGGACGGAGACCTTGGAAGTGCGCGGGAACGCCTGCGCCGCGCACAAGAGAAATTGCTGCAAGCGATCGAGCAGCAAGCTGAACAGGCGGAAATTACCAAACTGATGAACGAACTGCGCGATGCGACGGACGAATATCTGGAAATGCTGGCAGCCGAGGCCGAGCAGAACCGCGAGTTTGCCGACACAGCGCAACCGCCCGGTGGCAACGAACAATTGCGACAAATGATGGATGAGCTGCAACGCTTAGCTGAAAACGGAGAGTCCGAGGCCGCAC
>ENA-OSCG01000078-OSCG01000078.1-marine-sediment-metagenome-genome-assembly--contig:-NODE-78-length-17662-cov-7.245641_pt1 | contig 17662 bp, 14 predicted proteins | sample MGYA00237880_ERZ529332 | MGnify/ENA primary metagenome ERZ529332 (study PRJEB26373, sample SAMN05710708) | marine sediment metagenome | biome: marine; feature: ocean trench; material: sediment... | reverse complement strand
TTTGTAGGGGCTATTTGTAATCGCGTTCTTATTTGGATCCATAAAAGAGCAATCGCGATTACAAATCGCTCCTGCAATGCATATCACTCCCACAGCAGTTGGATAGCCCACAAATACACTCATCGATTTTCATCCTCAAGATTCAGCGGTTTGATCAACTCGTTAAATCGCTCATCATCGCGGAAGAAATCCCATGCCGGGTCGAGGTACATATTCCAGCGCACGAGTCCTGCGGGTGTTTCGAGTAATCGTTCGATTTCAGCCAGGGCTTCGTCACGATGGCCGGTCATGCCGAGGATTTGGGCATGGAATCCGGCGATATATGCTCCATCTATCTGATCTGAACCAGCCCGACTGATGGCCATTGCCTTCTCGGAAATCTCCAGGGCTTGTTTGTGATCGCCCTGCAATGCATACACCCAGGCCAGATTTCCCAGATCATAGGCGTATCGGGAATTGCTGTCTGGCTTTAAATTGGTCAATATTTCGACTGCCCGGTCGAGCTGCTCTTTTGCTTTTTCAGCTTCGCCCAATTGCAGGTAGGCAAAGCCCCGCGACGATTCCTGCCAGGCTGTATATCCATTTAATCCGGCCATGGCGGCTACTTCCGGCCGGTTCCAGATATCAATAATGGCCTGGTAATCACGTTCCCAGGTGGGTAAAAAAACGGCCATATCCACGTAGGTACTGCCTGCGACCGGAGTGATTTCATTGAACGCTTTCCGGGCGCTGGCAAGATCTCCGGATTGACCGATCAGCGCCGCCACCATATGGACTTTGAGGTCGGTATTGGAGAATTTATTTGACCACTGGGCGCCCAGTGACAAGACGCGCTCCCAATCATGCATCATAGTCAGCGTACCTATCGCCCTGGTGGCTGATGCGCTATTTTCCGGGTCAAGCTCAAGCTCCTTCAGGAAATTATTCACAGAGTCTTCCCATAGCCCCAGGCGCCGTTGCGCCAAGGCCATAAGCCCAAGGATTTCAACATTTCCGGGCAGCGCGTCGTGTGCTTTTTGAAGTGCTTGCAAAGAGGATGAAAAATCCTCTTCTACACGATAAAAATAAGCAGCTTGAGCAAGCCATGAAGAAGGACTTTCAGGGGCAAGCAGTGTGGTCATGTCCACGGCTTTTTTTGCCAGTTGGTGGCGCTCGTCAGTGTTGTCATAACCAATCCAGATGGCCATTCCATGAATCCTTGCCAGCAGGGACCAGGCTTCGGCAAATTGCGGATCGAGTTGCACCGCAATTTCTGCCCATGGTTGCGCGTTTATGAAGTTTTCCATCGCGTAATTGGGGTTATTCACGGATAGCCGCGCCTTGAGGAAGGCCTCGTAGGCTTTCAGATTAGCCGTAGGCAGTTCGTTGATTGCCAGTGATTCTGCCTCAGTCAACTCTCCGCGCACGGCCGATACGATCTGGCGGGTAATCTCCGACTGGATATCAAAGATATTCTCCATGGTCATTTCGCGATCGAAAGTCTCGGCCCACAGGTGTTGGTCAGTGGCAACATCGATCAACTGGGCATTGATTCGGATGCGCTTGCCTGCGCGCTGCACACCGCCTTCGAGTATGGTCGAGACACCCAGTTCTTTGCCGATTTCCGGTATGGAAAGCTGGGTATCTTTGTACTTCATCATGGAAGTGCGGGAGATCACTTTCAGATCACGGATCTTGGCCAATTGGGTCAGCAGGTCATCGTGGATACCATCGGTAAAGAACTCGTCATCTTCCAGCCTGCTGCGGTTGGCGAAAGGCAAGACCGCGATCGAATTGTCTTTTAAAAGGGCCGGATTGACCGTAGGGGTCAGGTTCAAATTCCCAGAACCATCCCGCACAGCAGATTGTGCGGTGTCACCGGAAATTGAACCTGGCCCCTTTTGGGACGCAAACCGTGACTCATAGATAAAGTAAGCGGCCACCAGTAGCAGCACGCCAATGATGGTGAAATCCAGCTTGCGGCCGGTCTTGTGCGTGATCGACAGGCTGCGGTCTACATCTTTTTCACGCTTCAGACCTTCCGGGGTCATTTCAAACGCCCAGGTGAAGATCAGAACTAAGGGCAGACCCAGTAACAGGAACACGACGAAGGTTTTCAGCACCCATTCCGGCGCACCAAAGTTTTCGGTCGCAAACTCGGCAACCTGTGACATCAGCCAGCCGACCACCACGTAGGCAATGGTGACCTTAATGATGTTACGGCGTTTTAATTCTTCGAAAAACGACATGTCGTTGTTACCCCCGCGGTAAACGACGAACCGACGCCTGCTTCAGTAAACCTTGCGGGTTAGCCGGTTGATTGTTGTTAATTAATTTCAGCTCTTCCCTGGTCTAAATAGCGCCCTCTTTTCTTAACATTAAACTGCCTCGGTGAGCATACTGCCTATTTTGACATAATTCAGCGCAGAGCAGGGTGCAAATAGTTGATTCAACTGTTAATTAGCACTGCAATTCGGGCCTATCAACCACCTGGCTCAGGTAGAGGCAGGTATTCAGGAGTTGCCCGGTGACGCTCCAAAGGCCCCGAAACACAGGAATATCGATAAATTACATCGACAGGGTTGTACCATTAGCCTATGAAAACCACAGCTGGATTTGTGTGCTTGCTGGCAAGTTTGTTGCCCCCCATGGCGGTCGCTGATGTGCGCCTGCTTGTTTGCAGGCCTCAGCGCGTATTGGGATTTTCTGTTGATCGCTCACGTGTAAATCAGTCCGGTAAATCCCGCTGTGCGGCCAGCCTTATACAGCAAGATCCTGCATAAGTTTAGCAGCACACCCCAGCAGTCTGTCCGCCACCTGGCAGAACCGGGCATTGTAGCCTAAAACCTCGCCAGGATCGGCTTTGAATCACAATCTACTGCGCCGGAATAAATCAGAGATTCCCTGGATCAATCGCAAGCAACCGGATCCACCGGTAGCGGAATCTTGTGCCTGCGTGACATCTCATCGCTGCGGGGATCGCACTGTGCTTTAATGCCGTTTTCGGTCCTATAACCTCTCAAAAAAGGCAGTAGAAAGGCCACCTCCTCTTCTTCCATTGAGTTGAAAAACTGCCATAAACGGTCAAATTCTCCATATTCAATCAACATGACGACCAAATTATATCGGTAGGTAAGCGAAGGATTTGCCGGATCTGCGAAATCATGTTCCGGCCAGGATATCATTGCGTCCAGCGCCTGTTCCCGCATTATCGAATCTTCCGACTGGCAAATATCCTGGTAAATATCCAGCGCCGGATTCTGTTTGCTCAGCAACCTGGCCAAGCGTAAGGCATCAACTGCTGCTGCTTCGCATTGACCACCATACATATGAATCAACATCAATTGATTAACGGCGTCCGGAAAGTCCGGGGCGAACTCGAGTACGTCGTGCAACACTGCAATACCCTCGGCACGCCGGTTCAGCTTATCGAGCAACTCGGAAAGGTTCAGTCCAATAATCCGCGAGCGAGGGTCGAGACTCCAGGCTCTTTGGAAGGAGGCCAGGCCGCCCACGGGATCACCCATTTCCGCCAGCAATCCACCATACCATTGGTGGGCTGATGCGAATGATGGCTGGATAAAGATGGCCTGTTTGAACAGTTCTTCAGATTCCCGGTATTTCAACTGAGCCTGATAAACAATCGCCTTGCTGGCCATCGCTTCAACATTTTGGGGATCAAGCTCAAGGGCCCTGTCAGCCGCTTTGAGTGTATTTTGTCTTGCCGTTTCGCCATCAAAATTGACATATCCGTCATAAACACCCCAGGCCAGGGCAAGACCGGCATGAGCTGCGGCAAAATTCGGGTCGAGATGGATGGCAGCTTCGTGATGAATTATGGACTGGCTCAGGCTGTCTGCTGTCCGCAGATGCCATTGCTGCATGCCCTGCAGGTAGTGCTCATAGGCTTCGATGCTGTTGGTGCCGGTGAGGTTTCCGGAACTGCCGGTTTCCAGGTTCAGCGAAACTTTGAGTGCATCAGCAATGGAGCCTGCGATCTCGTCCTGGATGGCGAAAATATTGGTCAACTCGCGGTCATAACTGGCCGACCACAGGTGAAAACCGTCATCGGCCTTGATCAGTTGCGCGGTCACGCGCACCTGGTTGCCGGCCTTGCGCACGCTGCCTTCCAGGATATGGTTAACGCCCAGTTCTTCCGCGATACGTGAGATATTGGTATTGGTACCCTTGTAGGCGAAGGCCGAGGTCCGGGCAGCCACTTTCAACTCCGGGATGCTGGCCAGCACGTTCAGGATTTCCTCGGCGATACCATCGGAGAAAAACTCGTTTTCAGTGTCCGCGCTCATATTCACGAAAGGCAAAACTGCAATCGACTTAATTGGAGTCAGAGCAGCATTTTCCCGATTGCTGTCTGTACTTACCGTGTCTTGTTCCTGAAAATGGTGCTCTGACCCCATCGACTGTTCAGGTGGCCGTACAAAGCGATCCGCTAACAGCAACACAACCGCTACGGCGAGGAAGCCGATGATGATGCGGTCCAGCTTGTGCCCGGTATCAGCGGCGACCGACTCGCTGCGGTCCACCTCGTGATCGCGCTTGATACCCTCGGGCGTGAGTTCATAAGCCCAGGCAATAATCACCGACACGATAAAGCCAACGCCGACGAACAACATGAACACATGCATGACCCACTCGGGTGCAGCGACGTTATCCAGCACCAGGTCGACAATCTGCAGCAATACCCAGGCAGCCACGCCGTAGGCGATGCCCACCCGGAAGACGTTTCTTCTTTTTAATTCATCAAAAAAACTCAAAAGCTATCTCCCAAGTAATTTTTGTAGGGGCTATTTGCAATCGCCCCCACAATGCCTATCACTAATGGGGTCAGGTTCAATTTCCCAGTTTGGTCAGAATTCGTAGTCTGGGCCAAATCACTGGAAACTGAACCTGACCCCTTTTCTGCTGGGAAAAGGGCTTTAATCCCACTTATACTCCGCCAATTTTTTGGCTTTTGACCACTGAAGATGTTGGCTTGATGCTGATAAATTTGCAGGTCTGACATGAAAATATTTGAACAACTCATCAATATGCTGGTAGTCGGTGCGATTGTGTTGACTGTTGTGAAAGCCTACCTGACCGCGAACAAGGTCTGGTCACGAAAACATAAAAGGGTTGTATCGGAAAGTGTCTCTGTATCAGCACAGTTCATTGGTATCATTACCAGTGTTCCATTCCTGATCAAATACGCACTCATTGACGCCGACTTCATGAGCCTTGCGAATATGTCCATCAAGCTGGCTCTGACCTTTCTGTTCCTGATGATCGGCATCGGTATCTGGGTGCGGGTGGAAGGACGTGAAAATCTCTGGATCAAGGTCAAGCGTGCTCTGAAACTGGAAAAAGAGGAGAGCCTCGACCTGATCAATGCCCTGATACGACCGGCAGGTGCCCGCAGAATCGTTGAAGTGCTCCGCCAACTGGCGATGATCGACAAGGACCTGGATGAACGGGAAATGGCTTTTATCCAGAAATTTGCTGACCGCTGGAATGTCCGTATTGATTTTCAAAAGGAATTTGAACTTGTCGCCGAGCAACCCACCGAACAACTGTTTATCGAGCTGCGTAACAATTTGCTGGGTTATCTCGCAATATCGCCAGACAAGGAGCAGGCATCCCAATTCCTGGACATCATCAACAGACTGGTAAGTATCGACCAGACCGTCAGCGGTGATGAGCAATTTATCCTGGATGAAATCGGGGGATTGATCGAAACTTACATCAATGGCGGCAAAGCCAAAACCACCTATAACGTGATCGTTGTGCCACAAAACAGTGATGAACGTTCTGCCATTCGTGCCTTGCTGCCAAATGAGAGTCCGCGAGCTCAATGGGGTGGCAATATCTATTACGCCGGTGTATTCCACTCTCGCCCGTTCGCCGACATGATGAGCGAGAAGTACCAGGCGTTAAATCTGTTCTCGACAGTCAAAACTGTACAGAACTAGTGGTCCAACAAGGTTGCCGACAGGCAAACGTATCCGTATCAACGCTGGCTTGAGTAAAACCTGCTGTGCGGCCAGCCTTATACAGCAAGATCCTGCATAAGTTTAGCAGCACACCTGGGCAGTCTGTCCGCCACCTGGCGGAGCCTGTTGTTGTAGCCCAAAACCTCACCAAGACCGGCAATGAGACGGTCTTCCACTTCTGCGCTACTGGTCTCGACAAAAGCACACAGATTGGTCACCTGCATGCCCCGCAAACCACAGGGGTTGATGCGCTGGAAGGGCTCAAGATCCATATTGACGTTGAATGCGAGGCCGTGAAAGGATTTTCCCTTGCGAACCCGCAACCCCAGCGAAGCGATTTTGACCCCCTCTACGTATATACCCGGTGTGCCTGCCAGGCGCTGGGCTTTTATGCCGTAGCCATCGAGCACGCCAAGCACAGCGTCTTCGATAGCGGTTACCAGCTCACGGACACCGAGGTCAAGCCGACCGATATCAATCAGGGTGTAAGCGACGACTTGCCCGGGGCCGTGGTAGGTCACCTGGCCACCCCGATCAACCTGGATGACCGGAATATCACCCGGTGCCAGTAAATGTTCTGCACGCCCAGCCTGGCCCTGGGTAAATACCGGCGGATGTTCAAGCAGCCAGATTTCATCAGGAGTCCCGTCGTCACGGTTGTCAGTAAACGCCTGCATCGCGCGCCAGACAGTTTCGTAATCCATCAGGCCAAGCCGCCGGATATGTAAACGCTGCGGGAGGGCACCGCCCGCCGCTCGCGATTCTCCGCTTTTGGCAAATGGTTTATCAGCAGTGAGCATGGGCGTGTTTATTAAAAAACCCCCGATGGGCTAACCCACCCCCGCCTACAACGCTACCAGGACTTGTCCGCAATCAGTCAGGTCCTGGTATATGCGGTCCAGCTGGGTTTTTGATTGCGCTTCAATCGTGACCGTGACTGACAGGTATTTGCCGGCACTGCTCGAACTGGTGGTGACCGGCTCGTCAGGATAGATATCAGCATGGGTCAGGACGATTTTTTCAACCAGGGTCTGAAAACCAGGGTCATTGCGGCCCATGGCCTTGAGCGGAAATTTACAGGGAAACTCAAGCAGCGTTTCGCTCTCGTTAATTTCCTGCTCAGGGGGGTATCTGGATGCCATCAGTCACCACCAAACAGGCCGCTAACCCACATGCTCATGCCATCCCAGGCGCGGCCAAAAAACCCGGCCTCGGCGACTGCTTCAAGCGTCACCAGCCCGCGGTTGACAATTTCATCATCGCCGATGCGGATGGAAATACGCCCGACTTCCTCACCCGCGGCCAGCGGTGCGATCAACTCGGACCGCATTTCAACCCGGGCATCGAGATCGTCGTAACGTCCACGCGGGATGGTGACAAACAGCTCGTCCTGGATACCCAGCCTGACCTGCTCCTGTTTGCCTTTCCAGACTTTGCCCTGCGCCAGCTGCTGGCCGGCCTGGTATAACTGCACCGTCTCAAAAAAACGGAAACCGTAATTCAGCAAGCTCTGGCTTTCGCCGACCCGCGATGATTCCGAGTTGGAGCCCATGACCACGCTTATCAGGCGCATACCATCGCGCTTGGCCGAGGCAGCCAGGCAATAGCCGGCAGCCTGCGTGTGGCCCGTTTTCAGCCCGTCAACGGCCGGGTCGCGCCACAGCAGGTTGTTGCGGTTATGTTGACGTATATTATTGAAACTATATTCTTTTTCTGCATACCAATGGTAATAATCAGGGAAGTCTGCAATCAATGCCACGCTCAACAGCGCAACATCACGGGCCGTTGTGTAATGCTCTTCATGCGGCAAGCCGGTGGCATTTATGAAATGGCTGTTTGTCATTCCCAGCCGCACGGCGTAATGGTTCATCAAGTCGGCGAATGCTGCTTCCGTTCCCCCCAGGTATTCCGCCAGTGCGACACTGGCATCATTGCCGGACTGGATCACCATGCCATTGATTAACTGTTCAACCGTCACCTCCATACCAGGCTCGATGAACATGCGTGAACCCACGGTGCGCCAGGCTGTTTCGCTGACATTGACCATGTCACTCAGCTTGATATTGCCGCTGGCCAATTCCGTGAACACCACATAACTGGTCATCACCTTGGTAATACTGGCGGGCTCAACACGCAGGTCCGGGTCGCTTTCCACCAGCACCTCACCGCTATTGAAATCAACCAGGATGTAACTGGCGGCACCCAGCGACGGCGCGGCCGGCACTGGCATACCCGTGGGTGGTGGTGAGCGTTGTGCCAAAGCGGCGGGCAATACAGCAACTGCAATACCTGCGGCAACGGCCATCAACAACAGTATTTTTTTCATGATCGAACACACCCGACAATATTGCGGCTGATTCATCCGCAGTCACCCCTTGTGATTAACCCGCCTGGCGATCTACCCCTAGCGATCTACCTTATGCGGGCGTTCATAGCCAAGTTCAACCACACGGCGCGCGTTGGCTTCAAGTTCCGCCTCGGTAGCATACGGCCCTATCCATACTTTATACAATCCACGACTCTTTTCTACCAAGACCGGTTTGAGTTGTGCGGCTATCATTTTACCTGCCATGTCTTCTGCAGTCCTGCGTTTGCTGAATGCTCCGACCTGCAAAAAAGCCCCATCGGCCACTTTAACAGAAGACTGTCTGGTTGTTTTAACATCAATGGCGCGCACTTCGACCCGTGCTGTCCCGGTTTTATCAACACCGAGCCTGATCGCGGCTGCGTAAGACAGATCGATAATGCGGCCCCTGGAGAACGGACCGCGATCGTTGACCTTGACAATCATTTTGCGGCCATTATCAAGATTGGTGACTTCCACATAGGTTGGCAACGGTAAACTTTTATGCGCAGCCGTGGCCAGATGCATATCGTAGGGCTCGCCGCTGGAGGTGCGCCGACCATGAAATTTCGTGCCATACCAGGATGCCGTGCCGCGTTCCCGGTAACCCTGGCTGGACGCTAAAACGGTATAGGTCTTGCCCAGTACAGTGTATGGGGAGTGGTTTCCATAGCGGGCCAGTGGCTCGTCTTTGGGTACTGCATCATGGACATCGGCAGGCGAGATGTTACGGCTTGAGGGGCCGTCAGCGACTGTGCCTGGCTTGCTCCTGTCGCCTGCACAACCCGCCAGCAGTAATACCGCCAGGGCTACCGAAAGAACCAGCTTTTGCATCAGGATTCGTCCATACCCCTGCTGTCCATGCCCCGGTTAATTTCCTGGCTCAGTTCAAACACCGCCATCGCGTATCTCGGGCTGCGGTTATAGCGGGTAATGACATAAAAATTCCTGAACGTCAGCCAGTACGTGTTGCGATCTTTTTCCACCAGCTTTAATACTGCAGCGGGCAGGTCGGGCGCCAGTTTATTTGAACTTATAAAGCCCTTCTCCTGCCACTCAGCGACGCTCAATGTAGGGGTGAAATTCCGGCTTGATATTGCATCAAAGGCAGCATCCTCAGCAGCCCATGCGCGTCGCGTCACCGGCTGGCCCGGCTGCCAGCCATGCCGATGCAGATAGTTCGCAACGCTGCCAACCACATCGGCCGTTGAACGCCACAGGTCGCGGCGGCCGTCACCGTCAAAATCCACCGCGTATTCACGGTAACTGCTGGGCATAAACTGACCCATACCCATCGCACCCGCATACGAACCGGTGATCTCGGCAGCAGGCAGGCCTTCCTCGCCGGCCAGCTGGAGGTAATGCATTAACTCTGAGGAGAAAAATGGAGCGCGGTCAGAGGATAAGTTCGCGGGGTAATAAAAACCCAGTGTAACCAGTGCATCAATGGTGCGATAACCGCCTGTAATGCGGCCATAAAATGTTTCGACACCGATGATGGCAACGATGATTTCCTCATCTACAGCGTATTTCTTCGCAGCAGACGCAATCAGCTGGTAATTCTCCTGCCAAAACTCAATGCCCTGGTTAATGCGTTTGTCGGTCAGGAAAATAGGCCGGTATTCATGCCACGCCTTACCCTCGGCCGGGCGGCTGATGGCGTCAACAATGGATTGCCTGAACTGAGCGCCCTGCAGCAACTCCCTGACCTCGTGCTCCACCAATCCGTGTTCAGCCACAGCACGTTTTATGAATTCCTCGCTGCCGGGGTGTACCGCAGCGAAAGACGATGCACAAAGGGACATCAGGATAAGGAATTTTCGCATTGGTCAACAATTTCCGATCAGATAATCAAAGCGTTTTTTTAATCAACTCTGCAACAGAGTTTACCTGAACACCGGGCAAAAACCGCGGTTGGAAAGATGTATACATCACTTAATGAATGTCCTGTGGCTATAAATAGACATCATGATGCCAAAACCTGCCAGCAACGTGACCACAGAAGTTCCGCCGTAACTAATTAAAGGCAACGGTACGCCGACAACCGGCAACACACCCGATACCATACCGCCATTAACCAGCACGTATACAAACAGCGTCAGGCTCAGACTTCCGGCCAGCAGCCTCGAACCGGTATCCCGGGCAACGCGGGCAATGTGTAACCCTCGCGCAACCAACAACATGTAAACCAGCATCAGCAAGGTCACACCCAGCAAGCCAAACTCTTCTGACAATACCGCCAGGATAAAATCGGTATGGCGCTCCGGAATGAATTCAAGGTGGGACTGGGTACCATTCAGCCAGCCCTTGCCGGTCAGGCCACCTGAACCCACGGCAATCTTGGACTGGATAATATTCCAGCCATCGCCCAGTGGATCGGCCTCAGGGTTCAGAAATGTACGTACACGATCACGCTGGTATTCCCTCATCATCAACCACAAAACCGGAGCTACAGCGGTAGCCACTCCGGCAAAGCCCAGTAGAATCCGCCAGCGCAGCCCCGCCAGGTACAGCGTGAACATACCGCTTGCAGCAACCAGCAGCGCGGTGCCAAGATCAGGTTGCCGTGCAATCAACACAGTGGGTATCAACAATATCGCCAATGTGAACACAACGGCCTTCCATGCCGGCGGCAGAATCCTGGGGTGTAAATACCAGGCGACCATCATGGGTACGGCCAGCTTCATCAGCTCGGATGGCTGAAACCTTATGAGGCCGAGATCCAGCCAGCGCTGAGATCCGCGACCGACACCCAGAACCCAGGTCGCCAGTAACAGGATGAGGCCGATGCCGTATAACCACGGTGTCCAGATTCTCAGGATGCGTGGCGGAACCTGGCTGATGACCAGCATAGCAAGCAGGCCGACACCAAGACGAACAGCCTGGCGATAAACCATCGCCATATCCTGGCCGGATGCGCTGTACAGCACCAAAAGGCCAAAACTGGTGATCAGCATCAACAGAGCCAGCATCACCGGATCCAGCCGGGGCAGGCCCAACCATGCCGGCAGTAAGCGCTTCACGGACCTGGCTCCAGTTCGATCTGCTGGCCAATATGCAGGTCAACCTCCTGGTCCAACCAGGCTTCCAGCGTTGCCTGTGCGATCGGTGCAGCAACCCTGGCACCGGAACCGCCATGTTCTACGATTACCGCAATTGCAATCCTGGGGCTCTCCACAGGCGCAAATGCAATAAACAAAGCATGGTCGCGGAGATGTTCTGCAACTTCGCTGGCTTTATACTCCTCATTGGCATCCAGTTGATACACTTGCGCGGTGCCGGTCTTGCCCCCCACCCGGTAGCGACTGTCAACTGCAATCGCTCTTGCAGTTCCAAGCGGGCCATTGACCACGCGGTCCATGCCTTCGATCACCACCTGCCAGTTCCGCCGGTTCTTTTTCGGTACCTGCAGCGCCAGTGGCACAATGTTGCGCTGTGCGCGTTCATCACCCGCCTGCTTGGTGGCATACAACAGCCGGGGTTCATAGCGATTACCTCCATTGACCAGCGTTGCCACCGCATTGGCCAGCTGTAATGGCGTTACCAGGTTGAATCCCTGTCCAATGCCGGCAATGACTGTTTCGCCGGGATACCAGGGCTGTGCGTGTGCCATGCGCTTCCACTCACGCGAGGGCAGTAAACCCTTGCCCTCGCCAGGCACATCTATTCCTGTGACCAAACCGAAACCAAATTGCGTCAGGTAATCGTGCATGCGATCAATGCCCAAATCCACTGCCAGTTGGTAAAAATAGGTGTTCACTGATTGCTCAAGCGCAGAGCGTATGGTCACCCAACCATGCCCCGTATCTCTCCAGTCGCGGTAGGGCCGGCTGTAACCCTCGATATAAAATGTGCCATTGGAAAATACACGGGTTTGCGCCGTCACCACCCCCAACTCCAGGCCGGCCAGGGCGATAAAAGGTTTGATTGTCGAACCCGGCTGATAACCACCCCGCAGAGCCCGGTTAAACAAGGGACGGGCGGCCGTATTGAGAATTTCATTGTAAGCCTGCCGGCTGATGCCGTGTACAAACATATTGGGGTCGTAAGCGGGTTTGCTGACCAGGGCAATGACGCTGCCATCATGTGGATCAATCGCAACCACTGCACCGGTCCGGTCGCCCAATGCATCCCAGGCAGCTTGCTGCACCGCCACATCAATCGACAATATGAGATCCGTACCGGGAATGGCGTCCTGACGCTCAAGCACATGCAAAACCCGGCCGCTGACGTTGGTTTCTACCCGCTCAAAGCCACTGGTGCCGTGCAGTTCAGTTTCCTGGAACTGCTCGATTCCAACTTTCCCGATCATGCGCGTGCCCCAGTAATTGCTGGCATCAACGTGGGCAATATCAGCATCATCCAGCCGCCCGACATAACCGACGACGTGGGTCAGGAGCGCGCCATAGGGATAGTACCTGGACAGATACGGAACCACGTCAGCACCATCAAAACGGTGCCGGTTGACCGCGAAACGGGCAACCTCCTGCTCACTCAGGTTGAACTTGACCGGTACGCTGTCAAACACCCGGTAACGGCGGCGTGATTTACCGAAGCTTTTTCTGTCATCCTCGCTAAGCTCTATCAGCTCAGACAACTCATCCAGCAAAGCCGTTATGTCCCCTGCTTTTTCAGGAAGGATCTCGAGCCGGTACGCCGGCCGGTTTTCGGCAATCACCCGCCCACGGCGGTCGTAAATCAAACCCCGGTTGGGAGCCACTGGCCGGATGCTGACACGGTTGTTCTCTGAACGTGTAACGAAGCTCTCATGTGAAAAAACCTGCAACCAGACATATCGGCCGAGCAAGGCCAGCATGCACACCACGATAATGACGAATGCAGTCCTGGCCCTGCGCTCGAACAAATGTCGCTCGTTACGCTGGTCCTTGATGGCATGCTCGGCGCGGTAGGTGGTCACGTTTTGTGCCGGCGCATCCTGGCACGAAGGCTATCCAGCAGCAAAAACAGCCAGGGCCAGATGGCCACGCCAATCAGCGGCGGCAGCCAGTATTTCCAGGTGGGCATGGGTTCACCCAGCAAGGCGGTGATCCAGCTCAGAATAATCCGGTCGTTGACCAGCAACAGCAGCACACTGAACGCCTGTTGCCAGGGCGGGAAAAATCGCAGCCGGGGGCGAAACCGCTGCACCAGGAAGACCATCACCACCAGGCTCAGGGCATGCATTCCCAGCAGGCTTCCGCTGAGAATGTCCAGCACCAGGCCCACCAGGAAAGCCAAACCCAGGTTGATCATGGCGCGGGTTTCCAGCGACCAGTAGATCATGACCAGTGCTACCCAGTAAGGTTTCAAAGGCGACAATAATGCCGGCACGGGAAGCAGCGACAACAACACGGCGGTGGCAATTGTCAGCAGAATAAGGCTGCGGCTTTCGCGGCTGAAGGTCATGGCTCCTCTGCCTGTTGCAGGTCTGCGTGCCCTTGTTGTTCAATCCGGGGTTGTTCAGTTCGGGCTTGTTCAATCAGCAATACCTCACGGCCCCGGTCAAGCGCAGCATATGGACGCACATAAACCCTGGCGAAGGTAGCGCCGCGGTCACGTTGTACCTGTTCAACCTCACCGACAGGAAAGCCGGCTGGAAAGCGATCACCAAGACCCGAGGTCACGATCATGTCACCGGGACTGACATCGGCCTGCAGTGGCACATTGGGCATGAGCAAATAACTGGTCTCACCACTGCCGTATGCCACCGTGCGCAGCCCGGTCCGGTTAATCTGCACCGGCAAAGCATGGTCCGGATCAGAAATCAGCCGCACGGAGGATGAATGCCGGAGAACCCCCTCAACCTGGCCGACTATGCCCAGCCCGTCGATCACCGCCTGGCCGGCAAACACCCCGTCACCTGCACCTCGGTCAATCCAGACTTTGTGGGAGAACGGATCCAGATCAACACGGATCATCTGCGCAAATTTGAAAGTGTAGGCCTGGCCCTGTGTCGCTTTGAGCAAATGCCTTAAACGCTGGTTTTCCTGCCACAGGGCCGCCTGGGTTTGTACGGAGCCTGCCGTTTCAAGTAGTTGTTTGCGTAGCTGGCGGTTCTCAGCAATCAGTTCCCGCCGTGCGCTGGTGTGCCGACCAAGTGACTGCAAGGCCTGTGCCGGCCAGCCCGCCAGGTAAAAAACCGGCTCAAACAGCTGCTCCATCGTGCTGCGTATTCTTGGAACGTAATGCCCACGCTGATCCATCGACATCAGCACAATGGCCAGCAGGATATACATCAGCAGCCGCGCCGTGCGAGCCCCTTCCTCGCCGAACCAGCGGCTGGAACCTGATGATTCTGTATTTGCCAATGGAACCTCTGATTTATTCTGGGCGAAGTAGATTGCGATTAAAAATGTTCAGTTTCAAGGCGCAGATCGCACGTAATAGCTGGATATTGCGAAGATTTGCAACGCAGAAACCGGACATTTTAAACGCAAGATACGAGTTCATGAACAGATCAGAGGTTCCCAGGTTCTTATCGTAAGTCTTTATGGCCGGCTGTCGTTACCCGGCGCGACAGTTCTGTTAATCCGTAGTGAAGAAATCACCGTGATTTTTGTCCATCAGTTCGAGCGCCCGGCCCCCACCTCTTGCGACACAGGTCAGGGGGTCATCCGCCACGAATACCGGCAAGCCGGTTTTTTCGCTGAGCAGGCGGTCCATGCCCCGCAGCAACGCACCGCCACCGGTCAGAACTATGCCGGTTTCCACTACATCCGAACACAACTCTGGTGGCGTCTGCTCCAGCGCGCCCTTGACCGCGTCAACGATGCTGCCGAGGCTTTCGCTCATCGCCTCCAGCACTTCATTACTGTTAATGGTAATCCGCCGTGGCACGCCCTCGGCAAGATTGCGACCGGATACCGACAACTCCTCGACCTCATCATCAGGCCAGGCACAGCCGATCTTGATCTTGAGTTGCTCGGCGGTGGTTTCACCGATCAGGGTGCCATAGTTACGCCGCACATAATTGATGATCGCCTCATCAAACTGGTCACCACCAACACGTATGGAGTTGGAATACACCAGCCCATTGAGCGATATGACCGCTACTTCCGATGTGCCGCCGCCGATATCCAGCACCATCGCACCGCGCGCTTCATGCACAGGAATACCGGCACCGATCGCCGCGGCCATCGGTTCTTCAAGCAGAAATACTTCACGTGCGCCGGCACCTTCCGCTGATTCCATGATTGCTTTACGTTCAACCTGGGTGGAATTGCAGGGCACACACACCAGCACACGCGGGCTTGGACGCAGAAATCGGGATTCGTGCACTTTCTTGATAAAGTGCTGCAGCATGGCTTCGGTCATGTTGAAATCGGCAATCACACCATCTTTCAATGGCCTGATGGTGCGGATATTGCCCGGTGTACGGCCCAGCATTCTCTTGGCTGCCGTACCAACGGCCGCCACTGTCTGCGGCCCACCGGGACCACGATCCATACGCACCGCCACGACCGAAGGCTCGTTCAATACAATACCCTGGCCACGCACGTACACCAGCGTATTCGCAGTGCCGAGATCAATCGACAAATCATTGGAAAAAAGGCCACGGAGGCTCTTGAAAATCATGCTTTTATATTCCGGGGGGGCAATCCAGGATCAAGGCTGATTAATGTATCAGCCAGCCTGCTTTTCAGCAAGTACAATGACCTAAAAATTATGGGTATTCACGTGGTTTTCAATAAACTCCCGGTAGCCACCACAAAATCCGCTAAAATGACGTTTCCCCCCATACGACAACCTGAAGAGGTACGAACCAACACATGTCGGCATTAATCTGCGGCTCCCTCGCTTATGACACCATCATGGTGTTCCCGGAACGCTTCAAAGACCACATCCTGCCGGACAAGGTGCATATCCTGAACGTGGCCTTCGTGGTTCCTGAAATGCGCCGCCAGTATGGCGGGGTTGCAGGCAACATCGCCTACAACCTGAAAATGCTGGGCGGCGACCCTTACCCGATGGCCACGGTTGGCGATGATTTCGGTCCTTACATGCAACGCCTGAAGTCGCTGGGTATTTCCACCCGCTATGTACGCCTCATAGAGGGGCAGTTCACACCCCAGGCTTTTATCACCACCGATGTTGATGACAACCAGATCACGGCTTTCCACCCCGGTGCGATGCAGGAAAGCCACCTGAACAAGGTGGAAGATGCTGAAGGTATCACGCTTGGCGTCGTGGCGCCGGACAGCAGAAGGGCGATGTTGCAGCACAGCCGCGATTTTGAACGCCTCGGCATTCCGCACATATTCGATCCCGGCCAGGCCATGACCCTGTTTGACGGGGATGATCTCAAAGTCCTTATCCGCCAGGCCAACTGGCTGGTATCCAATGACTATGAATTCCAGTTAATCCAGGAACGCACCGGCTGGGGCAAAGAGCAAGTCGCCGAACAACTCGACGCCTTGATCATCACCCTTGGAGGCAATGGCTCGACCCTGATCACCAACGGTAACGAGGAAATGATTGAAGCGGTTACACCTACAGCAATCAAGGACCCAACCGGCTGTGGCGACGCCTACCGGTCAGGCCTGATTTATGGCATACAAAACGACCTGGATCTGGTCACCTCATGCCGCATCGGCGCGGTCATGGGTGCCCTGAAAATTGCCGTGGAGGGCCCGCAAAACCACAAGCACACACTGGATGAAATCGTGGCTTGCTTCCAAAATGCCTTTGGATACTCGTTTATCAGCTAAACTGGATAATACTTGCCCGCTATCGGGCAATCCGGATTAAATTTGCGGTTGACAACCGGGCCGTGGAAATGGAAAATTCACGCCCCCGATCGCAATGGTCGGAACAGTTCGTTTTGATGGTTCAGGGTGATGTAGCTCAGCTGGTTAGAGCGCGGCATTCATAATGCTGAGGTCGGTGGTTCAAGTCCACCTATCACCACCATATTAAACAAAGGCTTATGATTATTCATCGGCCTTTTTCTTTGTACATTTCTCATAATGGCGCACTCTCGGCGCAGTAATATTCAATAGATCACCATAACTGCAGCTGAAATTCATGCAACATAATCCTCAATGATAAAATTTGCGCCATAATCCACCATCTGGTCCAATCTGCACAGTGATTCTGGGAATATGAACGCTGATTCCAGAAAAACCGGAAAAGCGTTCACATTGAACCAGAATCGCCGTTCACGTTAAACCGGACATGCTTATCCGGTTTAGTTCGGGAACCACTACATCTTGTGTCTACCGAAGGCAACCGGATAAGCATGTCTGTGGATATGATTTGGTATGACGTTAAATTGGTCTGTTTCAATGCCCGGATAATGTAATGGGATCTCATCCCCATCCCCCGTAGGGGCGCCCCCCCTTCATCTGCATCC
>ENA-OSCG01000077-OSCG01000077.1-marine-sediment-metagenome-genome-assembly--contig:-NODE-77-length-17718-cov-6.919776_pt1 | contig 17718 bp, 20 predicted proteins | sample MGYA00237880_ERZ529332 | MGnify/ENA primary metagenome ERZ529332 (study PRJEB26373, sample SAMN05710708) | marine sediment metagenome | biome: marine; feature: ocean trench; material: sediment... | reverse complement strand
ACTGACTGTCCGATCGCTGGCGGATAAGATCTTATGAACATGGCCGAAGACAATGTTAGCGCCGAACTTGGCCAGGTGTGCCGCGGCTGCGTTCTTCCCGTGACTAAAGCCGTGAGTGAAGTAGCACTTGCCGCGCCTGATCGTCGCTGGGATTCGGCAGTCGTCGTATCTGACGCCATGCTTGTAATACCGGATGCCTCGCTTCTCTGTGTGCAGGACGTTTGTCGGATGGTGATGTTTCAACAGCATCGCCGCGTCCTGTCGTTGCCGAAGTGCCGCCGTGACGCACCACTTCTCAACCCGCTGCTCGTGGTTTCCCTCGAGGTAGTCGATCGACGCTTTCGGGCAGATGTCCTGTAGTTTATCTAGAAATATATTCCCCGCGATGATGTCGTCTTCGTAGGTGTATTCTGTTTGGGCGACATAGCCTAGCGTGTGGTGCTCAGCCAAGAAACCTCCGCACTCCAAGTGATCGCCTAGCAGGATCAGTTCTTTTGGGCGGAGTGCTTCCAAGTCTCTGAACAGTGCCCCGACTGCCTGGGCGTCGATTCGGCTGCCATGCGTATCAGGAACGATAACCCGCACGAAACCGCCCTTTGTCGATGATGTTCTCTGTGTCGGTAACTTGAACTTCGACGCACCCAGCCGCTCGATCCTGTCCTGTTGCTGCGCAATAATCTTATCCCTCGCGGAGACATCCCGCTTGAGTTGTTCGATCTGATTAGTGGCAGTCTCGCCCAGACGCTCGGCTATCGGTTTATTTGGCATCTTGTCTTTCCAGATGTTCCAAGAACCTCATGAATGCTGTTGCCCCAACGCTCAACGCTGGCGGGCAGCACGGAACCTTCTCGTGTTCGCCTCGCAAATACCTATACAGCGACAACCGCGACGGGAAGAATTGCCGCAGTCTCTTCCCGTCCTCGGTGGTATTGCGCCGCCATGCCTGCACCGCATCGGTTAGCGTTTCCAATTCGTCGGCCGGCAGCTTGCCCCACCACTTCGGAGACGATGCCGGGGTCTTACACTTCAATTCAGTGATCAGTGAGCGGGGTTTCTTTATCACGGTTTATCACCAAGTTTATGTGGATCGATCATGCGGAATACGTGCTCCTCAATGGCTATCACGATTGCCTCTTCCAAGTCACCGCTCCTGTTCTTTATCACCTGTGCCAGTCCTGTCGAATAAAACACGGCGTGAAGATATTCATGAAACAACGTCCTGAAGTGCTCGTCCCTCTTGGGGTTCGTGTTAATGCGAATCCGCCGCAAGTCTCCCTCTGTCTCGCCGTAATCGTCGCAATCCATGTGCTCAAGAGTGACTGTATATTCAACGCCGCACGGATAGACGTGTGCCGGTAGCTTATTTTTTGCCATCACTGCCCCCTGCGGTTAAGAGGTGTTCGCATCGACGGCAGGAATGAATCGCGGTTCTTCATCTCGGGATCGTACATCGTCCAAGTGCGATGATACGTGCCAGGCAGAACGAAGCACGGGCCGCATTCCTTGCCGCAAAACGGTATGAGCCAACGCCCGCGAATCCGCATCGGCCGCGGCATTCCAGGCTTAGCTAATTGCCATTCACGCACCACCCACCGCTGCCCGTACGGATCCCAGGACCAAAAGATCCACTGACGCAAAATGAACTCAACCTCGCCGGATTCGCCGATGTGGTATATCTGGTTTAGTTCGGCCCGGTGAACCTGAACGGGCTTGAGCTGATCGCCGCTGGTTGCGATCAGCATAAATAGAGTTAGCATCCTTGCGTCCTCCGTGTCAGTCCGTCCTATAATGTGTTCCGTTCGCGTTCTGGATCTGATCTGGGGCGTCCTGTCCAATACACTCAATGGATCCAGGCACGTAAGGTAGTCCGATAGTCGGCAGCCACTCTTTGAGCGCCGCTTCCGTCAGCCCCTCGTAAGTTAGAAACTCAAGCTCGGCATTGTCAGCTAGTGCATCTGTTGCGGAGTGCGAGATAGAGCGAGCTATATGCCGCCTGGCATCTGCGGCGTGTGTGAAGTGTCCGCGTGCTGTCATAGACGAAACATTAGCGACTGGTTCTCGCATTATAATGAGGACCACAATTCGCTCATAACCCGCGGCTCTTAACGCCGGAATCCATTCTCTCAGGGTGTTGTTGTCGCCGTGCTTGATAACGACATACGGCCCAGAGGCTGCTTGCAGTTCGTTGAACTCACGCGGCTGTATTGTGCTGCCACTTCCGCCGCAGCCAGAGCGAACCAGTATCGAGGCAAGCAAACGGTTCCCAGCAGATCGCGGGCCGGACACGATATAAGCCGTCTTATTGACTGCCTTATCGTCTTGCCGCCTAAAAACGTAAGAGCGAATTGCCTCGCGTCCTAATAGCGACTCAGCAAGGTTAGACTCGACGAACGACAACCCCTCGCGTGAGCAATAGTCAATGAGTCCCTGGTGTGACCAGTAAGTCAAATGCTCGCCAGGCCGGTAATGTTTGCTTTGCCTGATGTCGTCGTGCCCGCGGAAGATGGGCAGAGAAACGAACAGGTGCATGCCGGGCTTAACGCAGTCCAGTAACTCCCCTGGCTGCTCGATGTGCTCTAGGCTGTCCCAGCAGGTGATCGCGTCTGGTGCGTTGCCGTGGATGCCATAAGGTGAACGAAACAGCCCGCGAGACTCCAGCCACTCGATCGCCTTCGGCATTACGTCGAATCCATGTGCATTGCCGAACGCCTCGACGAACGAACCGCACCCGATACCAACGTCTAGCACTGACTCGCACCTGTGCCGCTTAACCAGTTCCACTCGTGCCGCGGTTAGTTGTTCGCCGAGTTCAGTCTTTGCATAGCCCTCGTATTTTGCAAAGTAGGCGTCGTCGTACTTGACGCGATCCGCCGATACCTGACGCCACATCTCAGGCTGCGTTTCGTATAGCGGATGTGCTGCCAGCATGTCTACCGCTTCGCGTAGCACCTTAGCGGGTGAGAGACTGTGCAGGGCTTCACAGCCAACCCAGCAGGCAGGCCGTGCTTTGGGTGCTCTATAATGGCAGCGTACGCAGTCTAATGATTCTTCATACACGCACCGCAATGTGTCGAGGTGTCCGAATGCTACTTGCGGATCTGTCGGCCCGCAGACGACTAGCGTAGACGCACCCAATGTACCGCAGACGTGCGCAGGCCCAGACGAGTTTGTAATAACCAACCGCGAACGCTGAGCCAGTGCCAGTATGTGTTCCCACCCCATGCCGGCCATGACTTTAAATGTGCGGTACGTTACATCGCTATTTTCGAGGCAGACTAGCGGACTCCAGCCAGAGTCTGTCAGTAGTCGGCACAATTCCAGCCAGTACGCAGCCGGCCATGTGCGGATAGCGTGTGCGGCTTGCGGAAAAAGGATGATTGTATTGTCATCGACTGCGTTATCGGCCCAGGCTTTTACGTTGTCAGACAGTTCGATCACTTGCGGCCGTCTCGGTGTCCCTCCTGCCTTCAGGTGTTCTGCCCGATGCTCTAGTCGCGTGATCCTCATGCCGGCCGCTTCCCTGCCGCCCGGTGCAAATGTGGTTTGCATATCCTTTATTTTTGCCAGCGTCACCTCCTGGCCAAACAATCGCAACAGTTCAGCCTTCGCCCCTGTTGCATGGTGAATGAGAGGCTTATCTGTTTCTTTGCTGCCCTCGCTTATCCAGGCCGTCACCATCGCATCACCAAAGCCGTGCTTGTCTGCGTTCAGGACGATGGCACCAGGCGGCAGTTCGATCTGCTTGGGTTCGGCAATGTCGCACGCATCGAGGACGAGTTGGCGATATACAGCGTTGCCAACCGTTGCGGATAGTCCAGCGTCAATTGCTTTGATAGCCGCAGTCTTGAATGACTCGCCCCAGCCCATCCGCTGCACGTTCTGGTGGATCTCTTCGGCCAATTCGTCTGCGTTTTCACGGCACCACGGAACGCCAGACTGGTTCATCTTCTCAGCGGTTGCCTTGCAGAACTTCATACAAGGCGGTTTGCCTGTTTTCTTGCGGATCATTTCGGTTAATACGTCGCCAACCCGCACCGCGGCAGGCAACAGCGGAAACTGCTTATCTGCCCTGCGTGCTTGCCGCCTGGCGTTTCGATCAGCTACGAGATCAGCAGTTGTCACCATTAGCAGGCACCCTCGGAAAGCGTCAACGCATAGGTGCAGTCATAAGCGCCCCCGTCGCCGCAACTCGACAGCGGTACGCCGAAATACGTGCCAATCAAGCACGGTGTACCATCTGTCACGCCGATCTCTACCCACGAGCTTACGTCGCTTAAATCTGGCGGGCTCACGTCGCACACGAAATCACCAGACAGGCATGAATCTTGGCAGATGTACCATGTAACATTGCCTGTTGCCTCGTCGCACTCAGCCGCGATCTGTAGATGCCACGTCTCGCACGTCGGACAATGCAGGCCCGAACCCTGCCACACTCGCACCGTGCCGGCCCCGTTCGTGTAGATTTGCGTCAGGTCAAAAGTGACAGTTCCGCCCGTGCTGGTGATGCAGTCGTTTGTTACCACTTCCGCGCATAGAGTGGTGGGTAATCCAGGCGCACAGCAGTCTGCGCCGTCGTCGCCATCGTCGTCGGCTGGACAGCAACACTCCTGATACGCCGCCTGGCTAATCTCAGTCGCGCGAATCAATAGCCCGCCCTGCCGAAACAGCAATCCATTCGTTCGCCTAACCAACGCAATCATTGATTAGCTCCCACTCGACTCGCACTGTTCATCCGTTGTGCAGAAAACATTCTCTGTGATCGTGTCGCACGAACCAAAGACAATCACATGCGTCTGCTCTTGAACAATGCAGTCACCGTCGTCGGATACGTCTGAAGTCAATAGGATCTGTTCGAGGTTGATAGTCGAACTAACCAACGCAGACTCATCTCCGCAATACCAGAACGGCCGGCGCTTATAATTAAACTTCAGCTTCGGACTGCTGCACTCCTGCCCGCTGCCACTTCCGCCCGAATCTGTTTCTTCGTACACGAGTGCCGCCTCTGTCAGTGCGTAGTCTAGCGCGAATCCAGATGCCGCCTCTGGTGACTCGCAAGTCAGCGCCTGTATCGATAGCTGTTGCGGTACGCCGCAGCCCTGCGACGGTGGCATCAAGAACGTATAGGGTGCGTGCTCGGTGTTTAATAAGACGTGTGCATTAAGCGTGTCGTTGTAAGCCGTGTAGCCCATGCCGCCATCCTTGCTCGCCAGCTCCATGCGATCAACTGCCGAACTGATCAGATCGCTAGGCCAAGTCTGGCTGAACGGATACCAAGTTGCCGGTGCGTGTGTTTGGATGCTCGGCTCTCCACCTGGGCAGAATGCGTCATGGAATACCTCATTGATTAACGCGCCCTGATCCACCTGAACCACCAGATAACGCATCGTCGAGTTCGATGTTGTGTTGTCGATCGCAATATCGAGAACAGCGTATCCAACCGCACCCTCGAAAGAGTATGGGAATGTCAGCCCGTGGAATCTCACTGTGAGCGGATCGTTGCCGCCGATCTGTTTCCACCAGACTGCCGGAAAGTCTGCGTTTGCGTGTCCGATATTCTTCTGCACGCCAGACAGTTCAACGTCTTCGTCTGGATATAACGGCGTCCGATCGTCTTTCGTGGTGAACCAAAAACCCTGCGTAAGTTCTTGGCATTCCTTAACGATCCAGTTATTGCCGCCGTAATAGTCCGCTATACCTTCGCAGCCTTTGTCGTTGAATCCTGGCCCAACGGCACCGAGCCAGCGACGGCCGCCGAAGATCACATTTATCGTGTCGCCCACATTTACCGGCACGTCGCCCACTGTCGCCTCGACGAGTGCGGCTGCCTGGCCGAAGAACTTCCCCGCCCCGTCGACTTCCCTACTGCGATCCTCTTTGAGTGTAAACAACACTGTACCGGCTGGGCTGGATCCTGCTGGAAAGATCCAGAATCGCCGCCCGTCTGGGCTGGGCACATCGACGAATAATATCTCCGTGCCCTCTTCGATGTATTCTCCGTCAATAGCCCGGCCAGTATGCTCGTCTTCCCAGGCTCGTTTGTCGGTGTCTGGGCATGAATTTGTCACCGTTGGATCGAAGTCAAGATCGTGAATTATAAACGGTAAGTGACATCCCGACGTTGGATATTCTGGCACGGCCGCGGTTGTCGCAGTTATCGCGGTGCGCACCTGCGCAGCATTCTGATCCGGACCACCGATCAAGCCCCGCACCTGACGGTGCGTATTTTCCTGCGCAGCCTTCAGCCTTGCCACGGCGCTCGCGATCTTCTTCATGGACTGATCGTCAAAGCTGTTTATTTTTGTCACGGCAATGGCACTAGGATGGTGCTGATAATTAGGTTTGTATAAAAGTCTGTTTCCAGCCCACTGCCCCACTTTGAATAGACAGGGACTACAGGATTCCTGCAGAGGTTGGCGGCCCCGCCTGCACCATTTAGTAAGACTGGTGAACGGATGGGCATGCCGTGCGGATCGATCAGTGCTGTCGTCTTCACCCTGCCATCAATAGGATCGATACCGCCCCCGGTGGAGTAGTGTCCGCCGTGCAAGTCGGGATCGCCCGGGCATGCAGAAGCTGACATGCCGATATCCGGTATTTCAATATCAAAGGTATGTCCGTCTGGTAGAATTTCTACGTAATACCGAGCAGACCAGAAATCTACTGTGTGCTCGCGAGTAAAGGACAACTCTATGTCGCGTACTTTCGCCTGGTGTATGGCAATTGGACCTAGCGTGAATCCTTTGTAGTTGATTTGAAATGCTTTCTCATTCAAGAACCCAACGATCGCCATCGTAGCACCGAAAAACGTGATGACATTTATCTTAATCGAGACATACCATCGGGCCTCGTCGACTTCCGGCAATGGATCAAACGGCGTCATGTTCGACGCTACCGGAACCGTTGGGCCTTTCGGAATCTTTTCATCGACGGCAGCCGAGTAGCCGCCCATATAAATCATTTTTGTGCCTGGTGCGGTCACGGCACTGGAACTGCACTGTACTTCGGGCCTGTAGTTTAGTGGATCTCTCGTTTCGGGCTCGTCGTCGATCGTCCGCTTGGCGTCGTCTGTCTCGCGGCTATACGTAACCACAACATCCCACCAGTCATGAGTCTCTGGCTTACGGACAGCCCGAATGTTCTGGCAAGTAGCGAGGCTAGAAAATGTATCATTTGCATAACGGTACTCAGTGCCGAGTCCGAACATATTCTCCTGCCACCAGATCAAAATGTATTGCGCCTGATCTAGCCCGGTGTCCACTTGCAGATGCCAAACGGCCGTATACTCAACCGGCCCATCGCGATCGATCGAACCAGTTGATCCGGCCCATTGTTTCTGCACAGTGTCGACGAAAATAGACATTGCCTAGCCTACGATAGTGGTTTCTCTGACGGTGATTGGTGGTTCGCGTGTCGCGCCTACGTGAGCGGAGATTTCCCTTAAAATGCGATCCCGCTCCTTGTCTCGAACGGCTTGGTTCGCGGCCAGCTTGCGTGCTTCTGCCAGTTGGTTCTGTCGGTTTGCGATTGCCTGTCGAACCGCACTCGCACCGCCGGAAGTGCCGCGGATGCCGCCGAAGGTTGTCCCTGTGCTGAACTGCGGCCCTTCGATGTCTTTCAGGTTAGACAGTTCGTCTTTGAGTCGTGCCAGCTTGTCGGGATCGAATGCCTCGTCCATACTGAACTTGAGATCAGTCAGAACTAAGTCTGTGTCTTTTAATGCGTCTGTTATGGCGTCAACTGGTTCTCTCGCGGCCTTGAACTTGCCGGCCACGTCGTTATCAATTACCAGCCCCATCGCCTTCATAGCTTTAAGGGTGAGCTTGATAATGTGATAAAGCGGGCTGCACGCCAGGGCCAACTTAGTTACTGACTCGATAGACTTGGCTATCGTCGGGATCCAAGGAATCAACTGCGACATAAACTCAGCAGACGCTAGTGCGATCTCTGTAATGGCTGGTGCAAGCTCGGCTATCAGTTGCCGCCAGAACGCCTCAGATGCCTTTTTTGCTAAGACAATTGCATCGTTCATTTCCTCTATATTATCTGACTGAATATCAGTGAGGTTTGCGCCGATCGCCTCAAGGACTGCACTGATGCCGCCCAGCCCGCCGGCCATCGCCTCGAATGTATTGATAAGCGAACCGGCCTGCCTGCTGCCGACAATCGCACTGAGGATGTCTAACTGCTCAGCTCGAGTTCCGACAGTTGACAATGCCCGCCCGATATCCTCCATCGAGTCGACGACAGACTGATTCGCTAGATCGTCGACATTCAGCCCTAGCCTTCTGAATGCTTCAGCCGCTTCGCCCGAGCCGCTGGTGGCATCGCCGATCGAGATCGATAAGCGTTCTAAAGCCTGCCCCGCCCTGGTTGCGTCTGCGCCACTGAACTCTGCCAGCAGTGACACAGCTTCGAGCTTTGAAACCTCGATATTGAGTGCCCTGGCCCGTTTTATCAGCTCATCGTATCCAGCCGCCGCCGCGAGCAGTTTGGTGAGGGCTTTCTTTGCGGCCATCCCGATAGCCAGAACTGCCGCCGCTGCTGCCGCTGCCGCTACAGCCGCGCCCTTCATTGCGATCACTGCCCCACGCTTGAACCCTCGCAGCTCGCCCTTTGCTTTACCCAGCCCGCGCCGCACGCCCTCAGATGAGGCTGTGACTTTGATGTTCAGGGTTGATATCGTCGACTTCGCCACGTTCATGCTCTTTCAGTTTGAACATAAGTCTGTCGAGTTGCGGCCCGTGCGGATCGTCGTCTTCTGTGTAGTGGGTGATCCAGTCTGTGAACTGTTGCCAATCGAGGATGCCCAGCAGAAAGTCTGGATGAGGGAACCCGAGTTTCTCACACAACACAAACGCAAACCTTAACGCCTCGACTTCCTCTTTTTTTTTGCTTGCTTCTCACCGATGCCACACAATTCAATAGCATCTTCGAGGAGTGTCTGAATCGCACCGAATTCTCGCTTCAGTCGATCTCGGCCGTCGTCGCTGTTAAATTGCAGTGCTCCATCCTCGTCGGCGATCATTACGGATAATAAAGACGTGGCGAATTCGATCGCCTCTTCGTCATTAAGAAACTTGCCCGTGTCGTCCTTATCGAATTTGTCCTGCCGTGAAATGACCGGCATTAGCGTGAGTGCATTTGGCTTGTTAAGCCGCACGTTGCCGCCCCAGCTCGGAACCGGGACAATGCGAAACATTTCCAGTTTTTTAATTTCCGCAAAGTCTGCGAATGCCACAGTAACCCTCATTCGTTAGGGAACGGTATATGTACCAGTCGTGATCGGAGTGATCCGCCGGCACGTTATGTCACGGGTGAAGACGGAATTCGGCTCGTCGAGCGAGGCTTTTGTGATCGTCAGAATCCGTGCGTCGAACAGTTCAGTCGGCATCGTGTCGTCACTGTCTATCCCGTCGTGCGGATAAGCCAACTGCACGCCCAGAACGCCGCCGCCAGAACCAGCCGGATCTCGCCTGGCGTTGAATGCTGTCTCGACTTTTGCGCCTGCCACCTCGCCCGGATGCCAATACTGAGTAAAGGTGAAATCGCTGGGTGCCTCGATGCCTGGGATCGGCACGTCGTATGTGTCATTGAGTTCTTTGCCGTCTGCTTCGGTGCCGGTTTGGCTCGGTGACTGGACACCCTTAATGCGACCCACTGTCACGTAATTCGTGCTGCCGTCGAAGTCGATCCGAACCAGTGTTCCTAACGCTACGCTTGTTGCGCCCATGATATTACTCCGTGTATCCGACGACTTCGAGATCGGCCGTCGCTACATGCCGCCCGTCGTCGCCGCTAGTGTTCTTTGGCAGGTAATGATCCGAGTGATCGCTCACGAACAGGCTGGCCGAACCGTCGCCGAATGTGCCTGTACGTGTCTTATTAAGTTTCTTTATTTCCTTAGCCAGCGTCTGTGCTTCGTCCAAGTCATCAGACACACATTCGACATCGAAGGATTCATAAAACTGTGTGGCGGATGACGGGTTTGCAGACAGATCGTCTTCTGTTTCGCTCGAGCCGCGGTTGATCCACACATAAGGCATTGCGCGGTTCTGCGGCACATGCGCCTGAATTACGCCAGTCGATCCTACTAGGTCAGTTATGTTCGACTTGGTTAGCAGGTAGGCAACCAGGCTTTCATCGATGCTGCTCATGCCTTGCCCATCCCGGCCACTTCAGCCTTCAATTCTGCGGCCGACTTGTCGGCAAATGCTTTCAGTGCAATCGTCTTAGTGGCCCTCTGTACTGACTCGACGAACTTGTCGCCGGTTGTGCCTGGGTGCTCCATGTCGCCGCGGATCAACTCGCCTGCGCGGTTCATAAATGCTGCGCCCTTGATCGTGTGCGGCTTGGTGTCTTGATCCACTAGGTGCAGGTGTGGTGCCTTCCGTCGCTTTCGCATTGCCTTCTTCTGTCCAGCCTTACCTACAATCAACTCGCCCTTCTCTGTCGTCACCTGAACGGCGAATGTCCGCTTCAGGTTGCCAGTTCTTCTAGTGGCTTGCTGTCGCAGTTCTTTCAGTATTGGTTTCGTGGCGGCCCGCATGGCTTTCCGCAGGATCTTCTTACGGATCTTCTTATCGAGCGACTCGAGGCGCTTGGTAGTCCTCGCGATGTCTCGCTGTAGCAATGCAACGTCTATTGATTCAGGCATTAGACAGCCTCGCCGCAGATGATCTTTGTGTCTCGTCCGTCTAGTTCTTCATCGAACACATAACCGATGTTCAATTCCCGCCCAGAATTAGGCCCAGACGTTCTGACGATCTTGTCTTCGCTCGTCAGTGCCCAGGTTGGATCTGTGTGCATCGTCACCATCACCGATGCAGACGCGAACTCCTGCCGTGCTATTTCACGCTCTCGCCCCCTGAGCGGACGCAATGCGAACGGCACGCTAGATGCAACAGTCGTATCAGCTCCAGTTACCTGCCCGCGGCTATCGACATCAGTTGCTGGCCGCTTGATATCTCCGATATGTAGTTTCAGTTGCATCAGCTCAAGCCGTAAGTTGTGAACTCGTCGCCAACCGATAACCCGTCCAGCAGCGCCCCTACAGCGAGCGGAACCCGTTTCATTGCCCCGGCTTCAACTGCACTGCGATTGTCGAACCAATGTTTCACGAGCAGTAAGACTGCCGCCCGCAGGTGATAAGGCACGGCCGCCTGTGCTCCATATCCTGCGATGTAGGTGATCGTGATAGCGTCTACCACGCTGCGGATCGACGGCCAGCTTTCATTCCACGCTCTATGGATCTCGCCTGGCTCGCGTGTCGTGCTGACGCTGTAATTCGCCGAGTCCCACAGCGTAGAGTTGCCATCTGTGTCGATGTAATAAATCGACGAGACAGACTGCACTGGAACGAACGGGATATAGATAGGATCACTCCCGGTTGGGAAGTGGTTAAATATCAGCTCTCTTGTCTGGGTGATAATCGCGCGATTTGTGAAAGCCTCAATATGTGCGCGGGCAGCTACTATATCGTTAGACAAATGAGTGTCGTGATGGGTGTCGCTGGAAGTCACGCCACAATGCGCCTTTGCTTCGGCCAGTGCGATCGGTTCTTCAGTCGGCGCAACTGTTACGTTCACTCCGTATGTCATACGTTCCGTGCCCTCGGCTTAGGTTTCTTTTTCATGGCCGTCCGAGTTGGCGACACTGCCGCCGTCTCGACTACAGCCACGGCTGCACGGCTGGCGATAAATCTCAAAGCCTCAGCGTCAGGGACTTCTCTCGTGTCCCCTGGATTGGCTCGAGGTTTACCGCCAACCGATACCAAAAACCGGATCAACATAGGGTTAAGCCTGTGTCAGTTTCTTGATAGCGTTCGTCTGAAGAACTCGGCCATCGTGACGGCTGAACATGACAAAGCCAGTTTGATCGTTGGCACGATACAGCTCTTCGAGGCGGAAGAACCGGGACTTGCCAGCATCACGAATGATGTACTTCTCGAACGCACCGTAGACAATCGAGACGTTGCCCGTCGTCATTTCAGGCATGTCTGCGACAACGGCATAAGGCCGCCCGAGAATCAAGTCTGGCTCGCCAGCTCGCAGGCCGGGTTGCCACAGATACTGGCCGTCAGAGTCCTTGAGCTGGCGGATCTCTTTGCGGGTTGACTGGTGGAATGCCCAGCCCGTACTCGGAAACGACTGGTACGACGGATCGAGTGACTCTTGTAATTCAATCAACTCGTCAGACGTAACCGCAGCGGCTCCCGCCGCAGTAACGCCAGCAGATGCTCCAACCGTGACGCCTTGCGGCTTGCTGGAGTCGTCGCCGGTTGCGTAGTGCGTGCTCGTGATGCGTCCAATTCGCTCGCCCAATGCAGCACCGAGGACGGCCGCGAGGTTAAATGCGGAATCTTCGAGCAGTTCGGCAGAAACAAGGATCGGTTTGCTGGAGTACTTATAGGCTTTCAGCGTCACAACGCCGAACGTAGGCGCGACACTAGAACCGATTGATGCCTCTTCTGCGATCAGTTCGCCAGTGTTGCCGGTATCGTCCATTGTCGGCCACGGAACATCGTTGCCGGTTGCCGTCGAGACGATCTGCGCCACGTTGCGGAATCCGCCAAACGCCAGCAGTGCCGTCTCCAGATTGCTCATGAAACCTTCGGGAACCGTGTAACCGCCCTCAGAATCCGTGCCAACCTGTAAGGCAACCCGCTTCTCGCCTGGGACTGACGACAAGCCGCGGTTCCAACGTTGCAGGCCGTTCGGCGCAAAGGTTCTCGACCAGCGAGACTCAAAGTCAGGTGCGTGCGGATTGATGCCTGTGACGTGCAACGCCTCTGTGTGACGTTCGCTCAGTTCGCGGCCAGCGTGTGCCCGCAAGAATGCCTGCATTGCAAGTGCCCGCTGCTCTTCGGTGGGCTTTCGGCTTTTGATCTGCCGAGTCTGGCTGATCTCAGATCGCGTCTGGGATGCCTGCTCATCGATCTTCTCGTCGAGTTGGGCAAGTCGAACCGCACGCTGTGCTCGTTCCTTGAGATCGACAATCTCGTCCTCAATAATGTCGTACGCGGCGTTCAGCGTGTCCCAGTTGGTGCGATCCTCGGCTGTCCAGTCGCCTTGATGGTTTCCGAGTTCTTTGATCTGCCCTGTCAGGGCTTGTTGTTCTTCAAATTTCTCTTGGATTGTGTCGCATGCCATCGCGCTGACTCCTAAATTGGGCCAGTGCGAGTTTGCGCATAAAAGAAGGCAGTAACTCACTGGCCATGAATGATTACATGACTAAGTGAGCTACTGCCATCCGGGGTCGCTCAGCTAATTTGATTTGTCAGATTGAATAGTAACGAACCGAGTTGATCAAGTCAAGCCTAACTCGATCAACCGCAGCCGGCACATCACTTCCCGCGACTGTTTCTCGCGTTCTTCCCGCTCTGCTTTCAGTGCATCCACTTCTTCCGTTATCTCGCCAGATCGAGCGGAGATCGACGTTGATTCATACGCTGGATATGTGACCGGCCCAACGTCATAGAGTTGCACGCCGCGAATTTCTCGCACGTCTACGCCATTCTCGGTTCGCCTGTCTTGATCTGTAATGGTGAATGCGAAGCTGGAACCAGTCACGTCGCCGCGGCTGATAGACTCGGCCACATCTCGGCCGGTTTGCGTGTCTGGCAAGTCGATATCGTACCACAGGCCCACCTCATCCTCCGACAGCCTGAGCGTGCCTGCCTTGTTCCGGCCCAGGATGAGGTTCGGCTCGTGGTTGAACAGTGCCCGTACGTCGTCGCGGCCCATTGCGTCCGAGAACGCACCTGGTGCGATGCGTTCGATAAAGCCGTCGAATAGTTCAAACTCTGTGCCTGGATCGTCAGCACGGTAGAACACCGCCGCATATCCGCTGATCGTTTTTACGCCGTCATGTTCCCGCACTTCGACAGGCTTGTTGGTGATAAATCGCTGCATAATCTTTCCTCCGTGGAAAACGTGCCCGCAATGGACAGCTCGTTGATATCTAATCTCGCCGCAGGATGGACATTTATCTGCCATCCCATTCCGCCTGATACTCATCGCAACAAACCAATACGGCCGCCGCTACGTCGCCTTCGTCTTGTCCAATGCAAGAAACCAACCCGCTGACGATCGGCGCAACGCACCGCTGGATGTCCTCGTCTGTCGCGTCTGGTACTTCTTCCCTGAAATGGGACACAAATTCTTTGCGGGCTTGGGTGTCAACCCATTTGAAAAACCTCGAGGCTGGTCGTTTACGCACCCTCTGGCGAATGCGATCCAAGATAGCGAACACTGCCGCCCGTTCTTTGTCGCTGTTCTCGTCTTCGCTGCCGTTGTCGGATACCGTATGGTTCGCGGCCGGTTCCCTATACAGCCCGCCGCGGCCGTCGGCTCGTGCGGTGCGGTTCTTCATTGCGCGGAATTCGTCAGGGCTTAGCGTGCCCATGTCGATTTCAATCCTGCCGATCTCAGTCTGCGTTTTAATGTCGGCCGCAATAAATGCGTCTGTGTTGTACTCGGCGTAGTGCGAATCTGAATTCTGTTCTGCACTGCGTAAGCATTTCAGATTGGCTTCGCCTTCGATCGTCCGCAGCCAGTGCGAGAGTGACGAATCTAAGTAGCTTCGGTTCTCTTGCTCCAGGCTGTTATAGCTGACGCGGGAATCGTCGCCGAGTTTATGGGGAGGGAGATTGTACCAAGACGCCACATCGCGCACTTGCTGCTTTCGACTCTCGATCATCTGCCCTTTTTGCGGATCGAACTGCCCTGCGTGGAACTTCGCCGAGTCTCGCAGGATGACGGTTTTAAATGCGTTATCAAGGGTTTCGTATGTCTTGCGAAATCCCTCTTCCACCTTGTCTCGTGATGGCTTGGGCATGCCAAGAGGCAGTTCCAGAACCCCTCCCACCCTGCCGCCATTGGCAAAGAACTTACTAGCGAAACGCTCAGTTGCCAGCCCCAATCCCCAGGAGTGCCGTGCTTTGCTGACGAGTTCACAGTCAGCCAGGCCGTTTATAGAGATGCCTTCAATGTGGAATATCTCGTGCGGAAAGTAGGCTTTCAGCTTGCCGTCAATTTCCGTCGCATAGACAAGCCCCACGTCTGTCATTTCGGGGTGTGTTCGATCCGGAAGCAGCGGAATCATTTCGGTAATGTCACCGCTGCCGTTGCGGTAGATGCGGGCATAGGCGTTGTTCCAGATCAAGGCGTGCGTCATCAGACGACGCCAGAACTTAAAGGCTGCCATGCCTGGATTCGCGTACCGTCGCAGCACCTTATGGGCAGGGTGTGCCCTGTCGATCGCCCTGGTGCCGTCTGTCAGGCGTCGATAGATGTTCAGGGGTAATTTTGCTACGTCGCCGCTTATCAGGTTTACCGCCTGCCATACTGGCGAGTATTCCAGAGCATTGCGAGAGGTGACTGTGACGCCCGAATGAGAACCGTACGAATCGCCGAAGATCTCCTGCCAGCTCTTAGGATCCGTCAGGTTGAATGTGGGATCGTTTAGCCCACGGGTTTCTGCCGGATGAACGCCTGCGACATATTCAAAGTTTAGATCGTTCATGCTATTTCTAATTCTCCGTCCTCGTAGTACCAGGACTGGGTTTGTTCTGCGAAATAAGCCATACGGAACGCCATCAACACCGCGACAATGGCATCGATCTTGTCTCGGCTATTTTTCCTGTCTGGCATCCACCCGCCACCATAGCCGGGCTTCACCGCCAGGTTTGTCGCGCACCACTTCAGCACGTCGTCTTGCCCGTCGTGCGTTATGCGTCCGTCCGCTAAAGCCTCTAGGAATTGTTCAATTGGTTCGCCGTACTGCGCCGCCCGCTGTGGCATTTCTGTTGCTGCCATGCCCTTCTCTTCGAGTTGTTCCGCGAGCAGTTTCATGTTCCAGGGATCATACGCGAACGACGCCGCACCAATGTCTTTCGCGGTTGCGTGGAAGTCGTCGCCAAGTTCCTGCAGCAGCCATTCCGACTGAGTTAGCTTTCCATCGCTTAGCCATTGATTCCAGGGCTGTTGCGTTGTGTCCCGCTCGCTCTTAGCGTCGATGTAGCACTTGCTCTTGATCTCATATCGGTAAAGTGGAACCTCGTTGCCGTCGCTGCCAGTTCTCTGGGTTTCGTCGATACGCCACCTGGCACAGAATGCAGTAGCACCTAAGTCTGATCCGCCGCCCATGTCGATGCCGCCTGCGATATTGTCTGCCGTCGCCCAGTCGCTTAACTCGCCGGCGCATGCGTCCCACTTATCACGATCAATCACACTCGATATAGAAGTCACTTCTCGGTTCCCATGATATCTGATGAACTTATTGCGTGCGGTTTTCTTACGTGTGGCCTGGAGTGCCTGCTCTTGCAGGTACTCGCGCGAAACTGATACGCCAAGGTTTGGATTCGATTTTTCCCATAATGCTTCGTCAAATGGATCGTCGTTGGTGTCGAGTTCGGCCAGAAATACAAACATCGACTCATCGATGTGATCGCCACAGATAACCTCGCGACAATACTCCGTTTCTTCCCGCCATATCAAAGATGTCTGATCGCCTGCTGTGGTGATCGTGACTTGTAATGGTTGCGTGCGTGATCCGCCGCCGGTTGTCATGGAGTCATAGAATCTGCGGTGGTGCTCTTTCCACTCGTGCAGCTCGTCGAAGAATACCGCGTGCGGGTTTAGTCCGTCGAATGGCCTATCGCTTCCAAGCGGACGCAGGTAGGATCCCTCAGTGAGGATGTTTGGCGGGTTGCGTCTGATCTCCGAACGCTTCAACAGGTGCGGAGACTTTCGGAGCATCCGCTCGGCTTCGTCAAATATGATCTTAGCCTGATCGAACTTGGTTGCGCCGACGAATACCTGGGCAATCGACTCGCCGTCTGCGTACAGTAACGCCAGGGCCATGCCTGCCGCGTAGGTACTCTTTCCGTTTTTCCGGCCGACGCTGATGTGCGCCCGTCTGTACCGTCGCGTGCCGTCTTTGCGTTTCCAGCCAAATATGTTCGCGTTGATAAACACCTGCCAGGGTGCCAAGTGAAACGGCTCGTTGGCCCACTTACCGATCGAGTGACGTAAGGCAATCGGGAAGAATGCACAGGATGACTCGGCCCGCTGGGTGTCGAACCGGAACGGGAATTCGGCAGTACACTGGCGTTCGATGTCTCGTCGGAATCGAGCAACCGCAGACAAGACAGCCCTCGATGCAATCACATCGCCAGACTCTACCGCCTGGCAGTATTCCTCGAGCTGTCGAATATGGGTGTTCGATGCGATCAATTCAATTCAGGCTTTCACGGTTTATCTTCAGCCACTCGGTAAACGGATCCTCTTCGGCTTTCGGGTTCGCGGTAACTCTGGCCCGGCTGGATGGTGTCAGTCCCATTTCGGCCAGCATCTTCAGTTTACGATCTGTGTACTTGTGCAATTCCACGCAGAACGGGTTTCGTTTCAAGTCGCCCCGCGAATCAGTTAGGACTTGACCAGTCTCTCGTACGGATGCCCTCGCCAGTTCTAGCGCCATTTCGTTCTCGCAGAATTCGGCAATCAACAGCCCTTCAGATTGGTTCAGCATTCCCATCTGATCGAATAGCCCAATGACGTGACGCCACATCGCAATGCCTACTTCGTTGAAGTGTGCCGGCATGACTGGCGCACCCGCTGGCGGGATCGGCTCGTTCCGGTTGATCCGTTGCGGGTTCTTTGCTGCCGCACCGCTTGCGATCTTCTGGGCCGTTGAATGTGGTTTTCTTCCCATAGCTAA
>ENA-OSCG01000076-OSCG01000076.1-marine-sediment-metagenome-genome-assembly--contig:-NODE-76-length-17854-cov-5.479128_pt1 | contig 17854 bp, 22 predicted proteins | sample MGYA00237880_ERZ529332 | MGnify/ENA primary metagenome ERZ529332 (study PRJEB26373, sample SAMN05710708) | marine sediment metagenome | biome: marine; feature: ocean trench; material: sediment... | reverse complement strand
GAACATCTCCATCCTTATTTACGGGAAAAACTACGCCAAGACATTCAAAGAATTCCTTATAACGTCTATTTTTCCAACCTTCGCCATCTTTAGGTTGAGGAGTTAGCCATATACCAGTAGAATTAAACCGTTTACCAGTCATAAATGATGCTGATATGACTTTTGGTGTTCCATCGCTATTCAATGATGATGAATAACCGCCATCGCCATTTTTAACGAGTTTATTTACTGATGTTTTTGAGGCTTCAGTAGCTATCAGGAAAGTACAATTAAATACTTTCTGATCACCTGCCTTAGTAACGAGGTCTTTACCTTCAAGACCTGACACATGGGCTGGATATGTTCCTGGCACTATTGGTATCATTCCATCTTTTTCTTCATTATATTTAGTGTTTGCTAGTTTTATCACTTATTAATCTCCTTATTGGTTTGATAATTTAGTGGTTGTGTATTTTATCATTAAAGTATTGAACTTTTCTTTCAGCTCAAACATTTCCTTGCTGTATTTGTCTGTTCCAATACCTTGAAAATACAGTTGAGGGGATACAAGATTTCCATTAGAAGTTTTCATATATCTGCGAGAACTTTTACGTCTTGTGGAAACCAATCCCTTATCTTGCATTTCTTTAACTGCTTTCGTTGAAAGTACTCCAGCTTCCTGAAGAGCTTCCGTTTCAGCTATTGTTAGTTTTCCCATTATTATCTCCTTTTTTCTAGGTCTGCGGGCATAGGAAACTGCCCATTTTCTTCAACTGTGAATGAATTATAACTTGGATTAATCGATACTTGAGAACCTTCTAAAGTTTCAAAACACATCATTGTTTTTCCACCAAAGTTTTTAGTTCCTTTATATACGATTCGATTGAATATCTTTCCGTCGTTTGTTCCAACAGAATATTCAACACCTTCAATTAATAATCCATCATCTATTCCTTTGAAGTTTGTCATTTGCTTATCCTTTCAAGTTTTGCAATACTTGCTTTATAGTTATTATTGTTTATATCACCATTTTCAATTTTAATTCTGATATTATCTTGAATGTCAGCTTTCTTTGCAAATTTTAATAGATTTTCTATTTGTTTGTCATCTAAGGTTGGATCCTCGCTTCTGTAAACATCTGCTGCTATATCCATATATACATTTAGAGCTTTTTTCATACAATCTGTATTAGCTGATTTAATATCATTACCTATATCAACAAAGTCATTTTCCATTCCACCACGTTTTGTTTGAATTCTGTGTGCAGCGACCATATCGCCTTCTCTCCACATACCATTATCAAACCATTTTAATCTTCCGTGGACCACATACGCAGCACTTCCAACCATTTCTGAATTTATTATTATCCAAGACCATCCTGGAAATTCTTCATTTGCAATATTTTTCATATAGCTTAATTCAACATAGTCAAATCCTGCTTTTTTCTTAATTAGTCCTTTAGGGGTTTCTATCTTTCCTACAGCTTTATGTTGTTTTGTGATTTTATTTAGAGCAGCTTTTACATTATCTAATGATAAAGAACCATCGTTTTTTAGTGTCATCATTGTTTCTGACATTTTGCCTCCTTATTTATAGTCAATTCCTGGACAGTGAATATCTTTGAAACCACAGTATCTACATTCCCAATTTTCCATAGGAACACCGTACATTCCAGGTGTTAATGCTTCACTTGTTGATTCTGCGGCATCGTTTAAATCTTCCCAGTAGCTTAAAGCTCTTTTTATCCAATCATTACTAACAAATTCTTCTCTCATAGCACTGGTATCTTTATTATACCATAAAAGAGCCATTTCTCTATTCCAATGTTTACCCTCATAAGCATCTTCTGCAGACATTTGTTCTTGAGTAAGTCCATATAAATATGTAGCTAACTGTAAATTATATCCAGGATTTCCTTTAGGATCAGGCTTTCTTCCAAATTTCATCCTCCATTTATAACTAGCACAAGTCTTTAAATCCCATACTTTTATATTATTTCCCTGTACTATGCCTATATCTAGATGACCAACAACATTAAATTCTGATAAAGTAACTGAATGTTCTATAAAGATTATTGCTTCATCTGTTTGATATTTAGAATTTGGATCACTCATATATTGACTTAATGATTCTTCAATGTCAGTATGCATTACAGTCCCTAATCTTAGCAACCTCATCACCCTATCATCTAATATGGGTTCTGAAACACCTTCATTTCTTAACATTTGTTTTTTAAAACATTGTCCCGCAGATGAAGCTGACCATTGACCTTCAGCTTTCTTATATTTTTCTCTATTTTCGACTTGTTTTTTAGTCAAAAAGTCAGCGTATATGGTTTCAATATTTATCATTTTAACTCCTCAAAAACGCCTCTAAATTTAGTTATAATTAGACTTAGAGGCATTAACTATTTAATAAAACTGCGATTTTTCACGCATTTTCTTCTCTTTATCTTTACGACCTTTATAAACTTCATCATCACGTAATTCAGGGTACATAGCCTGAAGTTTCCTTCTGCATCTTGTAACTGATTCAGATTTTGTCAATTCACCATTACGCAACATATCAAGAACTTTTAATCCTGTTATTTGATTAATTCCGCCATAATATATTCTGTTGATATCATCAAACCATATTCGTGCCATCAATGCAAGATCAGACCTCTGATATTTTTTACCTACTTCTTTATTGGCTAACAGGCGTTTAACTCTCATTTCTAAGAATTTACCCCTATGTCTGCCACCCTCCAATGTTAACATATTTCAAATCCTCCACTTTGTTTACAAAATAGAGTAAATGATCTAATATTATCTATGTCAAATGGATAATGTGCTGACCAATCCTCTTTGTCCATGAGTTTCATATATTTATCATAGAATTTCTTAGGATAGTCTTTCGGTACCATGTTTTCTACACCAGTCTCTAATTTTACCATCTTTTGTAATAGTATTACTTTTATCTGGATCTTTTTATTATTTTTCTTAGCTCTTTCTATCATAGGGTTCATTTCATTAGAATATTTATCTATTGTACCATCCTTATCCAACTTAGTAAGTCTTGCAGCTATTCGTAGTGATTTAGTTTTAGATATTATATGTCCATCATTATAACTTCCAGCCTCTTTGTCTCTTTCTGTAAGTATATCATCACACGCAGCTATTACAAATGACCATAATGGTCGCCACCACCATACATTATTTCTAAAATATGAGCCTATTACCTCTGTTTCATATTCATCAACTTTCTTAAAGTATTCATCTTTTTCATTATCCGCAGGCTTTTTACTCCAGTCTAAATGTTCTGGTCTGACAGCATTATTTGGGTTGTATGGTTTTAATCCATATAAATCAAATCCCATAGTATTCTCCTTTTAGTATAGTCTGATAGGGTTTCTATTCTTATAATTATAAATATCTTCAATCATTCTAAGATATTTCTTTTGTGTATTCTGTTTGATAAATCTGTCAGGTATCATACTACACTTATGAACCAATATTTTATGGTCAAAGTTCGGATGTGTTAACAAATCGAAATATGTCAATACAAATGTTTTGTGCCTGAACACTTTATCGTCAAATTCTTTGAATTCTCTTAGTTTCATGAGTATTTTCTCAACTTCAATTAAGCTTTGAGTAATTTTGAATTCTCCTTGCTTGAAAGTTTTCAGTATCTGTTTTGAATTCTCACCTGTTAATAGTATCACCATAGTAGCAATCGGATATGGAAATTTCTTAGTAAACTGATGTAAGATTATATAGTTTTCGTTTCCTTCTACACAGTAGTGGTTTAATATATCAGGATATGTCCATGATCTTTGAACTGAATTGAATAAGCCTATATCTTTTACTTTCATATCAGTATATTTATATATTATTGATAAACCGAGGTTTTTTGATGCTATATAAGTATGCTGACCTTCCATTATTTCATGATTTTCATTGACTTTTACTGGATTTTCGTGTCTAAGGTCATTTCTTGTAATTTCACTCATGATTTCTTCAACATGATAGTCGTTAATGTCTCTATTTGACGCTATAAAGCTGAATTTACCATAATTCATAGTTTCATAGACCTTTCCTTGTACGAGTGTATCTCTTGACATTTTATACTCCTTTGATTTTGACGTTAACAAATTTAATTCGGCAAGTATCTAATACTAATATCACATTCTTACCCTCAGCATAAACACCCATGACTTTATCTGGATATTTAGCCATTATTTCTTTAATACTCAAATTATCAAGACTGAAATTCTCTGATTTGCTTGTTATTTTCTTCATTTATTGATTACTCCCTTTTTACATGATTAAAATATCCACTTTATTATATATATGACCATAGATATAGTAAATGCAGAAACTATAATTACTTCAAAATAAACATTAATCCATTTTACTATTTTGTTTATCATATTCTTCCTCTTTCTTGGTTTTAATAACTGTATCTGCAATCAATGTCCTTGATATATGTTCAAGGCATACTAGTATTCTCGGTAAACACCTTGTAATAGTTTTTGCCATCTCTAGTCCTGCTATAGTTTGAATCCAATTCATTATTTACTCCTTAATTTAAATGGGTATGGGCTTACACTATCGCTCCAGATAGTCTTGGTAGGATTTTTACACTATGTTTCATGATACCTCGTAAGCCCATAATAATATAGGGGAAGACCACGCTTAACTGCTCGCTTACGGAGTTGAATCGCATATGCTTAACTGACAGTATTAACGAATGGTGGTTTTAGCCGTCAACTTCCCCTAGATAATTATTGGGCAGTAACCAGTGCGTAGATGTATTATCTGGTATTCAATACGTGTCATGACACATGAGTTGCTACTCTGCGCAACCGCCCAAAATAATAAATGGAGAGAGGTCTGACCTTTTTCACAAACCTAATGCATATAGTTTGCTACTCTCCAATTATCAGTGTGTGATTTTTCGGACAATTCCATTCACATAGTTTATTTACCCAATAGCTCCTCCAGCATAAAGCCTGACGCTATTGGTATTTCCACTGCAGTGGGGTATATTTGTCACACTGATTATTCAATATCTTACTTTTGATAGTCTTCGAATGATCTCTGGTCTACTTGGCTTTGAGCTTCCTCATGTATTTTGATTCCATTTATAATACCCATTGTTACACCATTCTTTTTACTATAATACATCCAATTAAATCTCTCAAATATATGTTCTGTGAATGCTTTATAGAATTCTTCATCAGTGCTTGTGTGTTCATCACAATGTTGTACTATTTCTGTTAAGATTGTCGTTGGTAAACCTTCAATATGATTGTTTATTTTATCAGTAGTCATTTATTTGCCTCATTATTTGTTATTATTAAAAGATGCTGGGACTACATTTCTGTAGTATATATTAGAGCTTTGACCTATCCCAGCTTTAGTCTTTTTACAAGGGAGAAATTGAAAAATTCGATGCGTTATGCAAGATTTAGACACGAAGTTACTATTATCGATTACCTTACAATGTGGAGTAGTTTGGTTTTATGCCTTTTCAGGTCACGTTTGTACTGGTCGTTAAGATTACTCTACATCCTATACCTCGGGTGGGTTAGACCTATTGGTATTCACAATCTTGTTCAATTACTCGAACTTAGACTATCGGGATTTAAACCATTGATACGATTGAGGACTACATTCCCCGTATCTGTACTACCGCCTTATCAGACTTTCATCTTTTAAGTGCCACACTTACGATTCAGATATTATATCATACCCGCAGGATTACCCGCTTCATGGATATCTGGCTCTTATATGAGTTTTATGTCATATATAACCAGTTCATCGCCCTTAGCACACGACTGAATAGACCTATGTGTTATTCTAAGGATATAACTACGACAGTGTATAAGTCTAGCATTGACCTATCGCATTGTCTGCATCATTGTTGCGGAAACTGGATTCGAACCAGATGTCTTCAGTTTATGAGACTGATGAGTAAACCATTTCTCCCTTCCGCAAAGGTATTTAGTATTTCCTACTATCTCTTAATGCTTGATGAGATATTTGATAATATGAATACGGTTGTGAATCGTGATGAGGTATTATTTCTCTACTCATTATATGATTCTTATACCATTTGCTTATGATTTTAAATAGCTTTCGCATATTTTTGATCTCCCTATCTCTTAATTATGAGCAAACAGTAACCATATTACTGTTGCAAACCCATATATTAATGAGACTGTTAGTATTGAACTGATTGATATAACTAGTACATTGTGAAGTACTGTAAAGAATGTATTCATTTTATGCTCCCCTTTCGATTTCTATTATTTCCCAAGTAACTATACCCTTTGGTGTAGATGCATTGATACAAAATGTGGTTGAAGGGTAATATCTTCTCATTTCAATATATTCTTTAATTGCGTCATTTTTAGTATTATGAATGGATTGTAGCTCTAAGTGTTCATCAACATAAATGTGTAAGTAATATTTCATTATAGACTCCCTTGTTATCTGTTAGTATTAATAAAGCTTTGCTAGTTTTCTCAAGGTCTAGCAACTTGGGTAAAGGTCAAGAGCGTTGCTCTATGTATGTCACACACTGAGTGCGATAGATACTATAGAACAATACTACGGTTGTGCCTATTAGTAAGACATACCATAGTTTCTCTTTGGGTGCAAAATGTAAAGTCAATGTGTGTATCTCCTTGTAGTTAGTAGCTGTGTGTTATTGCCCATGTTATGTGAAAGCTTTGTGTATTATGTATGATAGAAGGATCAGCCCCTTGAGTGACAGAGCGGGGCGAGACTCCGAAAGATGTTAGTCATGTTGATCCTGTCCATGAGAGGGACGCAGTTAATTGGTCCATGTCCCTGTATGACCATACGCACCCCCGAAGGGGTTGGTTTAAGCTGTAATAGCTGTTACCATCACTGGCGCAATCTCATAAACCGTGCTCTTGGCACCGACGAAGATGCATACCTTGGTCTTGGTGTTGTACTCCATGTTAAACCAAACTGGCACGCGTAGTTCCTTGACCTTGCCTGCGATCTTAATGCGATCCATCACTACTCTTTCTAATTCAAAAGCGATAATCATTTGTAACTCCTTTTGTTTAATTAAAAAACCATTTTATAGGTGTGGGGTGTGAGTATAGGTTGGACTGCATTTGCCAATTATTTTTTTAGTAAATTCTACCAATGCACATTATAGATAATGCTTCAGCAGATTATGTTTACCTTGAAGATTGGATAGCGGATAGTGCAATTTTCAATGATGAGGTCTATGGAGATCATAGCTTTCATATAGCCAGAGTACCAGATTCTTTTAACAGATTTATATTTGATAGTTTAGAGAGTGCGATTGGCTCTAAGCCAAAGGTCACAGCGAGTTTTCTGAGATTATCTACCAGCGAGAAGGATTCGGATATTCGCATTCATACAGACGCTAACATGAATTCTGATTATGCTTGGGTATTCTATTTTACAGACCCCCCTGATGATAAAGATTACTATGGTACTGCCTTTTTCTCTCACTATCACCACGGGAAGAAATTTGCAGCTGCCGATAAGGTTGAGAATGATAGGCTTCTTATTGAAGATTCTGGTGATTTATCTAAATTTAAGAGATATAGCATCTGTAAAATGAAGAAAAACCGTTTACTCATATATTCTACAGAATTTTTTCATTGTAGATATCCATTTAAGGGATGGGGAACTGACAAATCTAATGGAAGGGTAGTTTCCGTGGGATTTTTTAATTGATTTGCATTTGCATTCTTTTTAACTTCGAGGGTGAGGTGGGGGGAATAAATAGAATATATAAAGAACTACAGAGAATTACTGTAGGAGTGGAATCTGGTAAAGCGTAAATTTCTGCATGGCTAAACTAATTGAAGAATTGGCAAATTTACCATTTGCTGGGCAAGAATTTGTCCTTTCAGGACTAGCAAGTGATTATATTCCAATAGAAATAGACGGTATTGTGTATGTTATCCCAAAAGAAGTGGATACGCTTATAAAAAAATTGGCACATATACTGCATAAAGAGGAGGAGGAAATAAAGTCGAGTTTGGGAAAATAAGAGGGGTTAAATACTTCGTATACGAGTCACGAGAAGAGTTTAAAAAAGAACTGGGGCTTCCTCTCAAATATTGGAAAGATTCCCCAGATGAAGGAGACTGGGTAGAGGCTGATGATGGAGGTATAGTTCAGATATTGAAAGTAGGAAAGATAAAGCATCCTAATGACAGAAAGAATTATAAGGCTAATGATTGTTATATAAGAACGATTGTGGGTACTTTCTTAATAAATAATAAGTCTAAAATGGATACAGACTTTAATCAACATCCCAATCGGTATACTTTTTCAAAGAAACTGAAACAAGCATCAGACAATTTTAATTCCAGAAAAAATATTACAAATAAAGAGAGGGTGTTCACTACTCATATTATCACTGGAACACCTGCTATAGACGCTGCTAAGAATGCGTACAATCTGGATGATTTTCAAAAAGCAAGAAGTAAAGCAGTCATTTTACTTAAACAGGAGAGAATTATGAGTGAAATAGAAAAAGGTGTTAATGATATAGCCAAATCTCTAGGAATAAACCATGAATATATACTCCAAAAACTAAAGCATCTTGCTGACAGATCGGATGATGACAATATTCAATTACAATCCGCTAAAGAACTTGCAAAGATTATAGGAACGACAGGGAACACAAAGAGAGATGTGGGCGTTGTAGGATTATTCAAAGGCTTTACCAGTGAACAACTGCAGGAGACAAACCAACAAATCACTGAGAAGCCTTTAGAGATACAAAATGGAGAAAATATCTAATGCGGTGTCCTAAATGTAATTCATCAAAAACAGTAAAGAATGGCACCAAGATATTAAGAACTGGTAACAGAACTCAGGAATATAAATGTGGAGATTGCGGTAGATATTTTTCTATACAGATCAATGTTAATGTTTTACAAGAGTTAAAATATGTAGAGCCAGGAGAAATATTAGAAGTAAATGGAGGGGAGGAGTTGAGAGTACATGGTCTTACCGATGTTCATGTGGGAGCAGTAGAACATGATTTTAAAAAGTTTGAAGAGGCTATTAAGATTATAAAAAAAGATGATAATGCAAAATGGTTTGGTAATGGTGATTTATTAGAGTTAATCCCACCTCATTACAAAATTAATCAAAGAGGTCAGGATATTCCTCCAGAAGAACAGTATTTAGAGTTTGTAAGATTGGTAGAACCAATAAAAGATAAATGTTTGTTTATTAGGGGTGGTAACCACGATTACTTACGCTCTTTTAATATTTTAGACTTTGATGTATGTAAAGTACTTGCAAAGGAATTGGGTGTCCCATATTACAGAATGCCAGGATATACAAGAATAACTATAGGGGAGAAGACTTATAATCTTGTATCTGGTCATGGTAAGGGTGGCGGTAAAAATGGAGATTTAGAATTAAACAGTATGGCAGTAGTGTATAGTGATGGAGACATATTCTTCTTAGGTCACAATCATCAATTATATGTTAAGCCTATGGATAGTTTAATTATAGGAGAGGACAATACAGAAGAGATGAAGAGAAGGTGGTATATAAGAGGAGGTTCATTTCTTAGATATGCAGATTATGCCAGATATTCTTTCTATCCTATCATAAGGACTGGTTGGACGACTATGCAATTTAATAAAGACGGTATCCAGTGTTGGGAAAATTAATTAGGAATGAATATTAATACAAGAGATGTTTCTAAGGCAGAAGAAGTCTTAGAGATGACTCGACATAATCTTATAGCTTTTGGTAAACTGTTTTTGCCTGGGGACTTTGGTAAGTCAGAATCTCCTCCATTTCATTATGAGATAGCTGATGCATTGCTGGAGAATACGACAAAAAGTCTCGCATTAATTCTTCCTCGTGGAAGTGGGAAGACTCAGCTCTTTAAAACCTTCCTTATGCATAAAATACTCTTTAAAGAACCTGATGAACTTTTATTCATGGCTTGGATATCTGATAATCATCGTAAATCCGTTCTTAACCTCCAATATCTTAAACAGCACTTTCAGACAAATGACATGATACATTATTATTTTGGCAATATTGAAGGTATAAAGTGGACGGAAACTGACATTGTAACTAGTACACAAGCCAAATTGATTTCAAGGTCTAACCTTTCAAGTGTTCGTGGTGAAAATTATCTTGGAAAGAGATACGATATTGTTGCTGTTGATGATGCTGAAAGTGAGACAAATACTGTAACCCAAGATGCCAGAGAGAAAATTAAGAATATTATATATAATGGTGTTAAACCTGCTTTAGATATAAATACTGGAAGACTTATCTTTGCTGGTACTCCTGTTCATTTTGACAGTCTCTGCCAGAACATATATGATGGATATAAAAAGGCTAAAGACAAATCAAAGTATACTTGGGATGTAATTACATATAAATCTACACAGCCAGAAATGGATGGTGGTGTTTTATGGTCTTCTTATATGCCTCGAAAGAAATTACAGACTATAAAAAGAGAGTATGCTGAGGCAGGTAGGCAACAAGGATATTATCAAGAGTATGAATTGGAAGTACAGAATGCTGAAGATGCTTTATGGGGGCAGAATTATATTAAGGAGTGGAAAGGTTATTATACACATGAAGACGATATTAATTATTTGGTTTTGAAGGATGATAAAGTTCCTGTGAATACGTTTATAGGATGTGATCCAGCTACAGATATTGATACAAGAGATGCTGATTTCTCGGTTATTATGGTTGTTGCTGTCGATCCAGAAAATAATGCTTATGTTCTTGAGTATGAGAGGCATAGATCAATTCCAACTGTTGGTCCAAGAAGTATTGATGATAAATTAACTGGAAAAAAGGGTGTTGTAGATTATATTATGGAACTACATGAGAAATATCATTGTCGTTCAAGCACAGTTGAAGACGTAGCAATGAACCGATCTGTGTTTCAAGCGTTAAACGAGAGGCGCAGAATCGAAAATAAGTTTGAGGTTGCAGTGATACCAGAGAAGCCAGGGGGTCAGCAAAAGAGAAATAAAATATATTCAGGTTTATCTGGCAGGTTTAGTACGGGAACGGTATATTTAAGAGACAATATGTTCGATTTGATGCATGAAATCGTTACATTCGGGTCAAAAATGGCACATGATGATACAATAGAGACACTTTTCTATGCACTTTTACACGCTTACCCGCCAAATATGAAGCTGAAAGTGGAAGGAAATGAAAAGAAGTGGTTTAAACCCAAAAGAAAGGCAAAGCCGTGGGTGGTAGCATAAATGAAAGGTAAATCAATTGGCTAAAATAAAAACATCAGAAAGAATTCACGACGTATGGAGATCGGCAAATAGCCAAGAGAGAATCAAATGGCAGGTGGACAGCCAAAGGGGTTATGATTTCTATCTCAATGAACAATTAACAAAGTCGGAGAAGGATGCCTTAGAGGAATCTGGAATGCCTACTTTTATGATTAATAGAATTACTCCTATTATTGAGATAATGAAGTACTTCGTCACAGCAAACAATCCCAGATGGAAGGCTGTTGCTGTTGAAGGTAGCGATACTAATATTGCACAGATTCACAGTGATATATCTGACTATTGTTGGGGCATATCAAATGGAAAAGCAGTATATGGAAGTGTGATTTTAGATTGTCTTGCTAAGGGTATAGGTTATTTCTTTATAGATATTGATACTGATCTGGATAATGGGAGAGGTGATGTAGTATTTAAAAGGATAGACCCTTATGATGTTTATCCTGATCCAATGAGCAGGGATTTTCTGTTGAGGGATGCTGCTTTTATTCTTGTTAAGAAGAGAGTTTCAAGAAGACAGCTAAATCAAATGTTTCCTGAGCATAAGAGGAAAATAAAGAAGGCATCAATGGGGGATGGCGGAGATATTTATTCTCAGGCTGATCGTAGGGCAGCCGATGCTATTATACCCGAAGATATTATAACTGCTGTGGATGAACATGGTGAGAAGGACGATATTCTTGATTACTATGAATGTTATGAGAAGATTAGGGCTGTTCATTACAATTTAACTATCAGCATTTATCCCACTAAAGAAGAAATAGAACAGGTTAAACAGATAGGGAAGCAGAAATTTAAGGAGTATAGTGACGAACTGAATGTTATTACTAAAGAGAAAATTCTTCAAATAGAACAAGCTCTTGAAGCGGGCGAGGTGATAGAAGATAGAGCTAAATTAGAGATAAAGAAAGCACAAAATGAATTGAGTGCTGGTATTAAGAGGAAAAAGGCTGAGCTTGATTATGCTACTCAGGAAGAGCTTAATAGAACAGAACAGAAAGTTGTAACTGAGGATGAATATGAAGTTCTTATTCAGAATGAAGATGTTGTTAAAACAATATTGGATGCAAACAAGTTTCATGAGCGAAGAGTAAAAATATCTTGTACTGTTGGTAACGATATAACTTTATATGAATACATTTTACCAATTTCTGATTATCCTATAATTCCTATTCCTTATATGTATACGGGAACACCTTATCCCATGAGTGCTGTTATTCCGATGGTTGGAAAGCAACAGGAAATTAATAAAGCTCATCAGGTAATGCTTCATAATGCTAATCTTGCTTCAAATTTAAGATGGTTATACGAGGAGGGAAGTGTACCAGAGGATGAGTGGGAACAATATTCTTCTTCCCCAGGTGCATTGTTAAAATATAGACCTGGATTTAATCCCCCGACACCAATTTTACCAGCTGCTATTAATAATGCTTTTTACACAATTACGCAAGAAGGCAAAAGTGATATGGAATATATTGCTGGTATTCCCAGTGCAATGATGGGTTTTGTACAGGAACAGTCAGAAACCTATAGGGGATTACTCGCAAATGATGAATTTGGCACCAGGAGAATAAAGGCTTGGATGAATAGTGTTTTAGAACCAGCCTTAGAACATTTGGGTATGGTATTTAAAGAACACGCCCAGGCACATTATCAAATAGATAAAGTATTTAGAATTGTTCAGCCAAATAGCTCTGGTCAGGATTATGATGAGAAGGAAACAAGAATTAATATACCTATATATAACGATTATGGAGAACAGATTCAGTTATGGAATGATTATGCATCTTCAAGATTTGATATAAGAATAGTAGCTGGGGCTGTAATGCCTATTAATAGATGGGCGTTAATAGAAGAATATTTTAAATGGTTTCAGGCTGGTCTTATAGATGATATAGCTATGTTAGCAGAAACCGATGTTCGTGGCAAAGAGGCGATTATAGAAAGGAAGTCTCTATATGCACAATTACAAAAACAAATTGAGGAATTAACAGAACAAGATAAAGATAAAGCTGGAACAATAGAAACTCTTGAGCGTCAATTGGTACAGGCTGGAATTCGTCATAAGGTAGATGTAGGCTCTGCTGAGACAGAACGTGATATCGTTGAAACAGAAGCTCAGCAGAAATATTACAGAAAAATTCTTAAAGATGATTATGATAAAAAGAACTTGCAGGACAAGGGAAATAAGAAATAAATTTAAACAATAAAAACAGGACCAAGAGATTATGGAAAATGAAACAGGTAACGCGGCAGTAGCCGCCTCCGACAGTTCAAGCCCAGAATCAGTCTCTTCTGATGACTTTTTTGCTGCTTTAGAAAGCGATGTCAACAGTGGGATTTTGGATGGTGACTCTTCACTCAATTTATCTTCTAAGGAAAACACCGACGAGGGTGTTGTTAGTGAAGTTCAGCAAGAGGAAGTCGAGACTCTTAAAAAGAGGTATGCAGATTCAAGTAGAGAAGGAAAGCGACTTAACACTCGCCTAAAAGAACTTGAACCCTACTTACCCATACTTGACGAAATGCGAAAAGACCCACAATTAATTACTCATGTGAGAGATTATTTTGAGGGTGGAGGTCAAACTCCAGAAAGCATAACACAGAAACTTAAATTGGATGAAGATTTTATCTTTGATCCTGATGAAGCGGTTTCTAACCCTAACAGTGATTCAGCAAAAGTGCTGACTTCTACTATTGATGGTGTTGTACAGAAAAGGCTTACCTCTGAAATGAAGAAACAGAAGGAAGAAGCGAAAGTTCATTCCGAAATTGATGACTTTAGAGATAAGCATAATATGTCAATAGAACAATGGGAAGAATTCAAAACATATGCAGATACTCGACCTCTTTCTCTTGAAGATATTTTATATCTAAAGAATAGAGAGGATGGTGTGGAAGTAGATGTTGAATCACGAAACGCTGGTGTGACAGAAAGGGCTTCTAGGCATATTAAAAATGTGCAGAGTAAACCTAAGTCTCTTGCATCTGTAGGTTCTACGGTTAGTGATGTTTCAGAAGAAGATGAAGTGTTTGATGCTATTATGGGGATTGACAAGCAACTTGAATCCGCATTTGGTTAATAGCTGAACGCTCATTAGCCAGGTGCTTTAACCCTAAGTGAAAAGGAGTAAAGTCAAATGGCTGATTTATTTAATCTAGGCGACCTTGGTGTTGCTGATGATAATAGTAGTCTATCGACTGGTGACCTTAGACGAAAGTACAACTTCGGGAGTAGAGTATCTGAGTTAGCAATAGCACAAGACCCTTTCTTCCGATTAGTTAGTAAACTAGCTAAGAAACCATGTGACGACCCTCAGTTCAAATTTACTGAGCGGCGTCCCTCGTTCCACAAAAGATACGCTTATGTGTGGGGGGCGGATGATACGTCCGCACCGTCCATAGGTGGAGCTTTAACTGCCAGTACTACGAAAATCGTGATGGCTGGAGATTACTATTCTGCTGGAAATAAAAGCAGCGTTTATGGTAACTCTTCCAATCTAATTACGATTGGTTCGTCTGGCACAGACCCTGAGTTTTTCATCCCAGGTCAACTTGTTAAAATACCCGCATCTGGTACTTTAGGCGCAGCCTATACTGGATATGCGATATTTAAGGTGACTAAGGTTGATGATTCTGCTCAGTCTAACATGAAACTACTTACTGGTGAAATGGTAAAAGTTCCGAGTGATTTGGAACTTACCTACAAGCACGCTACTGATTCTGGAATCGCAGGTCAATCGCAAGAATCTCTTGCTGAAAAGCGATCCTTTGTTATTGGTACTGCGTTTGCCCAGGGTAGTGGATTCCCACAAACATGGAAAGACCAGCCTTTCTCAACTGGATATGGAAATACCCAGATTTGGAAGACTGCGATGGCAATGGATAATACAACCAGAGCCACCGTGTTAAAATACGATGCTAGTGAATGGGCTAGAGTATGGAAAGAAAAACTGATTGAACATAAATTCGATATTGAACAATCACTTCTGTTTAATGGCACAGCCGATACAAGTGGCGATGCTTGGTATACAGATGGTGTTGTTAATTACATATCTGGTTTTGGTAATCAGTTTTCTATGCCTCTTGCTACTAAGACTCAAGATGATTTTCTTGATGACCTTAGTGCGTTTCTAGACCCGCGTTACAACAATGCAAATGCAACTATGTTTTTTGTGAACACAGCTGTTTACAATTGGTTACATAAGCTAAGTGGTTACTTTGCCAATAATCTTGGTCAAGTACAACCTTACGTTGATGGTGCGACTCAAACCGTTTCTGGCGGTGGAAACTCATTAGCTCGTGCTGATTTCTCTATGATGGGAAAAAAGAAAGTCTTTGGCGTGGACATTTCAGTAATTTCTACACCTTACGGTGATATGAATGTTGCTCGGAATATTCACCTCGATGGAACAGACATTAATATGCTTGGTATTAATATGCGTTATGTCGCTTATCGTCCATTGGTCGGTAATGGCTTACAACGTGATACTGCCATTTATGTTGGTGTTCAGACTTTAGAAAACAGTGGCGTTGACCGTAGGGTCGACTTAATTCAGACAGAAGCTGGTTTGGAAATTCATATGCCCGAATCTCATGCTATCTGGACTGCATCGTAAGGAGGTGTGAATAATGGCTAATCCTCTATATGGACAAAACAAGGCTGACAAAAGTATTGATAATATTTCCGCTCAATGGAAAGTTTTGAGATACATTGTCGCCGACGTTGATTCTACTGGTATTTCCAATGGAAGCGCAGTAGTCGCAGAAGGCATTCCAGCATATTTCCAACCCGTGCTATGCTCGGTAAGGAATATGTCTGAAACTGCAGCTGATGATTTTGCTGGTGTCGCTTGTATACTTGATGTTGAGACATCTGGTCAGAAACTTTGTACCTCGTTAATGGGTCTTGGTGATGGCGAGTCTGTACATTCTGTATGCGCGGGAGCTACATCAACTGCTGATAAACCTGCTTCAACTGCTAAAGATATTTTAGCAGAAACCGCGGCGTTTAAGTCTGCTTCTGGCAAAACTGTCTCTTATGAGATTACTGTTTCGGGATATGATCTATCCGCTTCAGTCTCAGGAGAATAACCAATAAACGAAGATTATTAGCCTTCCATTAAAACCTTACTACGGAGGTAGGTTTTTTGGGGGGCTATTAATCATATAAAATATGGCAACAACAGAAATACAAGCTAGTATAACAGCTATAACTGGAGTAACTCCAGACCCTGACCTTCTAACGAATGCGCAGAAATTTGTTGCTTCTAGTATACCAAAGAATTTAATGTGGGCGTATGCCAGTAAAACTGCTGGTGTTACGTCTAACCCAGTTACAGATAGTGCAACCTTGATTCATACTGACAATATACTGGGAGTTGATAGAAATGGATTTTCAGCAGATCAAGTTGGATTTGAATCAAAAGGATTTATAGGTGCAAGTAGTGGGAGTCTTTTTGAACCAACAAAGAAATATCCTAAATGGTTAATTGCTGAGACAAATGAGGTAAGCGTTTATCCAGCACCAGACACAGGAGAAGAGGGTTCTGTGTTGTATGTTAATTATGGTAATATAGCTGACACAAGTGATTTAAGAAATGCGGTTGTTTTTCATGCTATTTCTCAAGAATATTCTACATTAGCGAGAACTGGACTTCCCACTTGGTCTTCACCAATTTCACCAGCACCTCCAGTAACCCCAGATTTTGGAAACGATTCCAGTATTGGGTCTGGTCCGCCTACTCCACCTACAATTTCAGCAGCAACTGTTGATATATCTGCTTGGGTTACTCCATCTTATAATGGACCAGTATTTTCTTCCCCAACATTAGCTAGTGTAGGTTCTCTTGATTTACCAATAAGCCCAACTGCTCCAGGCAGTCCAAATTTTACTTATTCTGGTATAAGTGTAGAGGATATTGTAAAACCAATTACTAGTTTAGATGATATGGGTACTGCATCTGGTGCTCCTAGTTATACGCAACCAACATCACCTACTTTTAATTTTGCTGAGGTATCACAAACATTAGAATCAATGGTAATGCCATCAGGAGTGGCTCTCCCTACATTAACTATTGATGCGTTTCCATCGATGTCTTGGGTATTCCCATCAACGCCAGTTTCACCATCGTTAGAGACGAGTTCAGTGTCGTTTGGAGAATCATTACCTGAATATATTACGCCAGTTCTACCTTCTTTTGATTTTACAAATGTCGTACAGGCGTTAGAAGAAATGGAAATGCCTGATGGGGTGGTGTTACCAGTATTACAATATGATTCTTTTCCTGATATAAGTTGGGATTTCCCAGTTCCCCCAGTTACAGCTGAAATTAGTGCTGAGATTGTTGCAGATGTTACTGCGAGTAATCCAGTTTATATTGCACCTATTTGTGGGATATATGATTTTGCATCTGTGATTCAGTCGATGGCACAATTAGAATTACCTCCTGGGATTGTTATTCCATCATTGGATTTTGATGATCCTCCTACTGTAACATGGGTTTTGCCCTCTATGCCAGTTGAACCTATTTTAGATTGGAGTGGCGTTGACCAGGTTGTTTCTGA
>ENA-OSCG01000075-OSCG01000075.1-marine-sediment-metagenome-genome-assembly--contig:-NODE-75-length-17898-cov-8.405929_pt1 | contig 17898 bp, 17 predicted proteins | sample MGYA00237880_ERZ529332 | MGnify/ENA primary metagenome ERZ529332 (study PRJEB26373, sample SAMN05710708) | marine sediment metagenome | biome: marine; feature: ocean trench; material: sediment... | reverse complement strand
GCTGTTCATATACCGTCGGGTTTACCGCAACTCACGCTGAGTAAGCGAAGCAACTTTATGTTGTCAAACTCCTTTTCCTGTACAACCTGCCTCTCCGCCAAATACTAAAAAGCCCCGCTGCTGCGGGGCTTTTTGGTATCTGACGTCGGCGTTGTTCATTATTGCAACTGCTGGTCCAGGAATTTGCCCAGCGCAGCCAGGTATTGTTTCCTGTTCAGCAGGAATCCACCATTGTGGTCGCCTGTGAGCACCAGCATCCCCTTCGGCTCCGGCGCCGCTGCGAAAATCGACTGGCCCATATCAAAGGGGATGATTTCATCCTCTCGGCTGTGGACGACCAACAGGGGGCTGGAGAGTTGCTTAACATTTTCTTTCGCGGGGTACTTCAGGCGTGTGATCAGCCGGACCGGAAGGAATGGGTACAGGCGATAGGCCATATCCAGCGCGGAGGTGAAGCAGGATTCAAGAATGACCGCTCCGGGTGTGGTTCGCGCCGCGAGCCAGGATGCCACTGCAGCGCCGAGTGAGCGGCCGAAAATGACTATTTTATCCGGCGCAATCCCGCGCTTACTGACCAGGTACTCCCAGGCAGCCAGGGCGTCGAGGTAGGTGCCCTGTTCTGAAGGTTTGCCTGTGCTCTGGCCGTATCCACGGTAGTCGATAATCAAGGTGTCCAGGCCCAGCTCCCTGAATATGGCGATACTGTCGAGCCGATGGGAGATGTTGCCCGCATTGCCGTGTAGGAACAGAACGGTTGCCTTTGCCTGCTTGGCCGGTATAAACCAGCCGTGCAGGCGGATGCCGTTGCGGGTAGTGATCGATACATCCTGGTAGGCAAAGCCGGCGTCTTCCGGCGTGGCAGTCAATGCCCGCCCGGGCATATTTGGCAGGAATACCATTCTGTTCTGCATCAGATACAACGCCACCGTGAGCAGCACGTAGATGCCGGCCAGGAACAGCAGCAATGTAAACCCCGGACGCATGACCTGATTTTGGCACAAGTAGTTCAATTAAGCATGTGACATATTTACACTTCACAATGACTTGTGCCTACAGGCTTAACTCCGTTTGCTCCTGTACAGGCAACCGGTTCAAGCAATAGGCTATTGCCAGTGAGTAAATAAAGGGGATTAAAGGTGAACAGGGTACTGCTGTGCGTGATCTTTGTGATGCTTTCCGGCACTGCACCAGCCGACAGCTTCCGCTGTGGAAGGTCAATTGTAAAAGTCGGTGATTCGTCCAATGCACTGATCAGGAAATGTGGTGATCCGATAAGAAAATATACCAGCAAGGAAATCATCAACGATCAGGGTCGCCAGCTACGTGCAGGGGTATCCAACTGGGTTTACACTCGTAAAGGACGGAAGGACATGATCGTGGCGATTTACGCCGGTGTAGTTATAAAAATGCAGGTCGATTAGTTTCAGGTCACCCCGCACAATAAGAAAGGCTGAAACAGTCTGGCAGGGTTTCATTTTGACTCCTTTTCCGACATATTCGCGATAATTTCCTTTCGCCGCAGACCGCTATTCATTACAATTCTCTGCCGTATCAGAGCATAAAAGCGATTCAATGGATTATTCAAAGAATATCAAGAATTCCTACACCCGAAGTGATCTGGAACTTTGCGGCAGGGGCGATTTATTTGGTCCGGATACGGGCAAACTTCCAACCGGCAATATGTTGATGTTCGACCGGATTGTTGAGATTAACAAGGAAGGTGGACCTGCAGGCAAAGGTTCTGTCATCGCAGAACTGGATATCCGGCCCGACTTGTGGTTTTTCGATTGCCACTTTGTTGACGACCCTGTCATGCCCGGCTGCCTCGGCCTGGATGCATTGTGGCAGTTGTGCGGCTTTTTCCTCTCCTGGAGCGGCTGCAAAGGCAAGGGCAGGGCGTTGGGGGCCGGTGTGGTAAAATTTACCGGTCAGGTATTGCCAACGGCCAAAAAAGTGACGTTTTCTTTGCATATGAAAAGAGTGATCACCCGCAGATTGAGTATGGTTATCGCTGACGGCACCGTCTCGGTTGATGGCCGAGCCATCTATAGGGCGGACGATTTACGTGTAGGGCTGTTTCTCTCCACCGATAGTTTTTGAGGAAAATAACATGCGCCGGGTAGTTGTTACGGGTATGGGTATTGTTTCCTGTCTTGGAAATAACCAGAAGGATGTTACGGCGTCCTTACGGCTCGGAAAATCGGGCATCAGTTTCAACGAAGAATTTGCAGAAATAGGTTTACGCAGCCAGATTAGCGGGTCTGTTGATATCGACCTGACTGAATATGTCCCCCGGAAAGTGCGCCGTTTTATGGGCGATGCAGCTGCCTACGCTTATGTTGCAATGCAAAATGCCATTGATGACGCCGGCCTGGTTGACGACCTGGTATCGAATCCACGCACCGGATTGATTGCCGGTTCCGGCGGTGCATCGAGCGGCAACATTGTTTGGGGTGCGGATAAATTGCGTGATAAGGGTGTGCGCCGCGTCGGTCCTTACCTGGTTCCGCGCACCATGAGCAGTACCGTTTCAGCCTGTTTGGCTACGCCTTTTGCGATTCGTGGTCTTAATTTCTCCATTACTTCTGCCTGTGCCACCAGCGCCCATTGCATCGGTGCCGCAATGGAACAGATCCAGTGGGACAAACAGGACATTATATTTGCCGGGGGCGGGGAAGAAGAGCACTGGTCACTGGCCATGATGTTTGACGGCATGGGTGCGTTGTCATCAAAGTATAACGACGAGCCGGGCAAGGCATCACGCGCCTATGACACCGGCCGTGACGGCTTCGTCATCGCTGCCGGTGGCGGCATGCTGGTACTGGAAGAACTGGAACACGCAAAGGCACGTGGCGCGAAGATTTATGCCGAACTTACCGGTTACGGTGCGACTTCCGATGGTTACAATATGGTCGCGCCTTCGGGCGAAGGTGCAGTGCGTTGTATGCAACAAGCCATTGCAACGGTTGATGCGCCGATAGATTATATCAACACACACGGCACCAGTACGCCGGTAGGGGATATTGCCGAGCTTGAAGCCATTCGGAATACATTCCCTGAAAAGATTCCACCCTTTAGTTCAAGCAAGTCTCTGTGCGGGCATTCACTGGGAGCAGCAGGCGTGCAGGAAGCAATTCACTGTCTGCTGATGCTGGAAAACAACTTCATGGCCGGATCGGCCAATATTATTGAATTGGATGCTAAGGCCGAGGGTATGCCAGTGCTTGTCGAGAGCCAGGACAATGCCAGCCTGAATACGATTATGAGTAATAATTTTGGCTTCGGTGGCACCAACGCTTCCCTGGTGTTTCAGCGCTATACTGCAAGATCTTAGTGCGCGCTAAACACGGCAATATCACGCCAGGCATCTGCATTGGATGATAACGTTGTAGGAAATCCCCCGTAAACGCTGTTTTTTGCACCTGGCTGTCGACGTGCGCGATTTCTGCGTCTATAGTGATTATTAAGGGAATGGGTCAGCAACGAGGGATCAAACAAAAAACGGATCAATCCAAAGGGGGGAAATCATGATCCAGGTACTCATTATAGACGACCAGGCGCTGGTCAGGACCGGGCTGCGGTACATACTTGATAAAAGCAAGGAGGTCAGCAAGGTCTCAGAGGCATCTTCGGGGGAAGCTGCACTCAGCTGCAAGAGAAGATTTCGACCGGATATTATTTTACTCAGTGTTAATTTGCCCGGCCTTACCGGCTTCGAAATAACCCGCAAGCTCAAGCGCTACCATCCGCAGGCGAAAATAATCATTCTGGCAATGCATGCTAAACCACCTTATCCGGCACGCCTGCTTGATGCTGGTGCCAGTGGATACCTGACGCTCGATTGTGAGGCAGAGGAGCTACTGCTGGCGATTACGACGGTCGCAGGTGGGCAGCGCTATATTGGCAGTGAAGCGGCCAAACAGATGGCTCTTTCCATGTTGCCCGGGGCGAATGGATCACCGTTTGAAGACCTGTCTGCCCGGGAAATGGAAGTCATGCTAAAACTGACCGACGGCCGCCGTATTCCGGACATCGCCTCGTTGCTGAGTTTGAGTCCGAAGACCGTATCCACTTATAAATACCGGATACTGGGTAAACTCGGAGCGCGTAGCGAGGTTGACATGATGCGTATGGCCATGCGCTACGGCCTGGTAGAAGCAGGCTGAGTACGCGGGTGTAAACCACAAAGAAGCTAACCCGAACATTTCATCATGTTCGGGCTAGCCGTCCTTATCCACCTTCACCGGTTTTTGGGGCTGCTCCGGCTTCAGGGTATAAAGACCCTTGGTGCCCTTCTGTGGTTCTGCCACCGGACCAGTGGCTGGTTTGGCCGACTTGGGCTTAACGGCTTTGCTTGGCTGCGATTTACTTGGCTGCGATTTACTTACCTGTGATTTACTTACCTGTGGCCTGGTCATATCAGTGGCAGGTTTATCGGAATCCTTTCCGGCAGCAGCATTATTAACGGCCGTTTTCCTGCGGATGGGTTCCTTTTTGGCCTGGACTGGTTTGGCAGCCTTCTCTACCGGTTTTACATCTGTTGGCTTGCCTGAGTCCTGTGCCGAATCAACCGCTGGAGAAGAAGCAGCTGCGGATTTCCCGGTCTGCGCATCACTGTGCTCCTGACGCGGTTTTGAGCCACCAGTTTTATATGGTGAACGTCTTCTGCGGCCGCCTCTGCGACTGCTTGTATCTTTGTGTTCCGCCCCATCTTTATGATCTGTGGCTTTACCATCAGTGGCTTTGCCTTCTGTTGCGCCCGGAGCGCTGCCGGTTTGAGCGGTATCACCTGTGGTTGGCTTGCTGCTGTCAGCTGGGCCTGGTTTGCTGCGCGCTGGCCGGCCCTTGTCTTCTCCACCCTGTGCTTGCGCCTGCTGGCTGTGTGCGGTCCTGGGCTGTGTCTTCCTCGCTGCACGCTTCTTACTGGTTCGTTGTTGCTGTCCGCTGGATCTGGTGGTCCGCTGCTTACTGGTCTTGCGTTGCGTTTGCCGACGACCCGACGGGCTGCCTTTACGTTTATTTTGCTGGCCGTCCTGAGGTGAAGATGCCTTTTGTACGGTGGTTTTTCGGCTTGCCGGTTTACTTTCTTTTTCCTCTTTTGCTCCTGAGAACAGAATGTTAGCCAGTCGCGAAAATAATCCCGGCGTTTTTTGTTCGCTACGCATCGGTGCCGACCGTGCCGGTACAATACGCTGGACGGCAGGTGCAGGTACAGAAACGATATTGGCCTGTGACCGTTCATTGGCCACCAGCTGTGCTTCAGGCTGTTCAATGCGCTTGTAGCTGGGTTGATCGGAAATATCCACTTTCCTCACCCGGTGTATTTCAAAATGGGGCGTTACCATGTGCTCATTGGCAAGCATCATGATGGGTACACTATGTCGATTCTCAACTGCAGCCAGCGCAGCGCGTTTTTCGTTATGCAGGAAATTGATTACATCATTTGATGCCTGCACGACTATCTGGCCGGTGTGGTCCTTCATGACTTCTTCTTCAACCAGTCGGAGGATGGACAGGGCGAGAGATTCAACACTGCGTATACTGCCATGGCCGTCACAAACCGGGCAGGTCTCCTGGCTGGATTCACCCAGCGAGGGACGCAACCGCTGGCGGGACATTTCCAGTAAACCAAAACGGGAAATACGCCCAATCTGGACCCGTGCCTTATCAACCTGTAACGCCTGGCGCAAGCATTCTTCAACTTCACGCTGATGTTTCCGACTGGTCATATCGATAAAATCAATGACGATCAGTCCACCCAGGTCCCGCAGGCGCAACTGTCGGGCAATTTCAACCGCGGATTCCATATTGGTGTTGTAGGCAGTCTCTTCAATATCCGAGCCTTTGGTAGCTTTTGCCGAGTTGATATCTATCGACAGCAGGGCCTCGGTGTGGTCAATGACGATCGCGCCGCCTGAGGGCAGGTGCACGGTACGTGCAAATGCCGACTCAATCTGGCTTTCAATCTGGTAACGGCTGAACAATGGAACCGGGTCCCGGTAGAGTTTCAGCTTGCTCAGGTTATGCGGCATCACCTGCTGCATGAACTCCCTGGCATCGTTGTAAACGCTTTCATTATCGATCAGGATTTCACCGATATCGTTGCGCAAGTGATCGCGCAATGCGCGTATGAACAGGTTGCTCTCCTGGAAAATCAGGAAAGGGGCTTTACGGCTGCCGGCTGCCTGTTCGATGGCTGTCCAAAGCTGCACCAGGTAATCAAGATCCCACTGCAATTCATCTGCATCGCGACCTACACCGGCGGTGCGAATGATGATGCCGACATTATCAGGTGCTGTGACCATCTGTAATTGTTCACGCAAATGGTCACGGTCTGTTCCGGTGATGCGCCGCGACACACCTCCAGCACTTGGATTGGTGGGCATCAGTACCAGATAGCGGCCCGGCAGGGAAATGTAGGTTGTCAGTGCAGCACCCTTGTTGCCGCGTTCTTCCTTTTCAACCTGGACAATGATTTCCTGCCCTTCATGCACCACATCACGGATAGCGATTTTGCGGTCTTTCTTGCCTGCGTCTTTCGCATAACAAGCTGAACAGATTTCTTTAAGCGGTAAAAACCCATGTCTGGCTGAGCCAAACTCTACAAAACAGGCTTCCAGCGACGGTTCAACCCGTGTGATCCGGCCCTTGTAAACGTTCGATTTTTTTTGTTCCTGAGAGGGTACTTCTATATCAAGGTCAAGCAGGTGTTGACCTTCGGCTATCGCCACACGCAACTCTTCTGGCTGAGTTGCGTTAATCAGCATTCTTTTCATCGGAAATTCCTCAGGCACCCCGGTACAGGGTGGCAGTGGAAAACCCGGCAGTATTTCTGCCACGAATCCACTACAGCAGGCGTTTGCCGGCACTGACCTTACACCGGTCGGTGATTACGACAAATTCCTTGCCCGGCAGATGATTTACATCTGTGACGGGGGTACCAAATTATATTTTCATTGCCAGGTACAACCTGGTCCTTTCGGCAGTTATTGTGGCTGCCATCAAATTCTTTTTGCCTGCTTTTTCATCAGCAGGCGAATTCGTTTTTATCTGCCTGCAGCACAACGTGTAAACTCTCGTTGTTATGTATGTTCAGCCTTTTTTCGAGTGTGGCGGCGCTTTTTTTACCGCTACATTTATCGTTCAGGCGAACATTTCGGCAGGACGAATTCCTAAGCGGGACAATATAGCAGTCTTTCCATTTTCTATCAATGAGTTGGAGGCCAGCGGTGACAAAAAAGGCAGCTTTTGGCGTTTACCACGTCGAAGTCACTCAGGATCGGGATGGTCAAAGACTGGATAATTTCCTGCTGGCGCGACTTAAAGGCGTACCACGTTCGGTGATTTACCGCATTATCCGGACCGGGCAGGTACGCGTGAATGGGGGCAGGGCTAAGCCGGCCAGCAGACTCCAGGCCGGTGATATGATCCGGGTTCCGCCGGCATCAGCGCGCAGAAATACTGTGGTCGATATACCACCGAAAGTACTGCAACTGCTGCATCATTCGATTTGCTTCGAAGACAGCAACATCATGGTCATCAATAAGCCGGCTGGTATGGCGGTGCACGGGGGTAGCGGCCTTGCATGGGGTGTGGTCGATGTAGTGCGCAAAATGCGGCCTGACAGAAGTGTGGATCTGGTGCATCGACTGGATCGGGAAACAAGCGGTTGTTTATTGCTGGCACTTGACGGTGATGCTTTGCGGGATCTTAACGAACAGGTAAAAAACAATGCACTTGATAAGCGTTACCTGTGTCTGATGGATGGCGGTCTCACAGAGGCGGTGGTTGAGGTGCATGCACCGATAGGAAAATTTGAACGATCCGGTGAGCGCTTCATGCGGGTTGATGCACAAGGAAAGTCTGCTCACACGACATTTCGCCTGTTGCAAAATTATGCTTCCTGCAGCTACGTAGAAGCACAGTTGCATACTGGCCGCACACATCAGATACGCGTGCATGCGGCCCACCTGGGCCTGGCGTTGCTTGGTGATAAGAAATATGCACCTGCTGCGCGCCAAAAGTACTGGCGGGCACAAGGCGCAAAACGAGTTTTTCTACATGCGCAGCAGTTGAAATTCAGGACAACGAAGGGCGCTGAGCAATTGGTCAATTCTCCTTTGCCGGACGACCTGAGAGCTTTTATTGACAGCCTGTCGTGATGTTGGGTGCTTTACCTACAAGTCGATGCTCAATTACGGCTGGTTGACGGTGCCTGGCTATGGTCTAATTCCCGGATGATGAAACCACTGTCTGCCTTTATCGGCCTGCGTTACCTGCGGGCCAAAAGGCAAAATCATTTCATATCGTTTATTTCCCTGATATCGATGTTGGGGATTGCCTTGGGCGTGACGGCACTGATTACTGTTATTTCAGTCATGAATGGCTTTGAAAAGGAACTGCGCTCGCGTATTTTGGGTGCTATCTCGCATGCGACAATTCAGCCACTGGAGCGGCCGCTGGATCAGTGGCGGGAGCTTGTCAGTGACATGAGCGCACGTGAAGACGTGATTGCTGCGGCACCCTATATCGAAGTTGGAGTATGGTTGCAGGCCAATGGTTCCAGCGGTGCGTTGGTGCGCGGGGTCGATCCGGCCTATGAAGCCAGTGTGTCAGATGTTGCCACCAGTATGGTCGGTGGCAGCCTGCATGATCTGCACAGCGGCGAGTACGGTATCGTGTTGGGCATTGGTCTGGCTATGCGTCTGCGCGTTGGGCTGGGGGACAGGGTCACGATCATAGCACCAAGGCTCAAGGCCAGTCCTTTTGGCGCCAGCCCGCTGATGCGGCGTTTCACCGTCGTGGGCATGTTTGAGTTTGGTGAGCATGAAAATGATACCAGCCTGGCCATGGTCCATATTGAGGATGCTGCCAGGCTGCTGCGTATGCCGGAAGATTCAATCGGTGGTATCCGGCTTAAGTTGGTAGACCTGGATTCTGCCTGGTGGGTAGCACGTGAGATTTCACAGCAACTTGATGGCCTTTTTCGCGTCAGGGACTGGAGCCAGGAGCGTGGCAACCTGTTTCAGGCAGTCAAGACTGAGAAGGCCGTCATGTGGGTCATACTTTCGCTGATTATCGCGGTCGCGGCCTTCAATATCATTTCTACGCTGGTGATGGTGGTGACCGACAAACAAGCGGATATAGCGATACTGAAAACCATGGGAGTGCGGTCGGGAACCATCATGCGGGTGTTCGTGATACAGGGCAGCATGATCGGTATCATTGGGACCCTGCTGGGGGTTTCCGGCGGCATTTTACTGGCACAAAACATCGCCACGATCGTGCCGTTTCTTGAGCGGATATTCGGTTTTGCGCTTTTCCCTCAGGACATCTATTACATCACCGAGTTGCCATCTGACCTGCGTACTGCCGATGTGGCCGGCTTTGCGTTGATGTCGCTGGGCATTTCATTTCTGTCGACTTTGTATCCAGCCTGGCGGGCTTCCAGAATCCATCCGGCGGAGGCGCTGCGCTATGAATAAATCTCAGCCCTCCTCTTCCGCCAGCAGCATGGTCATTGAGGCCAGGGGTGTCAGCCGGGGGTTCAGGCAAGGTTCGAAGCGGGTAGAGGTGCTGACAGACGTTAACCTGAAGGTCCCTGCGGGTACGTCGATGGCTATCGTTGGTGCATCGGGTGCCGGGAAAAGCACCTTGCTGCAAATTCTTGGCGGGTTGGACCAGCCGGACCAGGGAGATGTGCTGGTCGATGGTAAATCCCTGTGGCAAATGTCAGAGCGCGAACGGGGCGACATGCGCAACTCCCGTATGGGCTTTATCTACCAGTTCCATCATTTGTTACCGGAGTTCACGGCAATGGAAAACGTCGCCATGCCGTTGTTGATTCGCGGTGAACCAAGCGCTGTCGCCGTGCGCCGCGCGACGGACATACTGGAAACTGTTGGGCTGGGCCAGCGGCTGGACCACAAGCCGGGTGAGTTGTCGGGTGGTGAACGGCAAAGGGCGGCGGTTGCGCGTGCCCTGGTCGGGAAGCCGGCTTGTGTGCTGGGCGATGAACCAACCGGCAATCTGGACGAACGCATTGCCAACCAGGTATTCGAGCTGCTGCTTGAACTCAATACCGAGTTAAAAACCAGCTTGATTCTGGTAACGCATGACATGCGCCTTGCAGCGAAAATGAATCAGCAATTCGAATTGCATATGGGGAGCTTGCAGCCACTTTAGTTGTTTATAAAAAAGGGGGGATCATTGAAAGCCTGGGCGCTGCTGATTTCAGGGGCGGTTTCACCGTACCTGTTTACGGTTACGCTGCCGTCCTGGCTCACAGTGTCGCTCTTTCTTGTTGTAATTGCACTGATCGCTTTAAAACCTGCCTTCAGGCTCATGTGCCTTTTCCCGGTGTTTTTTCTGTTGACCACTCTAGCTGTCAATCAGCGTCTGGCAACGCGCCTGCCGGCAACGGCAAACAAGTCGATACACGAGATCACCGGGCGTATCGCCAGCCTGCCACAAAGCGGCAAAGATTCAATACGTTTTGAGTTTCACCCTGATATCGTCGGCGACTCCATACCTGCCAGGATTCGTGTGCATTGGTACACACGAAAGGACAAGAGTGGCAATGCCAAAGCCCCCGAGTTGCATGCCGGCGAGCATTGGCGATTACAACTGGAGTTGAGGACAACACATCGGCGTGTCAATTTCAGCGGTGTAGATGCAGAACGATGGCTGTTTGCAGACGGCATCGGTGCTTTGGCCTATGTGCGCCCTGGAGATAACGTCCGGTTGGCTGCTGCTGGCGTGTTTGATCTGCAACGCTGGCGGGCCTCCACGCTGAATAAGCTGGAGCAGATCGCCGCTGACGTTCCCTCGTTCAGGGTGCTGGTGGCGCTGGCCATAGCAGATCGTCGCGGCTTGCTTGCTGCCGACAGGGATGTTTTCTCCGCCACCGGAACCGGTCATTTGCTGGCGATTTCAGGGCTGCATATCGGCCTTGCTGCCGTGCTGGGTTTTTACCTGGGAAGACTGGCATTACTGTTTTGTCCCTATGGTTTGCGATTGCGGATTGCGATTTCTCTGCCATGGTGCTCGGCCTGGCTGGCAGCCTTGTCATACTCAGCTTTGGCCGGCTTCGGAATATCCACCCAACGGGCGCTGATCATGCTGTCGGTGGCCACGCTGGTCATGCTGAGCCGGCGCAAGGTCCATCCCGGGCTGGCGTGGATGATCGCTATGTCAGCCGTATTACTGGCAGACCCGTTTGCACCACTGCGTGCCGGCTTCTGGTTTTCCTTTACCGCGGTTGCGGTTTTGCTGTTTTTATTTGTACCACGTCGCGGCATCATGCCGGCATGGCGAAAGATGGTTTTTGCCCAGCTTGGAATCTCGCTGGTCATGGCGCCGTTGGGTATGTACTGGTTTCAGCAAGCCAGCATGCCGGGCTTGATTGCCAACCTGGTTGCCATCCCGGTTGTCAGCTTCCTGATCGTTCCCCTTATCCTGGTTGCTTTGTCCTGTCTGTGGCTGCCCGGGCCGCTTGCGGCCTGGCTGCTGGGTTTGGCGGGCCATACAATGCACTGGCTGTTCCTGCTGCTTGAACAGTTATCTGTGTTGCAGCCAGCCTGGTTAAATACAACCCGGGTTCCGGGCCTGGCAAGCACCGTGCTGGCGATGCTTGGTGCGCTGATCATGTTGATGCCACGGGGCATACCGGGACGTTATGCCGGATTGCTTTTGATGCTCCCGATGCTGTTGCCCGTTGCGAACCCCCTGAACCGGATCGAAGCGCAAACTGATTTTCTGGATGTGGGGCAGGGGCTTGCCATTCTGGTCGGTAGCCGTGATTACCTGCTGCTATACGATACCGGACCCGGCAACGGCCTTGCTGATGAAGACGGCTGGGACATGGTTGCCGGAACAATTCGGCCAATGATAGCGGCAAGGGGGCAAAGCCCTGATCTGATTGTGGCCAGTCATGCGGACCTTGATCATGCCGGTGGGCTGGGTCGATTGCAAAGACACTATCCACAGACACGATATCTGGCCAGCTTGCCGGACCAGCGCACGGGCATACGGCAGTGCAGAGCACCCGCTGCCTGGTCAGGCGGGGGTATGACATTCAGGGTGCTGCATCCGTCTGCCGGCTTGCCATATCTGGGCAATGACAGTTCCTGTGTAATCAGTGTCCGTGGTCAGGGCTTAAACATTTTGCTGAGTGGTGATATCAGCCGACGGGTCGAACAAAGATTGGTAAACGAGGGTCTTGCTGCACATTCCATCCTGAGCGTTCCACACCACGGCAGTTCGACATCCTCCTCCACTGCGTTGATTAAAGCGGTTGGCCCTGAACTGGCACTGATTTCCGCCGCAGCCAACAATCGCTTCGGTTTTCCGCGAGAGGACGTGATCAAACGCTATCAACAGGCACAAGTGCGGATACTCAATACCGCAGATTGTGGCGGCATCAGGATAAGAACAGACACGCACGGTGCTTTCAAAGTGGATACCGCCCGTGTCGTCCGCAGTGCGATTTGGCGCTGGCCGGCTGATCCGGGTTGCCCATAGAGGGAGTGCAGCACATCCATGTGCTCCATCGCGAAGTACCGCACATCCTGTGCATAAAAACCATGCTTCGGGTATTATTCTTTACAGCCTGACGATAAGGAGTGAAACTGCGTGCTGGAAATTATCCTTGCCGGTGGTTGGATGATGGTGCCGATACTGCTTAGTTCCACCGTCGCAGTTGCAATCATCATTGAACGCTTCTGGACTTTACGTAAGAGCAAGGTCACGCCGAGCGGTCTCAGTGCCATGGTTGAAGACTGGGCTGTCAGGCACGAACTCGACCAACGCCATTTGGACAGGTTGCGGGTGGAATCCCCGTTGGGCCGTGTTTATGCCGCTGCCCTGATCAACCGCAAGCGCTCCAGGGAATTGATCAAAGAAGCCGTTGAGGACACCGGCCGTCATGTCGTCCATGACCTGGAACGGTTCCTGAACACGCTCGGAACCATCGCGGGTATTTCCCCGTTACTGGGATTGCTGGGAACAGTGATCGGTATGATCAAGGTGTTTTCGGCCATCATGATCAGTGGTGTCGGCGATGCCAATGTGCTGGCCGGTGGGATTTCAGAAGCGTTGATTACCACTGCAGCGGGGTTGACAGTAGCGATTCCCAGCTATTTTTTCTACCGCCATTTCTGCGGTACGGTGGCTGAATACGTCATCACAATGGAAGTAAAAGCGATCAGACTTATCGAATGCATTGAGCGCGGGAATCTTGCACCGGCTGAATTCACACTCGGTGGTTAGGCGTAATGCAACTACGTGCCTCAAAAACTGAAGATCCTGAAATCAGCCTGACATCCTTAATCGATGTGGTTTTCCTGTTACTGATATTTTTCATGGTGAGCACGACTTTTGAGCAACAGGCTGTTTTGAAAGTAGACCTGCCCGAAGCCAGCAATGTCAGCCAACCTGAAAACCAGGCCGACAGCTTCGAACTGGTGATTGACCACCGCGGCCAGTATTATCTGAACGACCGGCGACTGGTGGATGGCAGGCCCTCAACCCTGCGCGCTGCTTTCATTGAGGCAGCGGGTGAGAAGCGTAATATTCCGATTATTTTGCGGGCAGATGCCGAGACCCCACATCATTTTGTCGTCACCGCCATGGATGTAACGGCACAGCTCGGATTTACCCGGCTTTCCATTGCAACTGAACGGATCACACCAGACCAGTGAGTACTGTTCAGGCCGCATACACTCCGGCTATTGTTTATAAACGGCTGTGGGGCTATACACGCAAATACTGGTGGATGTTCCTGCTCGGCATCATCGGTGTGAGTCTGGATGCCGGCATGCAGGCAGTGTTCATCAAATTTGTGGAACCCCTGATTGATCGCGTATTCGTAGCCAAGGATGCGGAATATGGTGTGTGGCTTGCCGGTGGCATCCTGGTTGTGGTCCTGTTGCGCATCAGCGGGCACTTTGCCGGTGTTTATGGTATGGAATGGACGGGCAGGCGGGTTGTGGCTGACTTGCGCCAGCAGTTGTTTGACAGCTATTTACGCCTGCCCGCGTCATTTTATGACCAGAACTCTGCCGGCCAACTGATCTCCAAGCTTGCCTATAACAGCGAACAGGTGGCCAATGCTGCAACCAAGGCTGTCATTTCTGCCTTCCGCGATATGATGCTGCTGGTTTACCTGCTGATCGTCATGCTCAGTATTAATGCCAGACTGACGGCGGTCATGCTGCTGCTGGTGCCGGTGGTGGCACTGGTTGTGACCATCATCAGCGGCAAATTCCGCAAGATCAGCCGTAAGATACAGGAGTCGATGGGGGACGTTGCGCATGTAACCGAAGAAGCGGTGGTGGGTCAGCTGGTAGTCAAGGTATTCCGGGGGCTGGAGTCTGAAAACAAACGCTTTCGCCGGGTCAACGAGCGCACCCGGCGTTTGCATATGCGCATGGTCGCTACCCACATACTCAGTTCATCAATGGTGCAACTGGCTGCCGGCCTGGCGATGGTGATATTGATGTTGGTTGCAACCCGGCCATCCATGCTGGAACAGATAACGGCGGGCACTTTCACCGCTATTTTCTTTGCCATGGTCGCAACCATTCCGCCGCTTAAGCGGCTGACTACAGTGCAGGCCCAGTTACAAAAGGGCATTGCGGCTGCCGAGAGTATTTTCCTTGTCATCGATGCAGAGAAGGAAAAGGACCGGGGTACGAGAACGGTGGCACGTGTCAGTGGCGAAGTGGTGTTTGATAATGTCAGCTTCCAATATGAAAACAGTGAACGGCCCATCCTGGAAAATATCAGTCTGCGGCTACCCGCGGGCAGTGTGACGGCGCTGGTAGGGCACAGTGGCAGCGGCAAATCCACGCTGGCTGGATTAATACCGCGTTTTTATCAATGCCAACACGGCCGTATCCTGCTTGATGGGGTTGAGCTTGCAGAATATCAGCTGGACAATCTGCGCGAACAGATTGCGCTGGTCAGCCAGGATGTTGTGCTGTTTAACGATACCATCGCAGGCAATATTGCTTACGGGGCGCTTGCTGATGCTGACCGCGACGCGATTACCCGTGCTGCCCGTGCTGCCCACGCGATGGAATTCATTGAGCAACTCCCGCAAGGCCTCGATACCCGCCTGGGCACAAACGGAACATTGCTGTCCGGTGGGCAGCGACAGCGTCTGGCGATTGCCAGGGCCTTGCTTAAAGATGCGCCTGTGTTGATCCTTGATGAGGCCACTTCTGCACTTGATTCGGAGTCAGAGCGGGCGATTCAGGATGCGCTAAAAGAAGTGATGAAGAACCGCACGACCCTGGTCATTGCCCATCGCCTGTCCACGATTGAGAACGCGGACCAGATCATTGTATTACGCGCTGGCAGGATCATAGAGCAGGGCACGCACAGTGAATTGCTGGCGCAAAACGGTGCCTACGCCCGTTTGTACCAGACCCGGTTTGGCGACCAGGAATGAGCTGGCCAAACTGCAGAGCAAGCATAGAAAACCGCTTATTGAAGCACTGGTATGGCACACTCAGGCCGCCCTGGTATCTGCGTATGCTGGAACCGGTATACCGTACCGCTTACCGGCGTGCACAAAAGAATCAAACAACAGGATCAGGCGACTACCGGCCCGGCTTGCCGCTGATCGTGGTCGGTAACATTACAGCCGGCGGCAGCGGTAAAACGCCACTGGTGATTGCACTCAGCCGGTTGGCCACTGATATGCAGCTCAAGCCGGGAATTGCCAGTACCGGCTATGGAAGGCAAAGCCGTGACACGCTCTTGGTTCAGGCTGACAGTGATACCAACCTGTGTGGAGATGAGCCGGTGTTACTGGCAAAGCGTAGCGGTGTTCCCGTGGTTGTGGCTGCACGCCGGTGTGATGCAGTTAAAAAACTACAGGAAATGAACCTGGACCTGGTTATCTCGGATGATGGCCTGCAACAGGCTGATTTACGCCGAGACGTAGAGATTTGCGTGGTTGATGGTGGCCGTGGTGTTGGCAATGGGCACTTGATTCCAGCTGGCCCTTTGCGCGAACCGGCTACTCGTCTTGCCCAGGTTGATTATGTGGTCACTAACGGCGAATGGTCTGAAAAGCCGGCTGACCTGAGCGTTAGCACCATGAATTTAGTAGCCACAGCGGTACGCTCTCTGGATGAGGCGAACGAGTATACGCTGGCTGAATTCCAGAATAAAAATGCAGGAATTACACTGCATGCTATCGCCGCCATCGGCAACCCGATGCGATTTTTTAAGCTGCTGGAAAAGCACGGTATAGATATAATCCCGCATCGGTTTGCGGACCATCATCGCTATAAAAAACAGGATTTTAAATCGATGTCAGGCGCTACTGCCATTATCATGACCGAGAAGGATGCGGTTAAATGCCGTGGGCTGGGTCTTGAAAATGCCTGGTATGTTCCGGTTGAAGCATTGCTGCCGGATGATTTTAAGCGGATATTCAAACGCCGGTTGGCGATGCTGACCAGGGACAGAGACTAATCAAGCAAAACAGCTACCATATTGTAATTCCAGCGCGTTATGCTTCCGAGCGCCTGCCGGGCAAAGTTCTGCTGGAACTGGCCGGCAGGCCGATGCTGCAGCATGTCTGGCAGCGGGCAATCGAATCATCGGCAAAATCCGTCGTGATCGCAACGGACGATGAGCGTATCGTTACAGCGGCCAGATCATTCGGTGCAGAGGTGCTGCTGACGAGGTCTGATCACCACTGTGGCAGTGACAGAATTGCAGAATGCGTCGATCAACTTGGCTGGCCCGATGACCGGCTTGTAGTCAACCTGCAGGGTGATGAGCCACTGATGCCTGCAAGTTGTCTTGACCAGGTTGCTGCCTTGCTCGGTGCAAGCCCGGATTGTGAAGTGGCAAGCCTGTACTGGCCCGTATCTGATGCAGCAGAAGTGCAAAACCCGAACGCCGTGAAAGTGGTCACTGCGATTGACGGTTGCGCGCTGTATTTCAGTCGATCTCCGATTCCGTATGAGCGTGCCGGTGCGGATATCGATGCAGCAATTACAGCCGGAAAGCGCTGGAAACGCCACCTTGGGCTGTATGCTTACCGCGTGTCGGCATTGCGTCGTTATGCTGCGCTGCCACCAACACCGCTGGAACTGGCCGAGCGCCTTGAACAATTACGTATCATGGAGCACGGCGGGCGTATTGCAATGGCACGGGCCGGTGAATTCATTCCTGCGGGTATTGATAGCAGGGAGGACCTGGAGCGGGTGGGTATGCTTATGCAAGGTAACTTATCATAAATGGTTTTTAATACTATGTTTAATATACTATTTATATGTATGGGAAATATCTGTCGTTCACCTTCTGCAGAGGGTTTTTTTGCGCGACAGTTGCAAGGCTCCAGCTATGCAGACCTGATCTCAATTGATTCAGCCGGTACCCACAGTTACCACATTGGCCTGCCACCCGATCCGCGCGCGATCGAAACAGCAGCTCAATTTGATGTTCAAATCAGTCAATTGCGTGCGCGCAAGGTAACGGCAACAGATTTTCATGATTTTGACCTGATGATCGCCATGGACCATAGCAACCTTGCCAATTTACAGGCAATACGGCCCGCCGGTTCTGTTGCTGAATTACGACTGATGATGGCGTACCACCCTGAAAACCCCACCGGCCGACAAACCGATGAAGTACCTGACCCATATTACGGCGGTATGGATGGCTTCGTACATATGTTCAAGCTGCTGGAACTTGCCACTGCCGGACTGCTGAAGGATGTTGAAGGGCGATTTAACCATGAGTCTTAGCCTGCATATTTCACCAAGGCGGACGACATAATGAAAGTTATCATTTCAATTCAGAGCTTTACAAGACATTTGAGCGATTTCCTGAAGTTACAGTTTGTCCTATCCGGTTGTGCACAGCATCTGGCTT